>Ga0065711_1048877_pt1 | contig 11584 bp, 9 predicted proteins | sample Hoacrofraction12_FD_59098 | JGI IMG/M metagenome (GOLD analysis project Ga0065711, IMG submission 59098) | Hoatzin crop microbial communities from Cojedes, Venezuela - Epithelial fraction 12 v2 (version 2) | ecosystem: Host-associated > Birds > Digestive system > Esophagus > Crop | place... | reverse complement strand
CCCCCCCCCGCAATGTTTTGTTTAAAAAAGTCTTTACTAAAAATCTTTGCAATAGTTCCTCTCTGCATATGTTGCTTGTTAGTAATGCACCTCTAAGAAACAGATGTTGCAAACAGCCCTAAAAATTTGGATTTATATTAACTAAAAAAATGTGTCAGAAAAATTGTAAAATCTGGATAGGTAAAGTAATTCCTGCTCATCTGTGTACATCTCGGATATCTGTGAAATCTCCTCTGGAGTGTTATTCCTACAAAGTTTGTCTAGAAAGGAAATCAGGGAAGAACTAATTCAGAAGCTGGTATTTCACATAATTAGCATAAATCTCATTACAAATAAATAGATACTGCATATACTAAAAAATAACCATGTTCTGTACTGGTCTGAATAAACTCCATTCTTTAGGACATAATGTGATAGGTACATTATACGCCTTATATAGTTTGATTTCTAAAGCAATGTATGTATCAAGGCAGTTTTCCAAAATCAGTACATAAAACCAGATATATCCAAAATAGTAACTTGTAAACTAGCAAGCTACAGTTCTATATAATGTGTATCTGAAGATGAAACTGGTAGAAAAGCCACATGAATAGGGTGACCATAAGCTACTTTGTGTTATATACTAACAACATGAATTCATCATGTATTCATCTATATATGTGTAGACTTCTATAACATGCATATGTGTGTTTGTTCTTGTGTCCAGGTCAGTGTTCTCCTTGTTTCCCTTCACCTCGGACATGACCGATCTTTCCAATATTTCCACAGTCTAACACCTTGATCTACAGCAAAAGTTTGTCTTTCATCCTGCCTCTAGACTGCTAGTAATTTTCTTTGCCATCATAAACACTTAACTGTCGTTTTCCTTTTTTCTGTATAGCAGTAGCTGTATGTAACGATAGACACAATTGGGGAAAACATCTGGTACTGTAGACATTTCATGTGTATAAACTAAGATATAAGTTCGGGGCAAGTTGCTTATCAAATGGATTTTAATTTTATTTTGTACTTGTTCCAAAGAAGGTTCTGATACTATGCAACACAAGAGAACCTAAGGAGCTCAATTATTTTTACTGTTGTAATTTTTAAATTTTAAAACCTGATATTAATACTCAGGGCTTTTCCTCTTTCCCAGAAGATATTAGTAATGATGACATTTGTTCACATTCTAGAGAGCAGGCTTTTGCATGAGATTTTCATACTGGTAAGGGCCAAACTACTATCCTGGTTTTGAACATCACATCCTTGTTTGTTTGCTCATGGGGGATAGATGGAACTACAGACTATTTGAAACAATGTCAGTAGTTTGAATCAGGCATTTAAGAATATCACTGTTCATTGCCTTTCAGAATGACAGAGATCCAAAGACTGAACTTCACTATGTTCAAAACCCATTCACTAATTTTGACCTGCACCCAACTTTTATTTGTAAAGCTTATCAGATTATGATTAAAAAATCCAATTTTTAAAAGTGCAGGTAAAATTTATATGCCAAAGTATTTTTATACATTGGACCACAGTTCATCAAATTAGATTTTCCCTAACCAAAAATTAAAGTCCTAAAGCACGTGGTGCTATATAAATGATTAGCTACAACAAATGTGAAACAAAATGCTGATGCCAAAGGTCTAATTTTGTTCAGTTCTGCAAACCGTCTCTGGCTATTAAGAAAATACAATAAATCAACATGTTCTTATACGACAACATGAACTAAAGAAAACAGAAATTGAGTTTGCCTACATACTACAGTCTGAGTAAAACAAGCAACAGGGTAATGAGAAATAATTTAACTTCCATTCAAAAGTTCACTGGCACAGTAGAAAAGAATTGCAAAAAAAAGTTGAAGGTCAATACATTTCTTTAGCAGTTCCTTATACATATATTACATGTTATATTAGAAAATCAGAGGTCAGATTAAACTCATATTCATAGGTGGGTTCTGACAGCTACTAACTCCATCACTCATACGTTGTTCTTTTGGCTTATCTCATCACCCATATCCTTTCAAGAAGTTAAAATTTATGTTGCCATACGAAGTCAGTTAATGGGTAGATGGATGGGGGGGCAGGACAGTCGGTATTTTTTATTTTTTTAAAACAGACTAAGGTTTCTTACCTGCAGACCACTGTTTAAGTAGTTATTTCAGGGAGACCTGTTGTTGCAAAATCAGATCTAAATGTCTTTATACAGTAATACTTTCTGCTGTTTTGTATTTTAACCTCCTGCTGCTTTGACAGTTTCAGCTTATTATTATCCTGCCACCTGTGTTCCACACTAAAGTGCTTCGCATCAACATCCCACTACGTATTTAAATGCTCATTCATAAATGCCATTGGATGTAAAGTGCAGAAGCAAAAAAAAATTACAGGGGCATCAGTAAGTTTAGAGAAGTTAATACATTCTAAGCTGTCATACTGTGTAGTGCTAGACGGAAAATCAATGCAATCTTACTTTAATACTGACAGCACATTATAAATACTATGTCCTTACAACAGTTTGTGTCCCTGGGCAGAGATAAGAAGAGGTTAGATACCACCTACATAGACAAAAAAGGATAGGTCAATAAGCCAATAAAATGAGATTATCATACCAGCTTCTGGCTGTAATAGCATTTTCATGACTATTGCCTGAGACTGTAGAGTTACAGGAAAACAACACAATCATTAACATTATCCAAAATTATTCCAAATCCCTGGGAAGTTTCTGAGATTCAGAGCAAAATACTTCACATGCATGAGTTTAGAGGTGGATATTTTTTCAGGTGCCAGGTTCTAACACCTAGCTGCTAATTTGCATCGTCAAACTAACCCAGCTCTAGAGCAGTCTGAAATCCTCAGCATCCAGAAAAATTTCTGAAGCAGCTATATTCCTGTTTCTCAGCATGTATATAACCACCTAAACTCTACAATACTCACTGGTCATCCCATACTTTGACCCCAACAGGATGCATAAATTCCCCATTGTCGTCCATACAGCACCTGCTCCAGTGGATGTCGTCAAAATATGTCTAAACTTCCAGAGACCAAACTGAGGGCTATTTTACTCAAAGCTTGAGTTTGGAAAAGTTGATTAAAGTAGCTTTCTTGGGAAATGAGACAGATTTAAATGCCCATAGTAGAGAAGGGATTTGAAGCCAGATCTCCAACTTCACAAGAGATAGCTTATCCTCTAAGTTACTAGGCTTGCAGTCTGAACTCCTCTTCTTGAGCTGTTTCACCTGGCTGTAATAATACACAGAGCTATACAATGCTGAAGAACCTCTCTCCAGCTAAAGGCTTAAATAACTCATATATGAGACTGAAGATTTGTATTTCAGTCCCAAGATGTAACTGGCATCTTAAAAAGGAGCAGATTGCATAATGAAATCTTTTAGCCCACTCCTTTCAGCTGCATGCTTAGGACATTTTCCTGGAGGATTGACTCCAACTATTCCTCCACTCTGATTACCTGTACGTGGTGTAAAATCATCACCTCTTACTCCAAGATAGAAAAATAATTGGTTAAATGCAAAGCCATTTGGCTCCAATTTCAATGCATTATCTCCAAACAACAGATAGACATCTAACTCTGAGCTGGGTGAAGGAGTTTGAGGTTGTGTTTAAATTACAGCTTTCTTTATATTATGCTGCTTTTGTTTCGGAGGGTTTCTTCAGTTTGAGAAGCTCCTTGTTCAATATCTTAGACTCCATCAAATACATTTTATTCCTCAATATGCCTGGAATTTAATTTGACATTTTTAATTCTACACGGTAGGAAGTTCTTAGAAGTTACATATTGAGCTTGGGCAATACTGCCCTGCTCCTTTCCTTACTCCCTGCATTGTTTTACTATTACCCTTTTCAAAAAAGGAAATACATTCTATCTTTTCCAAAATCCACCTAATATTGCACTCAACCATGCTCATATCCACCACAACTCTGTGTGCCTTGTGCATAAGCACTATCAAGCCTTGCACAAAACATTAAACTTCGAGGGTGAAAAATACATACTGAAACACTCTTTCTAAAGCCAGAGTCAGTCATTATTATCATTTAGTCAAATGCTTCAAAACTAGAATCTGACTCTAAGAAACTTCTCTTTATACTTTAAGGTTATAAGTGTGGACTAAAGCAAGAATTTGTCTATACTACTTAACATGCTTTGTATGGCGACCAACAAAAAAATATCAGGCTTTTCTATGAGACAGGTAAAATGAAAGAGTACATATTAACCAAGGAAGAGAAGGACATAAGTGAGAAGAATCTTTTAATTACTCATGACAGGTGTGAACATGACAGAGAAAGTTCATATGATCAGATGACAACCCTAATTATGAGCATGCTGCTAAGGCAACAATTGCACATTTCACAACATCTTCAGAAAAGAATATTTATTGGTCCACAGCAAGAAAAAATAAAAATCCTGAATGCAGCACTTTTTCCAAAGCTGCAGCTATAGCCTATCCCTCCAACATCACAGAAGAGAATCATAGAATGGTTTGAGTTGGAAGGGAGCTTTAAAGGTCATCTAGTCCAACCCACCTGCAATGAGCAGGGACATCTTCAACTAGACCAGGTTGCTCAGAGCCCCGTCCAACCTGGCCTTGAATGTTTCCAGGGATGGGGCATCTACCACATCTCTGGGCAACCTGAGCCAGTGTTTCACTACCCTCATGGTAAAAAAATTCTTCATCATATCCAGCCTAGATCTACCTTTATTTAGTTTAAAACCATTACCCCTTGTCCTATTGAAACAGAGCCTGCTAAAAAGTTTCTTGCCATCTTTCTTACAAGCCCCCTTTAAGTACTGAAAGGCTGCAGTGAGGTGTCCCCCCAGCCTTCTCTTCTCCAGGCTGAACAGCCCCAACTCTCTCAGCCTCTCCCTTTCCTCATAGGAAAGGTGTTCCATCCCTCTGATCATTTCTGTGGCCTCCTCTGGACCTGCTCCAGCAGGTCCATGTCTTCCCTGTGCTGAGGGCTCCAGAGGTGGACATAGGACTCCAGGTGGGGTCTCACCAGAGCGAAACAGAGGGATAGAATCCCCTCCTTTGCCCTGCTGATGCCTTCCAAAGAATCTCTTGCTCCTTTAAACACTGCACTGACGCTTATTAGCTTGTTTTCAAGCAGTTAGGCCTAGATTTTTTTCCCAGGTTGTTCACAGAAAAAAATCCATAGCGTAACAGATATGGTCTGGTGAGAGAACTGTTTTGGGTTTGTGATCTTTATTTCTGCTTCTCATAATTAACATAAACCTACATCTACAGAAGTTACTCATGTAAGATTTATGCAACTGTGGGGTGAAGGGTGGTTGCTTTTTTAAAAGTAAAGATTGAAAGGGAATAGAAATACAATGCGAGATAAGCTAGCTCTCCAAGACTACCACTTTAGGTACATCTGAATAAATATAATAATACCTTCTGGAACAGAAGTCTACCTTCATGTGGCTATATGGTGAAACTATCTGCTGTCTGTCCTCAAGACAAACACAAGAACTCATAGCTCAGGAAGAACAAGAAGTAAAAGTGACTTTAAGCTACCTCTGAATTTCTCAGTCTTTACACTGGAAGGTGTCTTCAGTCTCCAGAACAGGTAAGCCAGACAGCATCTGGCAACCTGTTCAAGTCACAGCAGCCTTCCTGAATGAAGCACTGCCTTCTTTGGCTTGTTCTCTGACCCCGTGAAAGGGTCGGTTTTGCAATCTTTACTCAGTCAGGGTTTCTTGCGTAACTACTCATTAATCCTGCAGAAGTCCCATAACGATACATATCTGCCTGTGGGTTGGTTTGCTTTAAAATCACTGGCTTTTTGTTTACAAGAGAAATATCCACCAGTATAGTCTGCTAATATTTTCTCTGATGTTTTCTTATTTGATGTATGCTCCTTTTTTATCTTTTCATAAACACCAGTAAAAATGCAATAGCTGAAAGTGTAAACAGAAGCAAGTAGTGTGCTGTACATATGCTCTTCAGTGGAAGAAAAAGACCTTTCTTTCTGAATAGAATGACAAAGGTCACATAAACACAAACAAGTAAAAAAACCACCCACACGATTTTAAAAGCTTGGACCAGTTACTCACAGACCGTGACATTTCTACAAGGCTCAAGACAAAATAATACAGCTGCCTTACATCTAAAAATAAGAAACTGTGACAACTGCCTGGCTTGCTACCTCTCTGGATTATCCTGCAGCTTCAACTGTCACCTGCAGCAGGTAACACCCTGCTGTAAACTGCTGCCCTTTGATAGTCAGTATATGCGAGATGGGCTAAGGCACAGTGGAAGCAAAGGTGACACTCATTTGTTGCGGAAAATCTGTGAAGGAAATAGCAAGAGCAGGCAACCTGCAAACGGGGCCAGACATTGTTCAGAAAGCTCCCTTCTGATAAGGGTAAAAACCCAGCTGTCAGCTGTCTCAAGCTGCAGGTAAAGAGCCATAGGAACTGCTGTTTGGGAGAGATCAGGATTTCACAGGGAGAAGGAAGAGATCACAATCGCAGAGAAGAGTAGCTGTGACTGCTCTGCCATGCCCCTCGCTAAGGGAGGGACAGACTGCCTGCAGGCAGAAGTCTGCAGGGAGCCGGGGGAAACAGCTGGAAGTTGTTTCCTGCAAGTACAAGGCTCAGAAGTAATAACCTGTGGTGTTGGTTCTCAGTCTTGTAACCCAGCTGTGAAGGCTGGGCAAGCATTTCTGTGTTCCTCATATTTCTGTGTAGGGAATGCTCTCTTAAATTTATATATATATACGCTTTCTCTAAATTAATAGAAGAAACTTAAATAGAGGCTGAGCACGAGGCCACAGTGCGTCAGCATGGAGTGTTCTCTGCAGTGCATCTTGCTGCTGTGTAACAGAATTATGCCAGTGATAAGAGCGATGGGGTGAATCGCAAAGAAAGGAAAAAAAGAGCCATCTATGAAAATATTTTGCAGTCATTACCTTACTGTTTGGTTCATATAAAACACATTATGAGGTGCCAAATTGTTTCTTTCCAAGTAAAAATACGAAGACAAATCTGTTTAGATTAACAGAAAATTGACTAACGTAGTTTTGACAGAACTTTCATAAATGCACTCAAATGCACACAAACCCAGCATCACACTCGTCTATGTTTGCAGTAAATCTTGAAGCAGAAAACATACGAGGCTTTGCATAGCTGGTAAATTTTGCACACATCATGCTCTCAAAAACATATGATCTCTTCAAAGTCTCAGCTGTCTCCCTTTGAAATGCGCTTCTGTCAGATGAGAGATGATGATATGCCACCATAACATGAGGTAAACATACCAAGAAAGAAAGGAAAACCAACCCCCCAAACAGGCAATGTTTGCCTTCACTCAGGCAAGAACAGGGCATGATTTGATGCAATTGCACCCTACCTTTATAATTCAGGTTCAAGTAGTTTACAGCAATCGCAGTCAAATGAAACCAAAGACAGGAGACCTGCACACATGCAACTTAAATTGAAAGCAGTAACAGGGATGGATGGCTCTTTTTATGAGCATCGTAGCGAGCAGTAACCAAACAAAGAAGACTAACTGAACTTATTTCAGGTCTTCGGTGAAAGACTTCTGTAGCACATACTGGAACTAGAAAACTACATTGTATTATACATTTGCATGACAAGGTTTTGGTAGCGGAGTGGGCTATAGGGGTGGCTTCTGTGAGAAGCTTCCCCCATGTCTGATAAAGCCAGAGCCAGCCAGCTCTAAGACAGACCCGCTGCTGGCCAAGGCCAAGCCAATCAAGGCCAAGCCAATCAGCCACGGTGGCAGCGCCTCTGGGATAACATAGTTAAGAAAGGGAAGAAAAAAAAACTGCGGTGAAATGGCAGTGAAGAGAGAGGAGTGAGACAATGTGAGAGAAAACAACTCTGCAGACACCAAGATCAGTGGAGAAGGAGCGGGGGGAGGAGGTGCTCAAAATGTCGGAGCAGAGAACCTTCCCTTGCAGCTCGTGATGAAGACCATAGTGAGGTAGGTTGTCCCCCTGCAGTCCATGGAGGCCCATGGTGGAGCAGATCTCCACCTGCAGCCCATGGAAGGGACCCCACACCAGAGAGGTGGATGCCTGAAGGAGGCGGCGACCCCATGGGGAGGCTGTGCTGGAGCAGGCCTCTGCCACGTCCCGCAGACCCGTGAAGAGAGGAGCCCACACCGGAGCAGGTTTGCTGGCAGGGCTTGTGACCCCGTGGGGGACCCACGCTGGAGCAGCCTGTTCCTGAAGGACTGTGCCCCATGGAAGGGACCCACGCTGAGGCAGTTTGTGAAGAGCTGCACCCTGTGGGAAGGACTGCTGTTGGAGAAGTTTGTGGAGAACTGTCTCCCGTGAGAGGAACCTTCACGCTGGAGCAGGGGAAGAGTGTGAGGAGTCCTCCCCCTGAGGAGGAAGGAGTGGCAGAGACAACGTGTGATGAACTGACCGTAACCCCCATTCCCCGTCCCCCTGCGCTGCCCAGTAGGAGGAGGGAGAGAAACGGGAGTGAAGCTGAGCCCGGGAAGAAGGGAGGGGTGGGGAAAGGTGTTTTAAGATCTGGTTTTATTTTCTCACTATCCTACTCTGATTTGATTGGTGATGAATTAAACTCCCTTTTCTCCCCAAGTTCAGTCTGTTTTGTCCGTGACAGCAATTGGTGAGTGATCTCTCCCTGTCCTTAACTCCACCCTGGAGCCTTTCATCATGTTTCCTCTCCCCCGTCCAGTTGAGGAGGGGGGGTGATAGAGTGGTTTTGGTGAGCACCTGGCATTTATCCAGGTCAATGCAATGTTAATTAGGTAAGTAACAGTTGGTGGACAAAGAAGTTCTTTGATATACTTTCGTATTACAAAGAAGGGAACAGATCCCCATGGCTTCTCTTAGGCACAGCATAATTCTGAAAAATGAGACCACTTCTGTTAAGTATAATTAACCACCATTTGCTTTGGACAATATCAAGGGCAAGAAAACAAGTGTTACAGGCTTTTTACTTTTCTAAATATATTCATATTCCAGTTATTTGCTCTATATAAACTAAAAATACAAATTACTACGGTTTTGAACCCTCTTCCATGCCTTGCCCTACAGCTTTTTCCAAAATGCATATACCTCTAAAAGATCTATAAGTTCCGATGACATGACCTTTTTTTAAATAACTAAGCATCACTAGGAAAAAAAAGAAGTGGAAAATCATTTACCCTGAGGTTGCAGATCTACCAACACCAGGTACTAGAAAGTTATCTATCTTGTCACTGTGGCTCAGTTATTTTAACATCAGATTCACACAAGGTAAAACCTATCAAGTGTAATAACTCAACAGTTACTGATTACCTTTCACAGTTTTGAAAGGCTTCTAGAACAAAAGTGGATTTGTAGTTATATACCATATACAGCTTACTGTAAGTCAACAGAAGAAATAATAATGGGAAATAATGAAAATGGGAAACAGTTCAGGTCCAACAAAGTTAGTTCAAACTCCTAGAGCTTACTCAAGTAAGAGTAGGTGCCCTCCTCAGAGCAACTCCAGCAACACCCATTATATAATCAGTTTTATTGAAACACTGATGTTGGTGCTTAGGCTACACAGGAGTACATAGAATAACCGCATGTGTCATGCTTAATTAATATTTAATGGATCTGAATTTTGGAAATTTGTTGAAGGTAGAAAATGAAATACAGCACATAAAACTCATTTTGGCTGTAATTTCCCTTTTGGGGAAATTTAGCAATCTGTAGTTATAAAAGGGTTTTTACGCTGTAATTGACATAATTTTGAACCTGTTAAATACTTGAATTACCCTTGGAAATTTCAAGGAGCAATGCATGGTAAAGTGCAACCAACTGTAAATATCACCCACAAGAAGAATGTTTTTTCAAGACAATATTGCCTGACCAACTGTGGAAGTGAAAAAAGCATACAAGACATGAGGATAAGCCTGCTGCCAATAGTAAGTTCTTATTTTACAGTATGCTTTAAGTATTGTTTTTAAGTATTTCAAAGATACTAAAGCACCTTAAAGAAATTCTCATGGTTTGTTTGTTCATTTTTTTAATCAATACAAGCAAATCGGTATTTTCTCTCCTATTTTTCAAAAACACTGTCTTCCTCTCCCAAAAGAAATCCAAAGAAAATTCAGCCTAAGGCATTTACCCATCTGGAAAACTTCATGTCAAATGGTAAACATTCATCAAGGTCTTACACACTACTTTGCACAGATATTAAAAAAAAATTGCCTGCATATAAATATAAATGCATTTATATGTTCATGTGACCATCCAGGCACAAGTAAATAGGTCTCATACAGGACAATATCTTAACTTGTCTAGTACATAGATTGTATTTTTGCTTGAATGGGCACAATTTACATAGCTGCAATACTTTCTACATCCTGAGTATTTTTTTGTGATCTGCTTATTCCTACTCTTCACAATCACAAAACAGCGACTGGATGAAGGAAAGTTAAATAGACTTTGTATCAAATCTTGCAAACCTTCAAGCTAAAGGGAGGGGGAGCAAGGCAAGACTTGGGAGTGGGAGAAAAGGAATAATCTCAAAACAAACGGCATAAGCCCCTTGAGGTTGATCCTCAGACCCAATTAGGTTAACAGAGTTACACTTGCAGAACTGGTTCAAGTCTGTGTGTTCAAAGATGGGAGAGAAACATTGAACCTTGTTCCTAGCTGAGCCTTGGCTCTCATTGGACCTTACTCCTAGTTAAATATATAGTGAAGAACATTCACCGCCCTCCTGTCACTAGAATGCTTCTGGATACTTCTCCCAGTACAGTGGAGAATAACTCTGATCTCATTTCTTAGTCTTAGTGGTGGTGATCTTTTAAGTCTTCCAATCCCATCATCATATTCACATATACTGGCTGCTCAATTGTGTCTCACAGCTCTAGCTGCAAACCCAAGCCCGCACACAAAACCATCTTCAGTGGTTTCTCCGCACTTGGTTATTTTGATGAGTCAGAGAGCTCACTGCTCTGGGTGGTATTCAGCCTGCAGTTTGAACATTATGGAATTACAGCATATTTTAAGCACAGAAAAAGCATCCTGGGATTGCCATCATGGTACCTGTAGCTGTCAAACAAGACTAGAAATATATGTATGCTGTCAATATTTTCATCACTTTGGTTTCTAGAGTAGTATGCACATCTCACAGTGATTAATGTGCTAGTGGCTAGTCTACACTAGTGTTCCTATAAACATTACTAAGAACAGAGCTGCATTAGTGAGGGAAATAGGAAGAGGGAAGTAATTAAAGCTTGAGATAAAGAACATGTCTAGTACCCCTAAAATAAATTTTCACTGTGAGTTAATTATGGTTTTTACAGGTTTTCTCTCCAACTTCTCTGCCAGCCAACAAAAACTCTCAGATCCAAGCCCTAGGAAACTTCAACCTACAGCTAAGTCTGCGAGAGAGATCTGACCTCAGTTTACTTCAGTACAGGTTAATGATTCAGCTCCGAGGATGTAACCGTAGGAGTTGACAGCCCTTCAGTGCATTCACTGAGGCTTCCCTCCAGCTCAGCTATGTTCTCTAGTTTGCTCTTTCTGCCCTTCTTTATTAGAAATGCCTTACAGTGGCTTGATATTTACATCCTGAGCTATCCAGCCATATCACCACCACCACG
>Ga0065711_1009132_pt1 | contig 11584 bp, 7 predicted proteins | sample Hoacrofraction12_FD_59098 | JGI IMG/M metagenome (GOLD analysis project Ga0065711, IMG submission 59098) | Hoatzin crop microbial communities from Cojedes, Venezuela - Epithelial fraction 12 v2 (version 2) | ecosystem: Host-associated > Birds > Digestive system > Esophagus > Crop | place... | reverse complement strand
GGAGATATTCAAGACCTGCCTGGACAAGATCCTGTGCAGCCTACTGTAGGTGACCCTGCTTCGGCAGGGGGGTTGGACTAGATGACCCACAGAGGTCCCTTCCAACCCCTACTATTCTGTGATTCTGTGAATCTGTGATTCTGTAATATACAGGCGATCTGGGTGCTTTTCTGTGTTAAAACCAGAGGTTCTAGAGGGCTAGAAATGTGTTTTAACATTCAGTTTTCTTTTGCGCAACAGCTGATATCCTCACTACTATAAATTAAAGATAATACTGTTATGTGAGGGAAACCTGGGTCTCTGCAGGGCTCAGGTTCATGATCCTGCCAGTGAACCAGCTACCTCATGTCAGCTGAGATGTGGTAACTGAGGGCACTCGCTCCTACAAGCAGCAACAACAGCTCTTTACAGCAACCGTGCGCTATTTCAGTTTTGCTTTCCCCGCCACAAGAAGTGCCACTCCGCTGCCTTGGCGGGAGCCGACGCACGCACGCACGCGGTTAGAACAGCTGCCCAGCTCAGCTGGGCTGACAAGCGCTAGCTTAGCAAATGGCAGTAACTCGATGGAATGTCTGAGCACTAATATTGAAACTTCGCCGAAAAGGAGAAGGCCTTCTCGGAGACGTGGTAAAAGTGGATGTGGTTGTACGGCGGCGAAGTTCAAACAGGTAGCCCACAGTCTTCTCTTCAAGTCTACGTGGAGCTCTGCAGCTTCGTAAGCTGTCACTGCTGCTGCTATCCAAAGTCATTGCTTAAAATACTCTCTGCTGCTGGAATACACCAGAGCAGCCCTCCTCCCACATCCAGCCCCCATACAGAACGATCTAAATGCGAAAGACATGACAAAAAGAGTGTTTTTGGAAATAATTAGGTCAATTAGAATGTAACAAGGAGAGTGGTCTAGACTTAGACGGCATTTAAATTAGCAACAAACCATTCCTTTTGGGTTCTTCAGTTCAATCACCTATTTAATCATCAATTCATCTACGCGAATTCCTAGCAAATTCGAGAATTTGCTAATTTAACGTACCCTGAAGGTGGTGACTAAATTAGGTGTCAATGTCACTGATGCCTGCTCTGTCTAAAGTACAAGAGAAACACAGCCAGGCCCTTCAGAGAGGGAGTTTGGTGTCACACGCTCTCCAAGGATCACACAAAACTCTATGTTTTAGAAAGGTCTGTAAGGTTAAAAAACCACTTCAGTTCTGCATTAGCCAATTTGATTTGCATTGAAACTTTTCTCGTCCCAACCTGAAGCCCATGCACAAAGCTGCCGATAAAAGAGAGGGAACTGAAATAAATTTCAGTCTCCGCATGTCCTGTACTCCAAAGTTGCAGATGGCCATTCTTGAAGCCAAAGGTAATGAACAATAATCACTTCTATAAGCGACACAGTGTGAGCAGATCTAAAAGTTGGACATGATACAGGAAACCATAATGTCCTCTTGTATTGTATGCCAGGAAATCCTGTGGCTCTATAGCACTTCTCCCAGCCCATATGAGATGCCACCAGCCTCTCCCAGTGGGTCTAACCCTTACCTGGGGTGAAACCAGCCCCTGTGGAAAGCCTGCGCAGGAGTTATGCTTCTCTCAGGTCACTCCTCTAATTGCAAGTGACACATAAAAAAAATCTGTTCTGGCTTTATAACTGATGCCCTGCCAGAAGCCAAAGTGTCCTTCCTCCATGGCTCAGACGCGACTCTCTCACGTTCTTCTTCAAGACCGACACAGACTTCAGTGGGACTGAAATCAAGCTCTGGAGAAAACAAGTGTACAGTGTGTCTCCGAAAGCGATCTCTGCAGAAAACGTGGGTGGGGAGGGAATAGAAGTTGGGATGGGAACAAGTCTGGGAGGAAAACAAAACTGGGATTTTTGAAGAATGCAATTTTATGCTGCACAAGCTGCGTGTTTTACCCTCTTTCCTGTTCACTTTCATTTTAGACTTAGCAGTTTGAGGAAGCCCCTGCTGCGTAGTCAGTAACAGATTGAGGAGTCAATCTTGGGCTCTGCCTAGAGCAAAAAAGATTATATTATTTGTCACACATGGTAGCTTGGCTTAAACATCGCCTAGAAAATGGCACGCTCCTGTCTGGTGAGAGCAGGCTGGCAGTCCCGGAGATCCTTTCAGGTACGGTGGATGGAGTGGTACCTCTACAGGTAAGAGGCAGCATCGTTCCAAAGTGAGGTGCGCCCTGCCAGCACGCCGTCAGTGGCAGGGGTTTCTGAAAGGTTACGTGGTGACTTGAAAACAGGCCTACCCTCAAAGAGTTCAGATGCTTCTGGAGTGGTATTCAAATGCCTAGAGATATAGGGAGGGGTGCAGCCTTGGCAAGATTTTAAAAGTGAGATAAGGAGAAATGAATAAGGAGGCATCTGACTGGAGCTGAAAATTCACATCTCTCCTCAGGACTGGTGAACTGCTTTGGCTAAAGTAAGATGCAGTTTGAATCTTTGCCAGTTGCCTGTACTAAACTGAACCCATTTTCACCCCCCTCCCCACTTAAGATCAGAGATTACTTTGTTCAGTGTTGGAGCACGTCAGAAATTCTTCTGTGATCCTCGGAAGTCTGAGTGGGGTGCGTGGAGCAGCAGGAGTTACCATATTGCTGCATTTGGCAACGGGTGCAACCGAGCGAACACTGCCTCCAGGTCTGGGTGTGCGAGCCAGCGGGGATTTTGATAAATTAAAGAGGCTGCACAGATGCAGGTACCCACCTTGTTACCTCTCCACGCCTGTCTTAGGACATGTGGCATGGTTTAATATAAGGTCCAAAGCGAGTGTCCCTCTGCTCACCCCGGGGCATACTGTTGTCAGAGAGGCTCGCCCTTCGGCCCAGGACCTTGCACAGACACCAGCCTTCTTCCACAGCCACTCGCTGGCTTCAACATGACTTCCCAGATGGGCCCGGTAACGGCGGGGAGCTGGCTGGCCCCAGGCCCTTGGGACTGTAAAAGGCTGCAGGCACCACTGCCGCAGCCCAGAGCAGAGCCAGGAGAGGGGTTACAAGAAAAACTCCCTTTGATTTCAGCAGAAAGTCAGATTATTCGGGCAATAAATGAATAAAGCAAGTATATGTTAACATGGCCAGATCTGAAATGAAAATAAAGACAATTTTAGCATGCCTTTACAGTGCCTGACTGAAGAATTTGGTCACATGGCAGGAAAGAAGGTCACTGAAGAGAGCTCCTTTAACAGAAGATCATTCGTATTTTAAACTGGTCACATGCCTTTTCATTTGCGTCTTCTCTGATGTGAGTCTCCTCTTCCTTCATCTTTATTTACATTGATCTGTTTGTATATTTTGCTTTGAATTGCAGGCAGACTTTTCTCTATTAGCCAGTTTGAAGGGGCGGTGGAGGCATCCCCGCTCAACTCCTGTTTGCCCGGTGTCCAAGAGGAATTATTCTTCCTAATGAAAGAGCATTACGGCAATCTCATTGACGCGATGCATTTTGTGCTGACTGGTCAAGATCAATTCTAGAAACAAACTGTAGCCCGCCACCAGTGTTTCTGCTCTCCCACTTGTCTCTGCAGTCAGGCACACGTCAAACACGTTCCACGTCACGTCGCGGACCAGAACAAAAGGTTTGCATCTAAAACAGTGGGACTCATAGCTAACATTATCAGAAGTGTTGCATAGCGATTGCACTGTAGCAAAACACACATTTCTTACCAGAGAAACACATATCACGCCCAGAAGGACAGCGGCGTTCGTAAAAGCATGCAGTACATAACAAGGAGGATTTAATTACGCAGAGCAAGGAGATGTGTCGGCAGCTACAAACCAATAGATTTAATTCATACCTGAGAATAATTTGATCTTCAGCTTTCCCCCACACTACTCACTACGCCCAAACAGCTTGTACGAGCTATTGACAGGCAGAAATTGTCGGGGAGTTACGGCTTTTTAAGATCTGACTTTCTCAGCAGTTGCAAATGCAAGAGCAGAATGCTGATTAGCTCTAAGATGACATACGCATGAAAAAAAGGACCCCAAGCATATAATAATTCAAGGCTACTTAAAAGAAAAAGTGTTTTTGTAAACATTACACAAATAGTGATTTGGGGAGTCTGAGCCCCGCGCCGAATGCCAGGCTGAAGGCAGTTCCAGGGAATGTGCAGTTAGTACCTCAACCGCGACACGATTACAATGAGCATTTTCAACTCTTGCTAACTATAAACAGAAATTGGAGCTGTGTGGGTCAATGTGGTGACTCAGCAATCCAAAGTTACTTCGTCCTGCTGCAGCCAGAGGACTGCAGTTTGGTTTCCAGCAGCACGTTTAGGATTTCCAGGGGGAACGGGAGATGAGTCAGGGAATTATAGCAACCTTGCATTACTTAACTAGCTCTTGTGGCTTGATCAATGGCACTGGGAAGGCTCTGCTGTAGGGAACCCCTGCAACAGTGTCGCAGTGTGCTCGCTGTTACAGCGCACTGTGGAGGCTGCCAGGGCTGTCAGATGGAGAGGGGGAATAGGAGAGAGAGAAAAAAATATATGGTCAGCAAATAATGTGAGAATTTACTTCAGCATCACACGGCAGGGAACATTTACCTTATTGTGCATGAGCTGATGCATACTGTATCCCAGCTGCGATGCAGGTAGACACAAAACTTTATATCCCATGGCTCAAAAATACTGCTAATTTCAAGGTACAGCCCATCAGCAGTAAACTGGAACACACACAAAACCCACGGCGTTCCTAGAGCAGGAGTGCATCCTCGCCAGTCAGCTGCAATGTCAGGCAGGTAATTAACAAATGCCTGGATAAAATGAGCAAGGTCTTGTTTATCAATCACCATACTATTAATTAGCTCACTTGTCAATTTTAATTGAAGTGATTTGTATTAATAATGGTCGCCTGCACAAGTTGTATGGCATGCCTGCAGGGATCTGTGCTTGCTCCTGGGCTTAACTTTTGGCAAATACTCTAACCTTGGAAATACCTTCACAATTTCAAAATACTAATATTTTTTGAGATAACTAGCTGTGTAACTGATGGCTATTTATTAATAGAACCCATACATGGAAAACCATCACCTAACGACTGCGTCTGAAATAAAAACAGAGTAACAGTGCTATGTAAGAAACCGTCTAGCTGAAGCCTTGCCATAAAAAAGCTCCAATGACACACATAAGGGGGGTAACATTATTTGCAAATTATAATAATAGCATTCCACATCTGTTCTCATGAAGAGGGAAAGCTGTGTGGCTGCTGGTGTTTTATTCAAGGTTTCAATCCACCCATGTTGCTTTGCATTTTGTTAAAAAAATCTCTTGACTCTTCATTTTACCTTTTCTTACTTTGTCAAAGGCAACGCTGCAGCTCAGGTTGCACTGGGGTTGTCATCATCCCAGGATCACGTTGAGCCTCTTCTGGAACTGAATCGTCCCAGGTGTGCTTTCAATTTAAAAATGACTCTATGAGGACAAATACTAGGACAATCACAGCTGCTTCTGCGCCACTGAACATGATTGTTATCATTTATAGGATTGCCGGAGCTCCCTGGTGCTGTGCGGTGTCCTGGCACCCCGCAGGAGGCAATGACTGCCCCAAGGAACCTATAATCAAGAACCAGAGAAGGGGCTGGGGGAAGGGAATTAATCCATGATTGACTTTCTCTGCATTAAATACAGGAGCATCTGAGGTACGGAGATTAAATGACTTGGCTAGGTTACGCAGAGAGTCTATAAAAGAATTGGGAATTGAAAGTAGCCCTCTTCCATCTAAATTCAGACATGTTGAGTCATCAGTCAATAACAAGACTGATTTCCATGGCAGTAGCGTTTGGAGGCTTTAATCAGGTTTCATGTCCTATTATGCTGGGTACTGTGTAAATATAGAATAACAGATACTCTCTGCAGGCATGTCCTTAAACAGATCCCCGCTGATTTCAGTGGAACTCTACCCGTCCCGAAGGGTACCCTGGGGTAGATCTGATTCTCTAAATAGGGATGAGATGCAGTAGGTGGGAGTGAAACCTGCAGGATTTACGGGGAGCAGATCAGAGATAATGGGATCACAGGGGTGCCTCCGTAAGGTACGCAGTGTAGCAACTTTGTTGATCACTGATTCTATTTCTGAAGAGGGTAAATGAACACAAGAAAATTATGAACGTTTTCAGTGGAAGTCTGGTACCTATATGCTTTGAAGCATCTCAGTACTGGTGTTTTACCGAATTGCAATGTTTCCTTGCCCAAGAATAAAATCAAAAAACAGTTAAAACAACTGCAGCAAAGATCTTTTCCATTTTTTTCACATAAATAGTCTTCAGCAAGGAGTAACCTCTTTGCTAACTTAAAAAGTGGGATGGTGAAAGGTAAATGGAAAATAACGACGCTATAATGGGAGGAAGCGTGAGCGCATTTGAGGGACATCTGCTGAGGTGTTATCGGCGGCGAAGAAGCCCTGCTCATTTGGTGTCATCACTTTCTACCACTTCCAGCCTGCCCTGGCAGGCTCAGGGGCTGCAGCGGGAACGCCGTGCGAGTGCCAGGTGGGATGCGGCAGCAGAATGCAGTGGGCCTGATTCCCTCCGGGCTGGCAACCAGCGTCTGGCCGAGGAGCAGCCGCTTCTCCAGCCAAATGCAGATGACAAGGCTGAGGGCAGTGAAAACCGCAAGGCAGGTCAACAGGTTGATTTCTTCCAGCTGCCTTAATTATTTTAATATTTAGCGTGCATGTTAGACAAGCGCCAAGAAGCTCCTGCGGAGACTGTGCTCGGCAGTGGACATGGACACACCAAGAGGTAGGTCCTGTCCCACGCAGCCCCAAAGGGATGGCCCTGCTACACCCGGGTTCTGTGTGGACCCAGATCAAAGCGTGAGCCATTCTGTTTGAGGCTGGGATGGGACGCTCAGCAGACAGGCAATGCTTGCAGGCTTGAGGTCCAAGAAAACTGCTGAGTATGGTGACGGGTGGGGAGGGCAACCAAAAAGGTTCTTCGTGTATAAGCATACATGCAGAGTTTTTCAGACTGAATTTTGCAGTGTTTGTGTATATCTCTGATTCTTATTCCTAATACCTTCTTAAAATTCTTCTTTTCTTCCTAATATCTTCTTAAACTTCTTCCTAATATCTTCTTAACTTCTGGTTACTATCAGCTCATGTGGCAGCAACGTTTTCAATGCCCGTATCTACATTAACATGTTTGAATCAGGAGTGTGTTTTTGAAGCAAATCTCCTGATCAAGCTGTTTTACTGTGCTTCACTTCTATCACGGACCAGTCTGGGAGTGCACGAACTGGGCTCCCCTCCAGTGAACCTAAAGCAGTGACGTCCTCCAGACCAGTTCACGTGCACTCTGGCCACCTCTGGGCACGCAGTCTGAGGGACCCCGTCACAGCTAGCCCGAAGCGTACACACTTCACTCAGACACCCTTGGTGTGGAAAGGGGTCCTCCACACTGCCCGAATTGCTCCAGAAAACCACTCCTCTGGGGCTCTACTGCTCATGCAGACCCAGTGTGCCTTGGCTTGCTGCCCACAGGAAACTTGTGGCCGGGGGAGAGGAAGAGGGTTCGGGCTTGGAGAGGAGCCCTACCCCTCTGAGCAGGGTGGACGTAACAGGCTGCAGCAGCCACAAGCCTGTCTGTAGGCACAGCAAACAAAACCAACGCAGATGTAGCCAAAGGCTAGTAAAAGCACTCGGGCATTTTGTGACGATAAGAAGTCAGGCAGAAAAGGAGAGCTCTGTGATTGCACTGAGGGCAGGTGGTAGTATGAGCTCAAACCTGATTCAACATCAAAGAACTACAGCAGAGAGATGCTCTAACAGCAAAAAACCCCCACATTATATATATATTTTAAATAGTATATTTTTATATTTACATAATATATAAATTATTACTGGGGCTCTCCTTTCATAGGACTGCTTCTCGTATCACAAATAAAGCAGAAACTCCTCTCTCTTGTTGCTCCATATAAGCCATTGCTTTCTGGTTGGCATCTGATCGGCATGACTGCAGAAATGAGGACGCAGCAGGGCTCTGAAGTAAAGAGAGCACCAAAGACAGGAATTAATCTTTCCTCTCTTTTCCTGCTTTTATTCACAGTAGAGTCATCTCTTTTATCTATGAGGTGTGAATACAGATGAGGACACGACTAAGTGTAATTTTATGGCTGCAGTAGCCAGAGGGTCAGACCTGAATGATGCTGAAATGGTCCCTTCTGCCCTTAAAGTTTCCAAGCTATACAGTTTTGAGGAGGTGATTCAAAGGGTAGCAGACTTTCCAGGGCATGCAGATACCACTAAAAACACACTGATGAAATGAAAAGCAATCCCTTCTCTTCAAGTGTAAATACACAAGTAATAAAAAATTCTGGCAGTCCACTGGATACACGCCATACGTACACACATTTTAAAGGATCTAGCAAGCCCCTCTCACCATAATGCCTAAAACCTTAACAGCTCGGTTAAAGCTCTTGATCTCAAGGAAACTGGAGACACCACGACACAAACTGACCTGTCTGGAGCTCAATACAGCCAGACCCAGTGCTCCAAGTACCCATTGCTGTGCCCGCGCCCACGTCCAGCCGCGCTCCTGCCACGTTTCCGTGTGGGGATCTGCAGGGGCAACCAGCCACTGACACCGCACCCTGGTTAGTATGCCCACATTGTGCTTAACTCTGTAATTTTAGTTGAAGAGCATAAATGGCGTTGGGTGTGTGAGAGCTGGGAATGCAACAAGAACCTGAAAGTTTTTTACTTTTGCTTTAATACATGTATATAACTTCAGTATTTCAGTCTCAGAGGATTTGCCTTTCTACTACAGTGAAGATCATGATGTTTCCTCACCAAGATTACTGGAATTTCAGCATTCTCAGGTATCTTCTCAGAACTAAGACCTCATGAAATGTTGCTTTATAAGCAAGGGGGGAAAGCAGGGGTCTGAAGCAGACTTCAGTCCCTTCAGATCAGAGACTGTGTATTCTGATGGGTCTCTACAGCGCTTAATGGCGCCTGGTCCAGACTGGGACTTGTGGTTATTGCTGTAACAACAAGAACAACTGCGGTGGTGTACGGGACAGAACTGATACCTTTGCAATTTTTGTACGTTCTATATCTAACTAGCGCATTTCCTATGCAAACCAATTCAGTTCCTGTTCATACACCAAATTCCCTACAGGGTGTTTGCTGCCCCGAGTCACAGCTGTCATTATTCCTGGTGAAAAGGACTGCACGGCTCTTGCTTTGGAGTTTGTCAGCACCACTCATGACTCTGCCAGAAAAGCTCTCTGCAGGACCGGGAAGCGTGCTGCCCTCCTCCTGCCCTGGCTGGCGAACGCACGCTGCCGGCCCGGGCTGTCCAGCTTTAGCACCCTGCCGACCAGGAACGGAGGCGGGAAACCCACCCTCGGTCTCCTGTCTGACCGCTCCCGGGGCTTTTAGCGAGCCGTTGGGAACTGCTCCCAAAAATGCTTCAGCAAACAGGCCTCACGCAGTTCGCTGCTCCTTGGCTGACACTCTTGAAGGAAATTCATCAGAGAAGTACAAACAAAATCATACATTTATTTATTCACAAGATTAATTTCTAGAAAGCAAAATGACAATGTTCCAGTATGACTGTTATTTTTCCCAGATAGCCTGCTATTGAGAAATACACCTTCAAACGTTGGATTTGTTCAATTTTAGAAGCACAACTATGTTTATTATATTTAGCACTGTGAAATGCGCTTTTGATTTGTATTTTTATTGAGCTAGATTTTTGCTTGAGACCAAACTTGAGTTGTTTGTTTCAAAGCCGTTAATGCCTGGACTGAGATACTAGCTCTTTAATTCTAACAGGATGCCATGCAGTCTCTTCCTTTGAGTATGGCCCACCTTTTAAAAAGAGAAGAATAAACTCACTGTTCGCCCATAAAGGTGGTGCCATTACTTGTAATCACGGAGCAGAACTTGTTCTGCTGGGGGTTAACTCCATAGTTCCACTTCATCTTACCGTGCTAGTCTTCTAGTTTCTTCTACTACCATTTCTTCGTATGCCTGACTGGATAAAAACCATTTTTATCTGAAGCTGCATAATTTCAGTGTTTTAAAATAGCTTTAAAAAGTTACATCAAATTATATGTTGCCTATATATGTGTTAAAAATGGATGAGAACAGGAGTACCTGCTCTTCCGGTGCAGTACTGATACACTGTCTGGCAATCAACCATCCTTTGGCACTAACCCCTACGCTCAGTATTTTCGGGTAATGTAACACCAAGGAACAGATGTGATGAACACCTTATCCTGAAGCATTTAATAAACTATATTCAACAGATGTGAAATTTGAGGAAGCACTCAGGGAAATCTAGGGACTTCCCTAAAAATTAGCATTTATAGTCTCTAATCCTATTGATGATAACTGAGTGATAAAACCCACATTGTTTGCATTTATAACAATTCTTGAGTGATTTCATTGTTCTCAGAGAAAAAACAAAAAAAGCTGCTTTTGTTCACTGTGGATACAAAGCCACTCTTCTTGCCGCAGACCAGGCACTTCCTACTTTACCTGGGTATTTTTATCCACAGTACTTTGCTGCGTTCGAGAGATAAGCCCTTACTCCAGACCCCGAACTGCACTTCCCCCTCTAATTTGGGGAATGTCACGTCCAGATCAGGATCCAAACTTTCCAGTTTGGGCCTGTCTTTCATTGTGGTAAATCAACAGTTGGCAAATCTAGACAATCCATTAGTGTTGAAATTTTGGGCTTTTTTAATTTAATTTTATTTGTAAATTGTAAATTTAATTTTAATTGTACTTCCTTTCTAGCAGACAACAAAGGTTTATTTTCTTCTCTTCATAACAGAAAACCGTGTTTACTGTATGACCTTATTTTTTAAAGTGCTGCTTCGTTTGCAGGGGGAAGTCCTAAGGACCTTGCTCACCACGCAGCCTGGGAGCTTATCAATCAGGACAGGGTTTGGCAGGAAGCTCTCCTGCAATCAGATCTATTACCAGAGATCCCCTGCCCGGACAGAAGCGCCTTACAGCCAGTGAACTCCTGTATTTATACACACTCTTTATTCCTAGGTGTAACTGCAGTCTGAAGACTCAAAATCTGTTCATAAATGAATTTTCTTCCTTTTTTTTTTTTTTTGTTAAGTTCTATACATGTCCTCTGAGCTGCCTGCAAGCTTTGCACAGTGATTTAATTTTAAATAAATAAAATTTAAATTTAAAACTTAATTTTAAATATATCTTTAATGCCTACCTACATTTTAATCTACACTAAATATTCTGAACGTCATGCACAGGAGGTTGAAATGTGATCACAGACCCAGGTTTTTCCTTTCCGCTACCTCTGCATCTTAGAAAGTTTGCACAGCCATTTCATTCTGCCCCGATATCGACAGAAATCTTTCCACTGACTGCAGCAGACGAGGCTCTGACCCTAAATTAGCTAATCGGGCCTGTACCAGGGGGTCTGCTTGTTCCGCCAAGTTGCCCGAATGATACATTTTTAACACTGTGCTGAAACGTAAACCTAAAGGAGAGCCATCGAAAATCCCATGCTGGCGTAGCAGCTCTGGCAGGAGGAACTGGTCTGTTCCTTGGTGGGAAAGGAGGTCTCTCTCTGTCGTCGTCGTCGCCCCCC
>Ga0065711_1048876_pt1 | contig 11585 bp, 9 predicted proteins | sample Hoacrofraction12_FD_59098 | JGI IMG/M metagenome (GOLD analysis project Ga0065711, IMG submission 59098) | Hoatzin crop microbial communities from Cojedes, Venezuela - Epithelial fraction 12 v2 (version 2) | ecosystem: Host-associated > Birds > Digestive system > Esophagus > Crop | place... | reverse complement strand
GTCTGTTCCAGGGCTCCGTCACCCTCAGAGGGAAGAAGTTCTTCCTCATGTTCAGACGGAACTTCCTGTGCTTCAGTTTGTGCCCATTGCCCCTTGTCCTGTCGCTGGGCACCGCTGAAGAGAGTTTGGCCCCATCCTCCTGACCCCACCCTTGAGATATTTGTAAGCATATATTAGGTCTCGTTAATTTCACCAATATCTACAAAAATTGATGAGCCATTTCCAGGTATATATCTGTGACAGATCATAGAATCATAGAATGCTTTGGTTTGGAAGGGGCCTTTAAAGGTCATCTAGCCCAACCCACCTGTAGTGAGCAGGGACATCTTCAACTAGATCAGGGTGCTCAGAGTCCCGTCCAGCCTGGCCTTGAATGGTTCCAGGGATGGGGCCTCCACCACCTCTCTGGGCAACCCGTTCCAGTGTTTCACAACCCTTATGGTAAAAAATTTCTTCCTTATAGCTAGTCTAAATCTACCCTCTCTTAGTTTAAAGCCATTGCTCCCCATCCTATTGCAACAAGCCCTGCTGAAAATATTTTCCCCGTCTTTCCTATAGGCCCACTTCAGGTACTGGAAGGCTGCTGTAAGGTCTCCCCACAGCCTTCTCTTCTCCAGGCTGAACAGCCCCCACTCTCTCAGCCTTTCCTCACAGGAGCGGTGTTCCAGCCCTCGAATCATTTTTGTGGCCTCCTCTGGACCCACTCCAACAGATCCATGTCTTTCCTGTGCTGAGGGCTCCAGAGCTGGATGCAGGACTCCAGATGAGGTCTCACCAGAGTGGCGCAGAGGGGCAGAATCCCCTTGGTCGACCTGCTGGCCACGCTTCTCTTGATGCAGCCCAGACGCTGTGTTTTAAATGCATACTGTTGTCACATTTACTGTGTCACTCTTGTGACATAGCAAACCCTTGGCCAAACATAGACTCTTCTGTTCCTGGCTTGGTTACTGACTTGCTGAATGACCCTGGCTTGGCTGCTTACCCTCTGCATCCATCACTCTTCCTCCGTCTGTACATTGGAGGCAATGGTAGTGGTCTTCTCTAGTGTAAACTTCTACATGAACATGAGGCATTGTTAGTACAATTCTAATATTATCAGAGTGCACAAGAATATTTTTAAAGCATTTAAAGTTGCTTTTGAAGTCTGAAAGGATAACAGTTGTATAGAAATGTTGGGTAAATATTGTGATGTGACGTAGCTCTATGTAGTAGGGCTGGTCTGTTAAAAATTAGTTTGATTATAAAGTACATGGCTATAAATTCAGATAAATTCCATAAATTAAAGGTGATGACGATTTTTTACCTTAAAGGGCTGTTATAAGGGAAAAATAATTGTTGTGTGCAAGGTCACTTTTATATTACTGTAATGAAATACAGCACCTACTGACCTGATACTTCTGAATTTTGGTATAAAGCGTAAGGTTATAGTTCTAATGCTGGACAAATATTTCATACAGTGTCTCAAAAAAATTCTTTGGTATACTTGAGCCTGTCATTATTTTTGAAGGACTGGCTTTAGTTTTCTGTGAAATAGGACATTTGGGTTCTCCGTGCATACGTTACAGGAACCTGTGTGTGGAAGGGTTTTCCCCGAGTGTTTCCACAATACTTTACCAGTATTGTAGTCAACTGCATAATAGATTTTTGACAGGCAGTTTTAAAAAATGACTGTTAGAGGAGACAAGTTTTAACTTGTCAGTCAAACTGTTCTTAAGCTTAAAGAACCTTCCTTCCTTTTCCCCTCCCTCCCGTCCATGTCGTAGTGGACTTCTCCTCATCCATTTCTGATGCTTGCTCTTCATATCTTAAAATATATCACCTTTCAGTCCTCATTTTGGCAGGCTAAAGAAACTGGACTTTCTGTCTCTCCGTGCCCCAGATGATACTAGCAGCTTTCCGTGAGTTTAGTTATTCTTTCTTTCAAAATTTCTTTCAAGGTCTCTTTTTTTTTATACCAGTGAGCTTCATTTTCTGGTTGCCTGTGCATGTTTTCAGCTGTACGCTTCCTGCTCTCCAGTTACATTGTCTTTCCAGTTTGACAGATTCATTTAAAAAACCTTTTCTCCTTGATTTGTGATTTCCCTGCTTCTACTTTGGAAGCAGTTGCTTTCATCTCCTGCAATGCTATTAGCCGTTCTGGTTTCACATTCAGTATTATCCTTAAGGAGATCTACAGCAACATAATAACTAATATTTTAGTTCCTATCCTACTGCTGTTCCTTGTTTTTATCTCTTCTCCTAGCCAGTCTTTTGCATTCTCTTGTCTCCATAGCCGTGTATATTTTTGCATTCTCCTGAACTAGCTGTCCATCCACGTGTAATCATTTGATGCCTATCTTCCAGTGCCCAGCTTCTGTAAGGCATTCATCAGATCCACAATCCACTCTATTGTTTATTGATTTTACTAGGATTACCTTTAGTGGACCTTCCTAGTCCCAAAAAAACTTTTATAGGCTCTGTTGTTTTGGCAAACTCACTTTTTTTTTCTCCCCCTACCCTTTTGATTGCTGAGCTTTCAGAATAATCCCTAGATCAGTCTTGTCCCCCTTGTTTAGATCTGTCACAGTGGTCAAAGTCAGTAAATCTCCCTCATGTGTCCAGGGATCCTAATTAGAATTTCATCTTCAAGAATCAGCACCTCACAGAAATGGCAAAATCCTGTAAATACAGAATCAAGACAGTTCTGAGTTTTCTGTAGTGTAGTAACTAGCTCTTTCATGTCAAGGTGCATTACAATATATGCGTCAAATGACAAACCCTCTGTTAATTGTTTGTTTGTTCATTTAAGCTGAATGCTTTGAGGAATGCTGTGCAATGTAGTATAGGCAGTGGTGGTGCTGGTGTTCCCAGTCCTGTGGCGCAACAGAGCATACCTGAATACAAAATTGAGATCAGGTATGTATGGATTCATTAAATCATTGTGGTTTAAAACTGTATTTTTTTTTTTCCTTTCCATGGTGGTACAGAGTATGATTCATGTCAGACTTTTAAATTTTGCTGTAAATAGCTCTAGAATTTTGAGGGCTTAAGAGTTCTTACTGATAAATTGAGTAAAAAAAATTATGAAGAAAATATAGCTTACATCTTGATTCAAAAGTGGTCTAATTTGATTACCTTTTATTAATTACTTAGTAGCTGTTGATTGCTGTTTTTTGCACAGTTAAAATTTAATTAAAATAAGGTTTCAATAGTTGTCAGCTGGATGCATGTATCTCTCACAATGCAAGTGACATAATTTTTTGAACAGACATCGTATTCTTCCTCATTACAGAAGTGTTCTTGATTCCATCCCCATTCTTGGGTATTTTGGCCATGTTTTTGCCGGTGGGTTAATATACATAAAATAGTAGAATTTTGTTTCACAAGATTACAGTTATTGTCCTTGGACAGTAACTGGGTAGTAAAAATATATTACAGTTTTTGGCCTGGTAGTGAAAGTTAGTATTATTTTTGGCAGATGGACAGTGGTAAGCTGTAAGTGTAACGAACATGATAAAAATTAGGTTATTTTGGAGATTCATGCTGAACAGCCTTTTAACTAGTAGATAATAAAAATCTGAAAGTTTTTCACAAGCTGAAAGTAGGCAATAATGTATTAATTTCAATAAACAGAAGTTTAGACTGATGTAGTGGGTCACATGATAATATTTAAAAAATCAGTTTTTTTAGTAACAATTCTGATTTCAGCTTTGAAATACACATCTGCTTACCCTTAAACAGCCACTCACTACTCTTAGTTTGGGAATTGGTTCTTCAGATTTTCATCCTTCAAGTATGCTGGTATTACATAATACATTGGTATCTCTGCAGGACACATAGAAGTCTAAAATGTGGTGTTTTATACTGAAGGACCAAGTCTTCCTTCCGATGAAAAAGGAGTATCTTTTATGAATATTTTCTTGACACATCTGCTAGAGGACTAGGAGCAGAAGGTGTGCAGTTAGCATACAATGTCTTGGAGACAGGAGCTCTAAGCAGGGAAAGAATGAGAATAGTAATGTGAAGATTCACTGTTGGAAGGAGATTCTTGGATTTTGGCACCAGCCCTGAGGCTTGCTTGATGGTTAATTCTGATTAGATACAATATTCCTTCTGGGTATCTTAAGTGTTTTTCTTGGTGTTGAGTGCTTTAGTTTAGTGTCACACTATTAAGAATCAGGGGAAACTCAGCTGAGATCAGTGTGGTGTAAGTAATGCGAGATGAGTTTGGCTGGGATTATTCTAGGGCTTTTCATATCTGTAATTCTTTCTGGCTACAGCTTTGTTGTTGGAAGCTGTTACACATATGAGACTCAGAAATGTTTGCTGTCATGGTGTTTAATACTAACTTGGACCACATATGTTGGTAAAAACATCTGACCTGCCTTCTCTCTCTTTTAACATTGCTTTTCCCTGATGGTCAATGTAGTACACTCATGAGAAATTACAGATGTGAAGAGACTGTAGCATGGAAAAAAAATCTAATCATTTCCTCCACCCTCCAGTAACATAACTGTTGTGTACTTTTTGCTGTCTGAGGATCAGAGCTGTTGTTTCCATCAGTTTGAGGAAGAAAAGTTATCTGAATGCAACTTTTGCTAATCAGCAGTTTCAGCCCTACTGTCCTCATTTGCTGAGGAGGAAGCCAACGTATGCTGTGGATTGCAGGTTTCAGGCTCTTCTGGCTGATGTATTTTAGCAGAGGTGTTTCTGTACTGAAAGGTCCTGCTTCCAAATCGAATACATTAGAGAAGTGTAATTACTGAGCTGTATGTTCTTCATGTCTAAGCTTCGTCTTCTGCCTTCATCTGGTAGACAAAGAAGAAAAGGTTGTTAAGCTGCATGGATAAGTAATATTCAAACTGGTAGCTAATGAAGTGGGGAAGTTACTCATCTTCCTTTCTGGAAAGTCTGTATTTTATCTTTGTTTATTGGTTTTACTCTATTTGCTTATGCTTTTAAATAATGCATGATGTATTTCTTCTCTCAGCTCTAACTCAGCCTCACTGTCTTACATATTCTCTGAAGATTACAAGTAGTAATGTGTTAGTTTACATACTCTATTTTTTTAAAATCACACTATTTTTCCTAGACATGTTTAGCTACCATAATAGTGCTAGAAATAGTCTGTGCTTGCGCTGCGTAGACATTTACAGAGGAAATGTGTGTAGGTCATTAGAAGTGCTAATGAATATCTCTTTTACAAACAGATTAGAGGGTGGAAATGTGACATACCAATTCTGAGACAAAAAAAGCCCTGTTAATTTTGTTTGTACTAAGAATCTTGTAGGGCTGTCAAAGGACTTGCATTACTTCATACATTATGACATTACTTCATCGCTGCAAGTCCTTTTTACCGGAGCTAGAAGCATGTGAAGTTTCAAACGTATTTTGTAATGTACAATTGTAATAAGCATTACTTCATAGCAGCAGTGTAGGTTTCATGGGCTCTTTACATGAGTTGACTTTAAAATGGTTTTGATGCTGTACAGCTGTAATAAGCATTTTGGAAAACTTTGAGATCTCTAGAGAATGAACTGTAATTGAAGTCAGATTGTCCAAAATGCATGAGACTAGAGTACGGAAGGAAAGCAAGTCCTGCCATCTTGAAGTCTGGGTTTTATACTCCTTGGATTTAAACCACTGCAGCTATCAATCAGATTGAAACCCACATCACTCCAGCTTTTGGTATCACAAGTTTTCACTCTGTTGTTCCACTGAGTTACACAATCCTGACTGATTTTGTGCATATGTGTATATATTTCTAGGCAAACCAGAAGACTTCGTGATGCTGAACAAGAAAAAGACAGAATGTTGCTTAAGACCATTATAAAAGTTTGGAAACAAATTAAATCCCTCCGTGACTTTCAGAAGTTTACTAACACACCCATGAAACTTTATTTGAGGAAGTATGTTTTGATAACACTTTATATTGCATTTGCCAGCAGTGGAGTTTGAATAAGATTAGTCAATTTAAGAATTTACAATTCTGATGTGAAGGGTGCAAAAGTAAGAATTTGAGTAGTGTCTGGTACTGGTTAGGCCTCCCACTATTCTTTTTGAATCTGTGGAGGAAGGAAGGTTAAAATAACAAGTAATTACTGTAACAGAAAGGGATTTCTAAAGGCTAATGAGTAAAGAAAAAGCAGTTGTATTCATTCTGGATGGTAACTATCTGCTGTCAACTCAGACTGTCTATGCTAGTATTTTTAAGTAGAACAAACTTTTGGTATAATTAAATTAATTCATGGAGAAGTATGTTATGTGTTATAGACGTAATTGTAGCCCTTAATTTGTGCAACATGTTGATAATTATTGTTTTGAAGGGAAGAGGTTGATCAGAGATTAGATGAAAAAGCATATGAAGCAGAAATTCAGGCTGAGATAAATGAATTACTGGAAGAATGTATGGAAGAATATGAAAAGAAAATGGAGGAGTATAAAACTGAGCTACAAGAGTGGAAATCCTGGAAGAAGACACAGGTTTGTTTAAATCATTCAGTTTCACAGAAAATAAAATTTCTAAGTGTGTTCAAAATTGTCCTCTAATATAGAAAAATATCAATTTCAGGATAGTTGTGCATAAATTTTGTAATGTCTTTGGATACATTCTGTCTACTTGGAATTTGTTATTAAATTAATTTTTAATTAAAAATTAATATGTTCTAGGTTTTTGTGCAGCACTGTCTTCCTGCTGTTCATTTTCAGCACTCTAGGAGTTCTTTCTTTAATAATTTTTCAGCATTCCCATTAAATTCGTGTCCTACTTGCAAAGAAAATACATGGATGAACTGGGGCGGGAGGGGGAATGTTTCTAATGAACAAGCAGTTGATGTCATCTCATGCAAATTTATGTTCAGGAATGTCCCAGAACTGAAAAATTTGATTAGTATTCTAGCCTTTTACCTCCAAAAAGCTTTGTTGTTAATAATCTGTACTGCAGTAAAGGTCTCAGTGGTGCTTCAAGGGGGTATTGCCAAATAGAGGAGCTAGAACAATACGCTGCAACAGGACAATCTTTGAAATAGCCTGTGGCAGTGCCAGCAAAATCAGACTTTGTTTTTTAGTTACGTGGCGGTGTGCTGGATACTGCAGAGTAATGGTGATTATACCTGAATATAATTACTGCCCAGTTTGAAAACTGTGTTTTCTTGGATACCAAAGCATAATAAAGTTTAAGGAAATACTTCATATACAGTTTTCAAGAATCTAGTGCATCTGCTGATACTTTTACAGAAAGTTTTTTCATGTACATGCAGCATCTATGGAATTTACTTAAAATGTTTGAGAGGAAGCTGATCTGCAGGTATTGGAAATTCCTGTTACCAGAACACAAATGGGCACATGACTCATCAGTATCATGTCAATTCACTTGTAGGATAAGATGAATAAATGTAAACCTTAAAATGAAGGCAGATAGTCTTGAGCATTGATCCTAGTGGGAACTGTTCATCCACCTCTAGCTAGATACGCCTTCACAAATACCATGGTGGGTGCTTCCAGCCAAAGCTGCTCTTGGCATCTTTTTATTGTGGTAGTCAGAAACTGTCTTGAGACTGAGCTGATTGTGGTTCTTTCTTTTTAGAGTGAGATGTAGTGCACAGACCTTCTTTTCATGCCCAGAAGTACTTTATTTTATTGTACTCAAAGTACTTTGTTGGTTAATCGCTGCTGTTGGTGTCTTACTAGCACAGATCATGTGAGTCTAAGGAAGACACTAGAGGCAGAAAAAAAATAGATAAATTTAAAAGGAAATACAAGAACAAAAAGAGTCACAAAATTAAATCAAGAAAGAAAGAATATTTATTAATAAAAATATGTAAACAAGTTGTTTGGCTATATACTTCGGTTAGTGAGGAGAAACTGTTTGCTTTCCTCACCTCCTTTTCTTTTGCTTATGGTGTCTTAAATCATGAAGTGGCTGGTGCTTCCAAGCAAGCTGTAGTTCCAAGCAATCTGTAAGTCTGCAGAAGGAGGAACTTGCTTGTAGTTGTTTAAAGCTGAACATGCATATGAACACTGGAGTTCTGCTGTTTGGGAGATGCTGAAAGGCATGTGATGTTCTGTTTGTTTATTCTTCTGTTTGGTGTACAGGAAGGGAGGAGATTATTCTGTTCATGCTAAAGATACTGCTAAGCTAAAAAGCCTGTCATCCAAAGCTTGTGGCACATGTGCATTCACTTTGTCAATGTGTATGCAGACAGTACATCTCCAAGAACTGTGGCTACTGGTTGAGTAACCAACCTTCAATCCTAGCAAGAATGCACATGGTAACTCAGGCTAAATGAGAAGTCAGCTGCTAGCCAGAATGTTCTAGAAACATACTTGTTTTGTAAGTTGTTTGGGAAGGATAAATGTTTTATTTGAAGCACATTATGTTTTTGAAGCGTGTAAATGGAATGCATTGCTGAATTCTGAATCTGAAGTAGTACTATAGAATGAGAGAAATATTATTTTTGTGTGTGGTGATTTTAAAATTATACAGTCGTTTCTCATACATGTTTACCACTTGTGAATCAAGAGACCAAGAGAAAAAAACACTACTGATTGAAATAAGTTCAGGAATAACATTATTATTTTTATATGCAGAAGTCCAAGAAGAAAAAAAAGAAAAAAGACATTCGTGAAGAAGAAGAATCAGTAGAAGATTGTGAGCTTGGTGAGGAACGTGTAAAACCAGTCCCACCTAGAACGGCCAATAGCCTGGAAATAGAGCAGCAGGTTAGAGAAAAAGCTGACAACTGCAGAAGGAAACCTGGAGAGCCTGTTCTAATACCTGAACTGGTCCTGTCCGGAAGCGTAACTCCAGCTGAGCTGTGTCCTCGGTAAGCTAAATGTTGGCCTGCAGATTACTTCGTTCATGTTATTCTGCTGTTATTTATTAACTGATTGTTTGTACAACTTCAGAAGCATGCGCTCACCATTCTGTTTAGCCTAGTGATAAAACTCTTACTTCTGAAGAGGATATCATTTAATTAGTTTTCAAGTCACGTGTAACCTTGCATATACTGGGCTCAGAGAATGCATGTCTACATATTCCTTTTGAACCTTCTGATGTTCCTTGAGCATCTGCGTAAACAGTGGTGTATATATAAAGAAGCTTTCAGTGTAGAGTCTAGGTCACTTCTGGCAGTATCACTCTGACTAGTTAGTCCTTTACGCCACGTCTGTGCTGTAGTTGACAAAGGGAAAATTAAGAAATCGTGTAGTAAACCAGAGATTTCAGTGTGGTGGATGAAAGAAGTAAATTTACTTGTCTATGTTGCTTTCCACATTTACACGTGCAGTTTAATATACATCTAGCAGATAGTAGTAATTTAAAAACTGCTTTGTTTTGTACTTATTCAGCAAATAGCCTCATCAAGGAATAGTGCTTGGCTGTTCTGCTCTCAGTGGCTAAAAATTTCAAAATCTTAGCTAAGTTTGATACCATTTGTTGTGCTTTGGAGGAAGGGAGTAGCAGGGAATTTCGTTTCCCTAAATAACTCCTTTTATATGAGGGTGGCTTTAGCGGAACTGAAATTTGACCTGTTCATTTTTAAATCATTTTATATTCATGAGAAGATAAAACAACTGTTAAGTAATACTTTTAAAGTAATTTCTGTGTATTGACATTTTTAGAAGAATACCAATTTTATTTAGATGACTTCTGTTTCCCCTTGAGCAATCAGTTTTTCATTAAAAATAACCAAAGAATAAAAATCTTATTAAAAATGATATGACAGCTTGTTTCACATATTTGCAGAGCAGAAGTTTTGCGACGAGAAGATGTGAAGAAACGCTCAGCATTTATAAAAGTCCTTTTCAACTCCAAAGAAGTATCAAGGACTGTTACCCAACCGATAAGTTCAGATTTCAGAGTTCACTTCGGACAGATTTTCAATTTACAAATATTCAATTGGCCAGAGAGTTTGAAACTACAGGTAGATAATGATTTATCATAGTAACTTCTAAAAAGATAATATGAAGTGTAATGACTCCTGTAATGCTTGTATTTTGCTCTGTGTCAGTGCGGTGAAGACTGAAAAACATGTGAAAGACCCTTTGTAAATCATGACTCTTGTATGTGTTCCTGGCTTCTCTAGTCACAAGCTTTCAACTTTGCTGATCCATTTTTGATGCTTGTGCTTTATACATAACGTATATGTTTTATATGTCTGTGTTATATATGACTGTGGGCTCTATGGGGGAAATTAAATAGGGTAGTGGAGCAGCCTCTTAATTTCAGAAAAACTGATTTATGTTGCAGATAGACTTGCCAGAATGGTCATCTTCAAACATTATTGTTCACACGGTAAAGTCATCGTAATGTTTACTGGAGGGGGGTAAGAAAATATTTCCTCGCTGGTGATGTCTGTAACTGCACTTGACTTGATCAACAGTGCAGTTAAGTGAAACCACCACCTCCCCCATTCTGAATATGAATTAATGAATGAGTCCCATGAACAATTTTCAGAGGCAATACAGTATACTTTGGGGAGGAACATAGGCAGGATCCTACTTCTCTTGTTTGATGACTTTTCCTGTTAGGTAACTCATCACTGGTAGTTCAGGGGAGGGTGTATACCACTCACCTGTTCCCTTTATGTAATGCACAAATTGAAAGGGAAAGGAATACCATCTTCTTGGATTAAAAACATCTGAATGGAGAAATCGCTTACATCACTCCGAGCCTACACCTGTCCAGGAAAGAGGGAAGCAGCCTGCAGTACTGCCAGAACGGGGACTGTATGCCTTACCCTGCCTTTCGTGGTAAGGGAGAATTAATGAGGAAGAATACCTCTTGCACCTTCACCTTATGCCAGTGACTGTCACAAGCAGTTCCGTATTGTACAGTGGTGCTCTTTAAAGCTCAGAGCTTGTTGTACTATTGTCAGGTTCATTAGAAAGGTGAGGAGGATATACTTTCAACAAGAATTCAGACCAAGTTAGCTGCTGGTAGCTGAAATATCTGCTAATTGGATATTTAAGAGAGTAAATTTAGAGTACAGTCGCCTTAAATGCAGATAAACACCTGGGATGCATTAGGAGGAGTGTGGCCAGCAGGTCGAGGGAGATTCTCCTTCCCCTCTACACTGCCCTAGTGAGGCCCCATCTGGAGTGCTGCATCCAGTTCTGGGCTCCCCAGTTCAAGAAAGATGAAGAGCTACTGGAGAGAGTCCAGCGGAGGGCTACGAGGATGATGAGGATCCTGGAGCATCTCTCCTCCGAGGAGAGGCTGAGGGAGCTGGGCTTGTTCAGCCTGAAGAAGAGAAGGCTGCGAGGGGACCTGATAAATGTTTATAAATATCTGAAGGGTGGGTGTTAGGAGGATGGGGCCAGACTCTTTTCAGTGGTGCCCAGCGACAGGACAAGGGGCAATGGGCACAAACTGAAGCACAGGAAGTTCCGTCTGAACATGAGGAAGAACTTCCCTCTGAGGGTGACAGAGCCCTGGAACAGGCTGCCCAGGGGGGTTGTGGAGTCTCCTTCTCTGGAGATATTGAAGACCTGTCTGGACAAGGTCCTGTGCAGCCTGCTGTAGGTGACCCTGCTTCGGCAGGGGGGTTGGACTAGATGACCCACAGAGGTCCCTTCCAACCCCTACCATTCTGTGATTCTGTGAA
>Ga0065711_1048875_pt1 | contig 11585 bp, 9 predicted proteins | sample Hoacrofraction12_FD_59098 | JGI IMG/M metagenome (GOLD analysis project Ga0065711, IMG submission 59098) | Hoatzin crop microbial communities from Cojedes, Venezuela - Epithelial fraction 12 v2 (version 2) | ecosystem: Host-associated > Birds > Digestive system > Esophagus > Crop | place... | reverse complement strand
GGGAGGCTGTGGAGTCTCCTTCTCTGGAGATATTCCAGCCCCGCCTGGACGCGGTGCTGTGCCCCCTGCTCTGGGTGACCCTGCTTGGGCAGGGGGTTGGGCTGGGTGACCCACAGAGGGCCCTGCCAACACCTGCCTTGCTGGGAGTCTGGGATTCTGTGATCTGCCGGTACCACCACTGTCCTTCCACGATAAACCCCCTCACGGGAGCTCCGACTGACAAAGTTTGTTCATATTTGTTGGGTGTTGTCCCCGTTTTGATGGCGCAGGCCAGGGGCAGGCAGCTGGCTCTGCCACGGCCGGCCTGCCTCCCACGAGCCCTGCTTTGGACAAGGACAAGCGGCTCTGCCCAAGCTGGAGACCTCACCGCCCCTGCCCCGCGGGCAGCCTCTGCTCAGCAGCCGGCCGAGCGCAGAGCCGACCTCCTGCAGCGACGCCTCGTGCCGAAGGCCTTCCCGGCAGCGTCACCGACACCAGCCGCCGCTCAGGGAAACCCGATCTTTTTGCCATTTAAACTGTATGTGAATCAGCAGCGCTGCCCGCATTCATTTCTAAATATAAGGGAAAGCTGGAGTTGGAAGCACGCGTCGGCTCCTCCGTTCACGAGGGTCGGACCCGAACACGGGTGCTTGAGCAGAGCGGTGCCGCTACCGGCCGGACGTCAGAGCCTCGAGAACGGAGGGGGACTTGGCAACGGCCACGTTTCGGTCTGACATCGGACCCACAGGCAGCCTGAACGCTGGGGCTGTTGACGATGCTTTAACTGCCCGTGGGTCCGAGTCACGGCTTTGCGAAGCGGCCCGGCGATCGGCGGCACAGGAGATCCCTGCAGGGCGTCCCGCTGCCGGCACCCCCCGAGCGGCAGCCCCCGGCACGCGCTCCCCTCTGACGGGACCGACAGCTAACGAAGACGTGCCTGGACAAAGCAAAACCCCCGACAATATATCACCGCGTTATGAGACACGAGGTCGACAGCTGAGTCGCTGCGGAGATACTGGATGCTGGACGGTGTCCAGAACTCTGAGCCCCTCCCAGCTCCGCAGAGCTCTTCAACCAAGCCAGTTTTGCCATCTGTCGCAGCCCCGCCGCCTCGACCCAGCACCGACACAGCCCGAGACCGCCCTCGCGAGAAGCACACGGGATCCGGTGCCCTGCCCGCTCGCGAGATGAAGCCCCCCGGCACGAGGGGCACAAGCCGGGGACGCGTCAGACCTGCTGCGCCGTGGGGCACCCCGGGCCCAGCCTGCTCTCACCGGTGGGCAGCAACGCTCTTTAACCGAGGCTCTAACGCAGTCGTGCCAGGCGCGTGAGCCGTGGGACAGCGCTGGCTTATCTGCCAGGGTGGCTAGCAGGGCACGCTCACGTGCCCTGGAGCCCGTGCCAAGCTGCTGCTAATAGCAGAGCAAGAGTCAGCCACCAGCTCTCGAGACTGCAGCGAACTTTCCAAATGCCAGAGCAAAACCGGTGCGGAGAGGGCCCCTTGCGTCAGCCTCTGATTTAGAACCTTACCCTTCTGTTTCCTCATTATCCCCAGATTATCAATTTTGCATAGGTTAACGCTGACAACCGTAACAGCCACCACGGGCTTTGCTCAGTGAACTTCTTAATGGTGGGAAAAGAACGGGGGATTGGAAGAGAAGAAGGAAAGACATTGAAAGTGAAACACAACAGATTAAAAATTTTAGCAAGGAGAAATACCCAGAGAAAGGAGCGCCAGCATTTTGTGAAGGCAAGGGAAAGGAAATCACGTTGCAAAGGAATGATCATTAGCAAATGGGAAGAGGAAGACGACCACAAATGTCGCTCATTTCCCCCAAGGAGCAGCAAACACCTTCATAAGGGCACTAACAAATTATTAAACACTTGCTTCCCCGTTATTACACCTATTTCACACGTGGTTTTGCCAAGTCTGAGAAGGATGAGCTGGGGCTGGCAGCGCGGAGCTGCCGCTGCTCCAACCCAAAGCGTGTGTTTTCTCAGAAAGGTTCCCCAAACGTCCGTCTCCTGCGTGCCTGGACAGACAGACTGCCGCAGGGCTGCAGCGGGGGGGGGTGGAATGCCACCTGCTAGTTCAGGGTCTGCTCAGTGGCCCCCAGGCACAGCCAACCTCAGCACCAGCCTGGACCAAGGGCACAGCGAGCACAGGAGGTTGTGCTGGAGCAGCCAAGGCCTGGGAAGGCAGCGAAAAGACCAAGGAGGGGAGCGGCTCGCACTGCTTTTTGGGTCAGGTATGACTTACAAATATCTGCAGGGTGGGTGTCAGGAGGATGGGGCCAAGCTCTTTCCAGTGGTGCCCAGTGACAGGACAAGGGGCAATGAGCACAAACTGAGGCACAGGAAGTTCCGTCTGAACATGAGGAGGAACTTCTTCCCTCTGAGGGTGACGGAGCCCTGGCACAGGCTGCCCAGGGAGGCTGTGGAGTCTCCTCCTCTGGAGATATTCAAGACCCGCCTGGACAAGGTCCTGTGCAGCCTGCTCTGGGTGACCCTGCTTGGGCAGGAGGGTTGGACTGGATGACCCACAGAGGTCCCTTCCAACCCCTACTATTCTGTGATTCTGTGATTCTGTGACCCCTGGGCTGCAGCTGACGCAGCAGCCGGGCTCGGAGCCAGGCTACAGGCTCTCCAGCGCAGACCAAGCAGCGCGACCCAGCACAGGGCTTTGCATGGCTATGGGTGACAGAAACCCAACACCACCGACAAGGCACCGCTGCAGGAGAAGTCACCTGTAGCAGCCCTAGACCTGCCCCGCACCAGGAACAGCTCCCAGGCCACCCACAGTCACAAGACCTGTTTGCTCCCACACGTTTCGGTGACCGGATCAGGGAATGCTGGATCCAGGCACAACGGCACTTGCAGCAAACCCCACAGCCTCTCTCCTGCCATCAGCTCAGAGGTGGGAGAGGTTTCTGAGGGCTGCTGGGCAGCCGCAGGGTGGCTGCACCGGGTGGTCAGTGCTCAGAGGACCCCACCATGTCAGCACCATGCCCTGCCACACTGTGACGCGACGCCTTCGCTCACCCCGAGCACCTGGAACCGCAGGACCCGACGCCTCAGGCGCGGGGAGATGCACGCTGGGAAGGTCTGGGCAAGACCGTGTTACAACAGGCACAAGAAGGTCCAAGGGGAAAGCAAGAAGAGCCACAGGCAGCATGCAACACACAAGGCAAAATAATTAAAAAGTATTCTGGGAACAACGTGGCAGGTATGAGATTAAAAACTAAAGCTTTCAGCTATTTCTTTGAACATTTTAGCTTGCACTGGAGAAGGCTGCCAAAACTCGTAGCAGCTGTGAGCAGGACACCAGTGACTGCATCAGAACACCTTTAAAAGCAATGCCCCGCCTGAGTCCGACCTCAGCACCCTGCCATGGAGCCTGGGGCTCACAGTCTCTGGCAGCATGTGGCCCTCAGAGCACATTCACCACCGCCAGGCACCCCAACAAGAGCCTCCACTGTCGCCTGGCAAGACTTCAAAGCAGCACAATCTACTTGCCTTTAACAAAATGCGAGATACTTACCCATTAATATACTCAACAGCTTTTGAACTCTCGAGTTTACTCCAACGATTCGGTAGAGTCCTTGCTCATTGATCCCTAGGAAAAAGAAAAAAGCTTATTAGGAGAACGTCAAACGAGCTACTGACGTTTCTTTCATTTCTTTGGCTTCTCTAGCAGCAAAAATAATTAAACCCTCTTACCAACTACTTACAAAATTACAGAAGAGGGTAAAGTTTGGTTTTGATGTCTGAGCTTTCATGTATTGATTAAAAGTATTACCCCCAATTAGCTCAGTAATAAAAGATCCAAGGACATCTTTCCACCGCACCACTATCGGCGAGGGAGTACGGCTGCACCACTAAGGGTCTGCACTTCACATCAGCACAAGGGCAGGTCTGGAAAACTTCACTGTGCCAAATTCTTCGGGCTGAGGTTGGAGCCTTTCGCACGTGCTTCATGCAGGGCAGAAGACCCACCAAGCGACTTGCTTGGGCAGAGAGCAGCCAGCGACACGGCGCAGCCCCTTGCCAGGCTGCCTGCGCTGCACCTCCCCGGCTGGAGCACGCTGCGCCGTCCCCAGGAACCGCACCCGCCTTGTTCGGTCTCATCTACCTCTTTGGTTCCTTTTTGCTATTTATTGGGTCCCATACGGCTTTTAAGCCGTGGCCTGGCTGTTACAGAGGGCTGTGGCTAGCATGAGGAGCTCCAGGTATTCCCCCTCTGCGGGATGCTGCAGCAGCCCAGCAGCTCCCAGGTGTTCCTTTGCTCTCCACAGCGGTTCCTGCACTGCTGCCCACGTTACAGGGGAACACGCTGCATCTGAACAGCCCACAACATCTTACGTTGCTGCTGGGCAGGAAGAAGCCCCCAGTGAAAGAACCACAGCCAGGTCAGAGCCCTGCCCAGCCCAACGCGTCCCGTGGCCTCCTCCTTACCCGGCGCAGGCAACGGCGCGCTCAGAAACGAGCTGCAAACGGGACCCGCGCTTGCCGGCGAGGGGCTCGGCTGCTCACCCGGCAGCTCCTCTGCACGCAAACGGGCTCCGCAAGAGACGTCGGGGCAGGACTGCAACGCCCGCCTGCCTGTTCTCCCACGTGCGAGGAAGCGCCTTGCCCCGGTACCGCACCGAGGGATCTCCAGTGAAGCCCCCAGCTTCGGCCCCATCCCTCACCTTGCACACCCCGTGCTAACTCGGCCCCTGCCAACCCCGGCCCCAGGGCAAACGCACGCCTCAGCCAAGGCAGCCGCCCGCGCCTGCTGTGGGGTTGTCTGATGTGGGTCTCCGAGGGTCAACGAATCCTTGCGGGTTCGTGAAAGGAGCAGGTAGGCAACTGCTCCGTTACCAAGAGCTGCAAGGCCGTCCCCCAAAACCAGACCACCTGGCGAGCGGCTCTACCTCGTGTTTCGACAGCGTGTATGCATCTCTTGATAATGCTGAAGCCGATGTTATCCAACTGGGCAGCTGGAAGGGAAGAGCAGAGAGAAGCGATGAGCACCTCGCCGAGGGGCGGCTCCGCGCTCAGCGCAGCGCTCGGCCCGCAGCCGTCGCTGGCGCTCGCAGCAGCCCCGCACCCCTGCTAAGCGAGGCGGGGAGGAAGGGGAAGGAGACAAATTAGGTGTTCACAGCAGAAAGGCACAAGCACGGCGTAGCCCAGGCGAGCGCAGAACACTCATCCGTCACTCCAGCCTCCGCATCCCCCGAAGTGGCACCTCCCACGCCTGCCGAGCCGCAGGGCCCCGGGCTCCGCCGGAGATTTACGCCTGCAGCTGGTCAAAACACTAATTTAGGAAGAAGGTGATATAACCCGAAGAGACCTTTGTCTTTGACAACAGGCTGCTTGGAAAAAAAAGGGAGTCATCTAGGACACAATAAATCCTTGCAAATGGTGCACAAGGCAGCTGGCTTGCCGAGTCCCAGGTAATTCCTGTAAATCTTTTCAGCTCTCCACCCAGCCAACCCAGCCGTCTCTGTGCTGGAGAGCTGCCTTCATCTCCAGGCCACCTCCACCGCCCCGCGTCCCTGGGGTATGGCACCGACGTCCCTGCCTTTGCTGGGGACAGCGGGGGGGGCTTCAGCGCCTTGGGTCTCTTCTTGGGGCCTCCGAGGCGGTTCCGTGCAGAGGCAGGATTTTCACGGACAGGCCAGAGCAAGGAAAAGTGACCAAAAAAGAATGGGGAAAGAAACCAGTGGAGGAGAGAAGCAAGAGATAACTGTGAAGGAAAACGGAGTAAAGAAAGCAAAAGGAAGGTGAAAGCGTGGCAGCACAACCATCACACACAGAGGAGGCTGCTGACGACACGCGGCGGCGGAACAGCAACAGGGATGGGGAGACGGGAAGCAATGTCGGGTCCGACCTCTGCCCGAAGCATCTCCTGTGCCCAGCGGGAGGGGACCCGTCCCTGGGCAGCCAGCGGTGACGCACCCTGCCTGCACCCCGCCTGCACCCCGCTCCGGGCAGGCACTCCTGCTCTGCCGGCGATGCAGCAGCCCGGGTAAACAGCATTCCCATGAACACTGCACGCCATCCCCCCTCACTCGAGGCAGACGCGCACCGTTCAACAGCCCCCTCTCTTCTTAGCACAAATGGAATATTTATTTGGTGCAAATCAGGATGTCCTGAAGGCAGCTGACTCTGCCTGAGAGCAAGATCCGTGCTAATGGAATGTAAAAAGCAATTAACTCATGCCGTTGCAGGTTTTCACGTTTAATTTCAAGGAATTACTAATACGCAGATCCAAATACCTGCTGGAAGAATTTACCCCTTAGTCAGCTTTCCACCGCCGCGTGGAAATCACTGCCTGCAGACAGCAATTTGTTGAGGAAGATTACTTCCTCCCTGCACAGAGGTTTGGGAAGCCTTTCACACGGCAGCAGCCCCACAGAGAGGGGTGCCCAAAGCCACGCCGGGCTCCGGGCTGGGATGAGCTCCGCGGGCAGAGGACGCGGGGAACGCAGCTCACCCACCTCCTTCGCCTGCCCTCAGCACGGCCCTCGAGCTGGGGGCTGCCTCGGCCCCCGCCGCCATCCGGAGCAGCATCCCCGGGGCTGGGGGACAGCCCCGACCCGCTCCGCTCCCCGGCTGCCGCGGGGAAGGTGCGGGATCTTCCCGGCGGCGCCCGGCAGAGGATCGTACGGCACAGCCGAGTGCTCCGAGATGCTGAACCCCTGACGGCAGGAAAGGCGCAGCATCACCTCACAAGGTGACTGACTGTACGTCTGCACACACCGGCGGCAACGCCATGCTGCAAGAGCCACAGAACTGCCCCTCATGGAGGGCAGGGATCGGGACCCAGGGCCGGCACTGCCCTCACAGCAAGGCCCGTGCAGTTCCACTCCTTCGCGTTGCCCCTGTCCGCATCACTGGTGTGACCAGAGAGTCCCTGCTGCTCCACGGCCAGCTGCCCCCGCCTCGCCCGGTGCAGCCCCTCACTAACCACTTGTTTGGAGCTCTCTGCCGGTGCTGTTTCTCGTGTGACGAATGGCACAAGAACCTGCAACAGCCAAACAGTAGAACGGCTCTATTATATTTTTCTGGGCAGGCAGGCTGAGGTGCCGAGCCAACGTAAGCACACAAGGACGCCGGTGCCATCGGCTGTGCAAGTTTCCAGAAGCTCCAGGGCCCTTTGCTGGGCACCTGTGGGGCTCCGCAGCACCGCTCCCAACCACGCTCCAAGCACGGATGCAGCATAAAATCAACGCACCATGGATCAGCGGGGCACAGCCCACCATCCCCCAGACCACCGACAAGCACCGGCATGAGGGTACCCGAGAAGAGGAAACCTCCGTGCAGAAACCCTTTTTGTGCACACAAACCCAGCTCAGCAGCCTTATCGGCCTCGGCCATAACCCCGATGTCTGGGTATCCCTGCCCGGGGCTGTCCGGCCAGCACAGCTCACCCTTTCAGGCTCTCTGCCACCCACCCGAAGTGCCAGCCCGTTCCGCAGAGCAGCAGCTCACCGAGACCCGCTCACCCCCGCCGCTCGGCACCGCTTCCTCCCGGCTCCCAGAGAAGATGAAGATCAACCACCTCGTGAGGCCGATGGCCATCTGGCCACGCAGCGGGATGTAAAACCCAAAAGCTCTGCAAAATTCGATAGCGGCCAAAAAGCAGACCTCACCGTAGCCCCGCGAGTCCCTTCCAGGCTCGCGTAAGTAGGGGCGGGGAGCGGAGGCAGACAGGTTTTCAGGGTCAAGAACTGCACCCGGACTCCGCTCAGTCATTGCACTCATTCCGAGCCCGTGTAGGCAGCTCCGGTACCAAGGGCTGCGTGGCAAAAAGCCAGTCCCTGGATCCATCTGAAGCGGGGCTGGCGAGGCCAGCAGCTCCCTACAGACGTGGTTTCAGTGAGGGTTAACGCAGAGTCGGGTGTCTGAGCGTCCCAGCGGCAGCCCCGGTCAGAGGCGTACGCGAAAATAACGGCCACCAGCCAGCTACGTCAGCAGCCTGCAGCCCAGCATCCCAACGCGCTCCCCAAAGCCAGGGGATGAGGGTCTACAGAGCAGAAAAGCAGGATTGTCCCCATTTTTAAGACAGACCACCAAAATGGGAGAGGCATTAAAAGACAAGAAATTTTTGCCAAAGCCTCCTCGGCTGATTAAACCCCAGCTTCACGCTCCCCTGGTGAAGACGCGCGGGGGAAAACTTGGCATTTGGTGTTTTTGTCCAAGTCTCGCTACGCTGTGCCAAACGCTGAGCTGCTCCGAGAGGCAGGACCGACGCGTGGGCTGCAGCCACCACCAGCACCGCAACCAACCAACCGCCCCGGGCGCCGGGCTGGAAGCCGACACGGGAGGCACCGGCGGGAGCTGCCGCCAGCCCGGGGACACGCGGGCCGTCTGCTCGCCGAGGCTGTGCCCAGTGCCCACGGGCAGGAGCCGGGGCACCGGGGCAGAAACCGCCCGGCAGCGCACAGCACCATCACCCAGACAGCCCCCACCTAGAGAGGCATTCAGGGGCCCCGACCTGGGATCCACGGCAAGCGCGGCAGCCAAGTTCTGGGCTTAGACCATACAAATAACCCCAGGGAAGCCACGGACACGTTTTTACTTGAGCTCCTACCACCTCTCAAGGGCTGCTGTACTCCACAGGATGACTCCAGCGCCAGTCCCAGCCCCACGAGGATTTCTGGCTGCCAGCACGTAAGACGGGAAGGTCGCGGTTGGACAAGCGCTCCTTTCAGAAGCGGTAATTACTTCACCAATTACTTCATCAATCCTTCCTCCCACCCCCATCCCTAATGTCTTCCCTGCTTTTGCATCACCCCTCAACAAAGTTCAGAAAACGTGGGGTTTTTTAACATGTTTCTTGAGCCAAACCACCACGTGCTGTCCCGAGCCAGAGGCTGCGTGCAGGGAACACACCAAGCAGCGACCGTTCACGGCCAGGCTAGGACCGAACCGAGCAAGTCCTGCTGTCTGTACCTCAAAAACCTCATCTTGCCCCTCCGTACAACGGAGAGAAGATGGAGCTGCTCTGCAGACTTCACACCCAGCAGGGGCAGGGGCCACACGGCCCTTGGCGAGCGCGAGGCACAGCATCGCACTCTGCGAGGGTCACCTGGGTCGCAGAAAGCCAGGAGGAACAGGCACGGGGTCAGACGGACGGGCAGCTGACGGCAGGGAGGACCAACAGGAAGGGGGAGCCACGTCGGGGAGAGCAGAGGGGAGCAAGAGACTGTTCTGTGCGAGGGCTGGAAATGGGTGCGAGGAATATTATCTGCAAATTATACCTATTATTATGAGAAAAATGCTTCCACTCAAGATGAAAATGCCCCGTCTGAGGCAGCATAAAAATAAACTATTTACTGCCCATCAACCTGGGCTAGGCTCCTGTGTGCCTGATGACTTTGGGGGGAGGAGGGAAGGGATCAGAGTTTCGAGTATTGCAATTATGGCAATTCAAACCTACTGGGAAACGGCTCAGCTAAGGGTTCTGAAACACAGGACATAAGAGCCAGGACCAGGTGCAACAGCTCCTCAGGGAAGAAAAACAAGAGCTTTCTTGACTCAAGTCTTTGATTGCCCAAACTACAATAAAAACAGCTTTTTTATTTTTAAGGGCTCTCATTGACAATCCTGATTAGGCAGGACCTCCTTGCTCTTTATATTTTTGGTCCAGCTCCCCCTTTGGAAAAGGCACATTCACCCTCCACATTCTGGTTCAGAAAGGAGAGCTGGCTGGCCCAAGAAGGCTCTGACAAGGGAGAGCAGTGGTCCCGAGGCACGCCAGCGTCCCCTGCTTCGCTGCTGCGGCCTGGGGACACCAGGCTGCGGGGCGGGCAGGAGGGGACCACCCCGCAGTGCCAAGGGAACAGCTTGGCACCGCTCTCCCAGGCCCCAGGTCCCACTGTCAAGTTTCTGCAACAGTTCCCCGCTGGGTGCCGGACCCAGCTCCTCGCTGGGGCCACCCTGCGGTCCCCACGCCGAGCCCGGTCACCCCACAGCCCGGTGCCACCGCCCCTCCTGCCGACCCACCAAAGCCTGCACACCACACAGCTCAGCCACCTTCTCAGGGCTCTGGCTTGAAAGGGAATACTTACTGCCTTCGCTTTGGTTGTCCTTGTTCGAGTTGTAGACCTGGAAAACACAAGAGGAAAGTCGTGTGAAGGCCCTGGGAAGGGACTGCTGACACGTCTGGTGTCACCCCAACTGGTGGCAGCTGTCGGGAGGACCTGCCTCGACCTCCCCCCGCAGCACGGTCCCCAAAGCCCACCACAGCCTCCTGCCTGCGAGACGCCAGGCTGCCGCAGCCCTGGAGCGGAGTCAAAAGCACAGCTGGGAGAGCTCTTGAAGAAGAGAAATCCAATGGGATGGACGAGGTGAGAACAGAAACTGAAAGCGCTTTTGAACAAAGCAAGGTGGGCACTGCTGTCCCCCGAGCCCTCCTCACAGACGCGCGTGAAGGACATCGACCTGCGCAGCAGACAGCTCCCTTCGCACCCTGCAGGCACTACAGCAACACCCGGTAGGTGCAACTCGGGCAAGGAGCAGGAGCCACCCTCGCTCACAAGCACTCACTGTCGCTGAATGAAGGAGTCAGGCACGGATTCAGGGAGGACAAGAAATGCCGTGACTTCTGAGAGGACCCGATGGGGCCAGGCGACGCACCCAGCGGCACAGCCACACTCTGAGCCTGCGCTGGGGCTTCAGCCCAGGACCCCGCTGCCTTCAAACGCCACTGCTCGTCCTCCTGTCCCAGTCACGGCTACAGCTCGGCTACTTTAGATTAAAGTGATGTTTCAGTGGATAGAATAAAAAGGGGAAAAAACATGGCAGAAGGCTTTAGTTAGAGTTTGAGGACAACTTAAAAGCCCAGCGCAATGAAAACTGCAGCTGTAAGATCAGCCTTCAGACAGGTCGCATTTCTCCAGCTCAACAGAGTAACATGTTCTAAAATAACCCTTCGTCATCGCAGAGCCCCAGCAGAGCCCCACGCGCGCCGGCGCTGAGCCCGGCAGCACCCATCCAGGCAGGCCAGCCGGCCCGTGCGGGCTGCTGCCCCAAGCCGGCGGCGAGCACAGCCTTCCTCCGCCGGGAACAAAGCCGGGAGCCCCGCTCCCCCGGGAGCGAAGCGCGGGGAGCTGGTGGAATCACGTGCTGCCTCCAGAAATAGCGAGCGGGGAAGGAAAGCGTCCACAGGCGATGTTGATAGCAACGCGCCAGGCAGCAACGGCCGACGCGGCCAAGGGCAGCGGGGAGGAGGAGCGGCTCTGGCCTGCACCGCGTTTCTCGACCTTTCCCACCGCAGGCTCCCAATTAATGACATTAAGACCCAGGACAGAGAGGCAGAAGCTGCCCCGGCTGTGAGGGTCTGGGTGCTTCCAGCGCTGTCGGATTCCCCCCGAGAACTCCAGCAGCAGCACAAGGCTGCAGAGCTGACAGCATGATGTCCCCAAAGGATCGGTGCCAGCGGCACACACTGCCGACCACAGCAGACAGAATCCCAGAATCCCAGCATGGCAGGGTTGGCAGGGACCTCTGTGGGTCCCCCAGCCCAACCCCCTGCCCAAGCAGGGTCACCCAGAGCAGGGGGCACAGCACCGTGTCCAGGCGGGGCTGGAATATCTCCAGAGAAGGAGACTCCA
>Ga0065711_1048874_pt1 | contig 11585 bp, 8 predicted proteins | sample Hoacrofraction12_FD_59098 | JGI IMG/M metagenome (GOLD analysis project Ga0065711, IMG submission 59098) | Hoatzin crop microbial communities from Cojedes, Venezuela - Epithelial fraction 12 v2 (version 2) | ecosystem: Host-associated > Birds > Digestive system > Esophagus > Crop | place... | reverse complement strand
GTGGCTATGTGATTTAATTTGATTATTGCCAATGGGAGATCGCCGCGTATGTAATGGGGAATATAAATGTGAGCTATCTGGGGCTAATAAACGGCTTGTACCTGATCACATTGATCGTCGTGTCGAGTCCGGTTCATCCTTCGCAACAGATACCCAGGCTGCTGGTAAATGTAAATTCTACCAGTTGTTTGATCTTTGTGACGAATGTGGTGTAAATAGTTGTTGAGAGGGAGGTCAGGAAGTTCCCATGTCCTGCTGTGTCATTGCTGTAGAGAGAATCTTCTCTACTGTCAGTTACTGAACATAGTTGGAAACTCTTCTCTATTTTTCAGTACCTTTCCAAAGCCACACTTAAATCAGATTCTTATTTTCTCCAGCGCATTAATTAATGTTCTAACCAAGCTGCAGGAGTGTGTGTCTCTATGAATATTTTCAATTGCATTTGTCCAATGGTCAGATCAAAAGTTGGCTCTGTGTGTTAGTGGTTTGCCCTAAAGGGTTTAGAGATCTGCATGAGCAATAGCAGCCATTCCACTAGATGTAGGAAAAGAGAATCAAATACAGACCTTTCCTCTTCCTTTTCCATTTTACATTGGTGGAACAGGGTGGGATATGTAGCTTCTGCTCTTAAACCCACATGGACTTTGTGGTTGTAACTGGCAACCACGACCATAGTCCAAAGTGACTTGATGTCAGGTGAATGCAGGGAAAGAGAAAGAGATGCTAGGAAGCTGCAAGCATTCTTCTCTTTACAGGAAAGAGAGACCCAAACTCTCCCAGTATTCCAGAATAACAATGGTCTCCATTTACAGTTGTTCCCGAAGTCCTTAGAAGTATGCATTTTGGGCGTTATTCTACTTCATTACAGATGTAATCAGGCATTGGTGTTAATACTTCAGATGTCTGTGAACAATAGTAACAGTAGTTTGGGCAAAATAAAACAAACATCCTTAATTACATGATCTGAATACATTTGATTAAAGATAGTCTAACCTTGCAGTCTAGTTATAGCACAAAAATCTTAGTATCTGTACAGCACTAAAAATGCTATTTTTCAAATATCAAAGTAAAGCTTGAGGCTAAAAGACCTCTTGCTTATTTCCAATTTACATCCATATGCCTTCCTGACTCTTACAATAAGAAACACTATATTCCTTCATCCCTGTGGCTCTCTTTTAATTTATCTACCTGGGGAAGATCTGCTTTTAGATGCAGCATCTGGTTTTCAATGATTTCCTGCTCTTAGCTAGCTGAATTGATTGAGCCAGAGGAGGTCAAGTCTGTTGCCTGAGGTCACACATTGAATGAATGCCTGAGCCTAGATTTACAGTTAGATCTGGAGTATTCCCTTTTGGTTCTTTGCTGCTTACAATAAATACTTATTTTAAAATGTCAGGTGTATTTGGGAATAATCCATCTGTGTTATATGCAACCAGAAAATGGTAGTGCTTAACCTGCTACTTACCAAGCACATACATATCTCTTGTGAATGTTATCTGTCAAACCAGCTAGAAAGCAGGAAAAGGGTATTTTACAGTTACAAAATGTAAAAATACTGTAAACTAGTAAAAGAGGAGACACCTTGTTTTAAAATTAGATAATTATTTCTATTAATGGCAAATTTAGCACAATGCTGTTTCCTTTGATGGTAATCAGGTGAGAAGAAAATCTTCTTTCTCCCTGGTCTCAGTAATAAATTACACTGTATCTTTATAGCAATCTGAATTACAGGACCTTGAATCTCTGTGTAGAATTTTCCTGATATTCTCCTTGCATAATTATTTTAATTAATCTTTATGTAAGGGGTTGTATAACATGAATTGGAGAAATTCAGTGTTTACATGATTGTGTTGCAAAATGTTAGCTGTGATGACAGGCATGGAAAAATGAGTTTATCTCACAGTTCACAGATATATGAAAATGTTTGTCACAGATGAAATGTAATTTGTAAAAGTATTTTTTTTTCTGTTTCTTCTGTGAGAAAAAAAAAGTGTCTACAGAGATGCTTTATTCAGTTTGGAAAAAAGCCATTGATATTGTCAACGCGACTTTTTATGTCTCAACTCAAGCAAATTCTGAAGTACAGTGTCAAACTAAATCTGAAATATTTCTGACTTTTGAATTTTTCTAATTGCAAAATTACTACCATAACTTTGTGCAATTATAACTGCAGTTTCTAGATGCAAACAGTTCATCTGAAAAAGGACTCCCTTTTCTGGCTGCTATGAAGTTGGATTGTCATAAAGCACCTAGGAGAGTAGTTGAGATGATAATCCAGCCTAAATGGAGTAGGAATAATTAAGCTCCCAAGTCTTCGTGAAATGAAGATCACAGTCTGTCAGCAATAGCCATTATCCATAATAGTAGTTTAAACAGCTCCTGGGAATGTTAACAAGTCCTCTCTTTTCATGCAGAGGCTGAAAGTGGAAAGAAGCTACATGAGCGAGGAAGAGAGACGCAATTCAATGAAAATAGCAGGAAAAAAAAAAGCCTCAACAGGAATTATTTTGACCCATGATACTTTTTTATTTCCTTTTACTTTCTGACCTTATTTCTGGTGATAATAAAAGGGAACCTTAGAAGACATGTACGAAAAGTTTTACCTTCTTTTCTTGGCTGTGGAAACAGTGTCTTGTTAGGCATTCAATAACACAGAAACAGAGGCTGGCATGGTCTGGGAAAGATGGTGTATTTGTGAAATCAGGAGTAGTTTTTTTTGAAGAACCCACTGTCTTGTTTCATGGAGGTCTGGCAGGAGAAAAAAATTTGTTCCTGTTTTTGGGGTCCCTGTTTTCTTTACAAAATATCCCCAGGTAGGATGAGAGTGCTCTCCTCTACTGTAAAGTCCCAGGAGTGTGTGAGTAGAGAGCAAGGAATGAGATCTCAATGGGAGGACAAGATACGGTGGAAAAGGGACATGAAAAGCAAAAGCAGGGTTCTGGAGTTGATGGCAAGGGGATCTATGCAGCCTGTGAGCAGAAGCTGGTTGCGCTAGCATTTGGAATAAGTAGGTGTTGAATTCGGAGACTGTTCAGGCTATCTTTTCTTTTATCATGTGAAGTACACAGAGGAAAGCTCTAAGTTTTTCCTGCTGCACTTAATCTGACCGTGGGCTCTCTGACAGTGTATGTTTTTACTATAGCTCTGCTGAAGGACTGCAGCATAAAACAAGCTGTTGCAGTCGGTAGTTAATTTCCTTGCATGGATGTAAAATGGGAAAAAAAAGTTTGAAAAAATGACAGCCAAATTATTGGTGAAATTGTTAGACTAGTTAGGAAAAGGCTTTTAAAAATCTATATTTAACAGTGAGAGCAGCTTTTTTCTTGGCCTCAGTATTGTGTTGAAGATATGTTTTTTTTCTACACATTAATTTACGGAATCTTTCCAATTAATTTCAGGTAGACTTTCTTGTTATCACTTTACTGAAAATGCTTGAATTTACAGGAGGGCATTTAGTAAACAAGCGAGCTAGCACTTCAAGTAGAAAGTCATCAGCTTGGCAAAGTTAAAGAACTATTAGGTCGTTCAGAAGAGAAGTACAGGTTTTCCCTGTATCTTCATTTGGACATAACTTGGAAATATTTGCATCCTTTTTACATCATTACTTTTTGATTCTGCTATCCAGCAAAGGCAGGAGATACTTAATTCTACTTGTATGGGTAAAGCTGGAAATGAGATAGGTATACTAAAAAGCGATAAGCAGAACAAATATATGATTGCTGTTAGTTAAAAATGACAGTCAAGTTGCAAAAAACCGTATTATTCAGATACTGAAAACATGTTTTAAGAGTATAAGAAAATTGTGTTGTTTTGAAGCTACAGTTAATAGCCTATTGCAAGACATTCACTGCTCGTATACTGCTGTAACCAAGGTTTAACCTATGAAATGTCACTGACTTCAAGTATGAGTGGACTTGGACCCTTTTAACAATATTTTTTGGTTTAACCGGGCAGCCGACAACTAGGACCACACAGCCACTCGCTCGCTTCTCCCCCTGCAGTGGGACAGGGAGGAGAATGGACAAAAGGTTGAGATAAAGGCAGCTTAATAAGACAACAAAGGAGTTAATAATAGAATATGCAAAACAAGTGATACACAATACAGTTTTTGTCACTGACTGATGACTGATTGTGCAGCCAGTCCCCAAGCAGTGATCGCGGAACTTGTGGATTTTGCAGAGCTTGCCGAACTCACGGAACTCACCACACTCCTGCAGAAGTTCCTGTCCCCCCCAGCCAACCCCCTTTTATAAACAGAGCATGAGGTCCATGGTATGGAATATTTCCATTGGCCAGCCTGGTTAGCTGCCTGGCTGTGCTCCCTCCCAGCTCCTGCACCCCTGCTCGTTAGCTGAACTTGAGAGACTGGAAAAAGTCCTTCATAGCAACAACTTAAAACATCAGTGTAATCAACATTCTTCTTATACTAAATACAAAATGCAGTAGCTACTGGTAAGAAAATTAATTCTATCCCAAACAAACCAGGACACAATGAAACTTTAAGTAAATATAGTATATACTTTCAGATACTGTACTTCTACCTATACAAAATAGTCTTTATTGGCATTTTTCGCAAAACTCCTTTTGAGTGTGTATTTTGAAATTGCTGCTTTTTTACGGTCACTGCAAGATTCGGACTTCATACACCAAGTTTTCTATAGAAAGATTACTTAAAAAGAAGAGTCTCCCTTGCTACTTTAAATGCACTAAAACCATATGCCGTGTGTATGCTGTGGAGGAACGCCAGGAGTGGTGGATATGCTTACCTGTAGTGAATGTGTGCTTTATGAGCGAAGCTTACACGGAGTATAGAGCTCTTGCTGGGCAGCGAGGTACTGCTTAAATGAAGTACAGTGGAGGCCAGTGCAGGCTAAAAAATCTGCTTGAAAAAAATGGAAAAAGATTAGTTAGCTTTCTGTTATCATGGCTACAATGACAGCAGGTCTCAATTAGCTTTTTGTTTTGTTGGCGAAAACTGGTCCTATAACTCCTAACCAAGGCCCAGTGCACTCTACCAAACCTGCTCTTTTCTTAGAGGTATGATCTGTCTTGAAGTAGTAATAGCATAGCTTAAAATATTTCGTGAGGTTTGCTATGAAGTGCAAGTGGTCCTAGAAGTGTCTGATGCTGCTGCTAGGCTGAGCGTGTTGGAAAGCCTCTGGGTCTTTCCCTGTAGTGCGATGTTGCGTTGGTAGGTTTCCATCTGTTTGTTAATCAGCAGGTTGCACCAACAGAAACATGCCCGTCGCCATAAAATGCACAGTTGTGAGGAAAAGCTCTGGGCTGGAGTACTACAAATGTTTTGCTGTCCTGCATAATATTAGTAAATAGAAGGATCAGATCTTTCCTTTCTGTTGTCTGCTTTATGAAATGTTATTCTTTTCCCTTTATCTTCTCACTTTGATGTGTATTTAAACTTCTAAGGCCTTGTGAAATAGTGCGGAACTAGTACTTTTTGCCTTTAAAATTCTTCACATTCCCAACAAAATAAGAAGGTGAGCTTTGGAGAGCTGTTTTTGTTGGCATTTTTAGCAGCACACTCAATATTGTAATTCTGTGCTTTCAATAGTCAAAAATTATTGTTTCTTCAAGCTGTTACAAGGCTAAACTTGTATTCTAAGCTTTTAATGCTTGAAGGAAGCAAGTTGCTTTATGGAATAATTTATTTCTCCATCAATTATTAATTATTTATGTGGCTCCAGCAGGTGGATTTAGGGACTTCTTTTTCATACAAATAGAATGAACTAAAATAAAGATAGTCTCTTCTTCATAGAGCTCAACATTTAGGATCCCGGTGACATCTATCTGCAAGATGTGTGTTCTTAGCCTAGCTTCTAATTCTGTTAAATTTTTGTATTTGTTTTCTCTCTTATAAAGCATTTTTTTTGGAAACAGGTCCCTTCTATGCAGGCTAGCAGTATCAGAGAGATCCTGCATTGTGATTTTTTTTTTTCTAGTTCCTTGAAACCACTCACTTCATTTAAACTTCCATCAAATCAAAATTTCCTCTTTCCCTTGAGCACACTTTTTCCATATTTTTTCACTCAAAGTACTATTAATACTTTCTGATTATTCTGCAGAAAAATAAAATTGTCTCTTGAGCCACTCAACCTGATTTAATTGGTTTTGGTGTATGGCAAGCTAAATTCAGATCTCCATTTATCAAACCCCAAGTCTCTCCTCCCCCCTATAACTGAGTGGTGCTCAGGTGAAAAAAATCACAAGGCAAGAAGTCTGTTTGGGACTATGCATAAAAGATTTTGTAACATTCACAAGGTCACTGCAGTGCATGAATTAAAGCAAGGTTGGTTGCTTGCATTCCACCCTCCCTCCCTGACTTCAGTGCTTCTCTGAGTCCTTAGACTGTTATTCCTGATAGCTTTCCAGGTTTCTCTGAATTGGTTTGAAGTCATATTTTTACTTTGTTCTTTGTTTCTCTATTTTTCTACTTACTCTGGCAAAAAATAAAAGGTGTGGGGGAGTGCAGAAGAATATAAAATATCCTTTTCTTGCTTATCAAAGACAAGCAGTGTATTCAGAAGGTCAAAGTTCCTTTTTTTCCTGAAGAATTTCAATTCCTAGGCCCCCTGAGGTACATGCAGTTGAGTAAGTATCACCTTAAAAACTTTGTTTTCTATTGAAATTTTACATGGTTTCCCACAGTTACCCTCCAACACCTGCCCCCACCCCTCTAAATTCTACCTTCTAAGCTTTGCACTTTGCACTACACTTGTCAAACTTCAGGACAGTGCATAAAATAAAACTTGGAATTAAATGAGAAGACACCTGGAAGAAATTAACTAATTTCCTTTCAAGTTATTGACTTGCTTAAATAGAGGATCTGACACGCGTGTTTGTCCTGATCTTGGCTAAATGTCAATTGCGTAATGGTTCACATTTTCAGGACTGGACTCTTTTCTTTCAATCCCGTGCTGTTAGCACCCCATATACTGCTGAGTCTCCTGCTTTTTCTTCTAAAAGTAGATACAAGAGGAGAAAGGCCCTCAGCTCAATTACTGCGTCTTTTTTTTTTCCTAACTTGGCAGCTAATGCAGGCACCCTGTCACAGAATTAGGAATAACACAGACTATTTTTCCTTCATCTGCCACAACAAAAGGGGTATAAAGAACCAATTACAGTTAACCTTACAATATGTGATAATCCTTGGCTGTGATACCTGTATACATGTGTTGGTGCAAAGAAGAGACAGGAACGCAGAACTGAGTTAAGCTTCTTCCATCTTATCCAGCTGAAAATCTTGATTTCTCCTCTGTACAGCTGCCTAAGTGTAGGGAGAAGAGTTAACCACCGAGTACAAATGTGGCCTGGGAGGCCACTCTTCACAATAGCTGTAGAACCAAGACAGCAAAACACTCCTCTATACAGGGGAGGGAGGTTGGTCTGTGCAAGTACAGGTAACATTTTCCTGTAGGTCTTTGCTTACGTAGGCCTTTGCTCTGCCAGCAAAATATATGTGGCTTACTTGTTCTTGTGGAAAGCCTCAGTGTCCATTGAATTTACTGATAATTTGCCCACCAGAATCTCAGCGACAGCAGCGTACCAGAAGCTTTGCAGGATGGGTGTAAAGCTTCTGGGGTGCTGCAGTTTTGCTGAAGCATGAGAGAGGTTGGCCTTGCCTCCCTACGAGGCTACCGCACCTGAGCACTGGAAATGTCCGCATAATCTCACATTTAATTATGAACGCTGCCAAACTGTTTTCTGATAAGATCTGAGCAAATATTCAAGTCACGAGGGCTGATACTGTACCTGCTGTGCAGTCTACTCAGTTGTGTTACTCTGTAAATCACCATTAAAATAGGTCAGTAGTCGAGGAGAGAGGTAAAGTTTGGGTAAGTCTTTTAGCCGTACGCAGTTATATAGAGTTTAGAGTCATCTGTTAAGCATACTGATCGCCACCATGGCTTCACCAAAAATAAACATTTTCAATTTTTAATTAAATGAGTTTTTTCAAGTGGAATGACTGAGTTAATAGATGGAAAGTATGTAATTTATCTGGGGGTGTGGGGATGTTGTTTGTAAGATGTTGGCTAAAGTGCTTCATGGAAAGTTTGTAAAGTAAAAAATGCTGACATGAATAATGGAGAAGTCAAACCAACTGCTAACAGGCTGAGTCCAGAAGGAACAAATAAATGGGGAAATGATCTTTCTAGCAAAAAAATCATGAGCAGAACCCCTGGAGGAGGCTGCAGGAATATTTCAATTTTGCACTTACAATATACTGTTTGTTTATAGATGGGACCGTGGTGTATGTTTCTATCTGAAAATTTCAGGCCTGGCTGCTGTATATGCAGTGGAAAGTTTGAGGGAAGGAAGGGAGACACATGAACAGCACTCCTGCACATTCAAGCAACTAACTTTTCAACAATGTTTAGTTACGGCAAAGACACAGCAGAATAAAAAAGCCCTTGCAGTGCCTGTATGTACAATAAGTGGAAGATAGAAAACGTTGTATGGTGGTTGCTAGAAGGGGGTGAGAAACATCTGAAGTCAATCAAATGGCTGGTGATTAAGAGAGTTAATGGCTCAGCTAAGTGACTTTAAGACTACTGGGTAAACCTGGACTGAAATGATCCCTGGTATAATTAGAAAGGCTGCACTGAAATTGAGTAAAAGGTGAATAGGGCCCTGAGCCTGGAGATCAGCATGCTACTCGGATTTCTGGCAGATTGTGGAAAGAAACTGAAATAATTATTGGGGTAATATGTGCATCTGCAAAGGTAAATCTTTAGAGCTTCAGCTGGTTAAGCTCATTTACCGGAAGAATATCGTATGGGAGCACTATCTTAAACAGAGCTACACAAAACAGATTTGTCCCAATAACTGGTGGTTTGGCTAAATCAGTGGATTGTAGATAAGTGGGTGAGCTTAACTGACTGGAACACATTTCCCCTCAATTGCTGTGCTTGGTCCATTTGCCCGAGTTGAGTCTGCTTGAAGGATGCCGTATGGGAAGCTATAGTGTCAGGCTTTTGTGAGGGGGACAGGTGCGTCCCCACACAGTAACATGCCGCTGAGGTGCTCAGGGACCAACAGGCTGCTGGGGACACAGAGAGGAGGAGGTGGTTTGACTGAAGGTTAGAATTTCTGGTTACAATCGCTGTGTGTGGTACAAGCAGTTTTTAGGGTAACTTGAAGGTTCTGATAGGGAGAAATACAAGTACAAAGGTATGTTTGGTCAGAAGCCTTGAAATTGCCAACAACACTAAAATTGCACCTACTTGCCTTTTTGGGTACTTCAGGCACAGAAAACCATCAAATCGTACAGGTCTGTTCTGTAAAGGCAGTTCTGAGTATTCCTGTATAGGTCAGAAGCTTTCTCTAGCACAGTGTCTTGGAGAGAAAGCCTTTATATATAATCTGAAGATCTACCAATTTCATGGAATCATGGAAGGCTTTGGGTTGGAAGGGATCTCATAGATCATCTAGTTCCAACCCCCCTGCCATGGGCAGACACATCTTCCACTAGACCAGGTTGCTCAGAGCTCCATCCAGCCTGGCCTTGAACGCTTCCAGGGAGGGGGCAGCCAAAGTTTCTCTGGGCAACCTGTGCCACTGCCTCACCACCCTCAGAGTAAAGAATTTCTTCCTAATATCTAATCTAAATCCACCCTCTTTCAGCTTGAAGCCATTACCCTTGTCCTATCCCTACAAGCCCTTCTAAAATGTCCCTTTGCAGCTCTCTTGTAGACCCGTTTCAGGTACTGGAAGGCTGCTGTAAGGTCTTCCTGGAGACTTCTCTTCTCCAGGCTGAACAGCCCCAACTTGCTCAGCCTTTCCTCACAGGAGAGGTGTTCCAGCCCTCATTTTTGTGGCCTCCTCTGGACCTGGTCCAACAGGTCCATGTCTTTCCCGTGCTGAGGGCTCCAGAGCTGGACGCAGGACTCCAGGTGGGGTCAGAGCATAATAGAGGGACAGAATCCCCTCCCTTGACCTGCTGGGCATGCTGCTGGGGATGCAGCCCAGGATGTGGTTGGCCTGCTGGGGTGCAAGCACACATTGGTGGGTCATGCTGAGATTCTCTCATGAACCAGCACCCCCAAGTCCTTCTTGGCAGGGCTGCTCTCAATCCGTTCTCTGCCCAGTCTGTATTTGTGCTTGGATTGCTCTGACCCATGTGCACAACCTTGCACTTGGCCTTGTTGAACTTCAAGCCTGTCAAGGTCCCTTTGAGGACTCCTAGCAATACTTGGGGGGGGGTGTGTCACTAAAATGTGGCTTTAAGTCATGATGTTATTAGAGTTCATAATTCCTAAGATAGTACAAGAACAAAAAGGAGAACTACATTTAGTTCAATGAATAGAATTTCTCTGATTCACATTACAGTAGCAAGCTTAATTAACTGGGTGTTTTATGTCCTTTGCAAACATCATCATATAGACTGCTCAATTTTGCATCTGTTTTGTCAGTGCCAAGGGAATACCCAGGGTTCAGCTGAGCTCCATCTCTGGAGTGCTCTTATGCAGTAATCTTCTGTTATTTTTAATTAGTAATAAGACAATCATTACAGATTCCGTTCATCTTCAGCTCTTTGATTTGCAGGCTAAAACACTCTGATTGACATCTCCATCCTCTGCCAGTCTGCTCCCTCTCAGGGTGGTGGGGAGGACAGGCACTCGGCAGTGCCTGGGGCAGAGTGGAGTGGAGAGGCTGGATTCACTGGGTCTGTTCTCCCCTCTGGTGCCAAATCCTGCTTTTGGGTGCTTGATCTCCAGAGGAGTCCCAGTCCACAGCCCCATTTGGCTCTATAAAAATTATCATAAAAAGTTTGATGTGCTGTTAAGAAAGTACATTTGTGGAGGCAGAGCCAGTCCTCTGCGCCTATAGGCTAGATATTGACTTTAAATACAGCCCCAAGGAAGTAAAACCCTGCGCTCCTCATAAGTAGCCTCAGGAAGCACTGACCCCAAAACACATGTCCACAAGACAATCCTTCCCCCATTTACTTTCTACCCTGGAGGCCAGTACCTCAGTTTGGGCTTATATCAGCAATAGATAATTTCTCTCTGTTACTTTGGTTTCAGCTACTCTGCACCTTTGAGTGAAGGTGACATCTGCCCTGTGCCCTTTGCTTCTTACTTTACATAACAAAGAATTATGTGCAATGCTGTGTTGGTCCCAGGATATTTTGTTACAACGTATGCGTAAAAGCTGTGCACAGCTGCAGTCCTGGAGTTAGGAGTTTACAGTAAAATTCTTCATAAAATGAGCAAAGGCAATAAGAGCAGAAAGAGCTAGAATTTTTTAAAGTAGCTCAAGGAAGCTTGCCTGCTCAGTAGCAACGATGCCTTGGCTTTGTCTAACCTAATGCTTGCACTGATACTAACTTACCAGCATTAATTTTCCTACTGCACACAAGGTCATAGCGATCAAGTGTGTTAAATGGGTTTGTAATCTTGGGTACGCTGACTCCTCTTGGTTAATTTTTATTCTAGGCAATTCGTTTGTGGCATCAAATACTCATGAGAAATCAATAGTCAGACTCTCATTGTAGATGATGTGAGATGTTTAGGAATATAGATGAATCTGTTCGGTGTATTTTTAAGAAATTTGCAAAAAAAAAAAAA
>Ga0065711_1009786_pt1 | contig 11586 bp, 6 predicted proteins | sample Hoacrofraction12_FD_59098 | JGI IMG/M metagenome (GOLD analysis project Ga0065711, IMG submission 59098) | Hoatzin crop microbial communities from Cojedes, Venezuela - Epithelial fraction 12 v2 (version 2) | ecosystem: Host-associated > Birds > Digestive system > Esophagus > Crop | place... | reverse complement strand
CTAAAGAAGAGTGTGTGGCAGCCAGGAATTAAACCTGTGGTTTTAATGATGTTATGGCCTTATGCTGTAAGCGTGGGACCATCATTGCTGTGCTGGCTGGTCTGTCGAGTTCTCCACATGCACAGTGTCACTTCAGAAGCAAGATCTGGTCATAATACAAATGGAATTTTCTTCTATTGTATATGTTACATTTTCATCTAAAATGATGCCCTGAAGCTATAATTATGCATTGTAATATACGTTATACAGAGATGTCCCTGTTGGTTTTAAGGATGAGGGTAATTTATATATTAGTTAAAAGCGGACACCTCTGAATCCGAGTCATATGTAGTAAAATAAATGAGTAGTTCCGTGAGCAAAAAACTTATCAAAGCCTGGATTCCCATAGAGAGTTAATTGAAACCTCTGATTGATGCTTTTTCCTTGCAGTTCTTCTAACATTTCTCTGCTGTCTCCGTTTGCTGGTATGAAGCGAGGTGTGATCACACGCTGCAGCCTTCCTTTCAGGCTTCTCGGGTCTCTATACCAACTGGCCGCCTTTTTCCGAAAACTCACAGGAGCTTAATTATCTTTGAAATCTCTTGTCAAATGTGGGTGAAATTGGCCAATGAGTTCAAAAATTTTTCGAAGGTGGAAGAGAGAGGGGAACTTCATGGACTGAACAGGCAGGCTTTGTTTACCAGGACCGCAGGCTGCAGGGAAGTCTGTGTGAGGGTTTTTGTGCGTGGTATAATAATGCCAACAGACAGAGATTAGCTATTGTGAAACTCAGCTTGACAGGTTGACTCAAAAGATGACACTTACACTGTTTATTCAAATTGCCTCACCAGAGCAAATAAAAAGCTCGGTTCTGCTTCCTTTACTCGCTCAGGTAGCGACATTGCGTTGGTATAATTGGTGAATCTGCTCTTCCTCAGTTGACTCCCCTCTTACACAGGTCGTCACAGAGTGAGAGAAGGTAACAAGTATTGTCTGAGTTAAGATTATTTGTAATATATGCACTGGGATATGTAAAAGGACACTGTCCCACACTGCTGTGGCTTTCTAAGCATAGAGTTCTGGTGACATCAGGAATATTCTGCAATTTTCTTGTCTAAACATGCCACTTGGAAAACACATGACATGCATAAGAATTAGCAATTCGCACAATCTAAAGAGAATTATCTGTTTGTCTCTAGGCGATTTGCAAAAATATGCCCATAGCAATTTGAGGCATTATAAATCCATCCAGGTTGGTTCTGACCATGTTGCAGAAGTAATTTCGACTGGCACATCAGATGAAAGAACAGATTTGAGAACAGTAGCTTGCATGGCCCTGAAGGTTTTAGCTTGGCTAATATTCCAGGCACCTTATGGCACTACTTTGGGTTTCTGTTGAGACTCCAAATAAAGTGTCTGTAGCCTGATGAAAGATTTAACACATTTTTTTCCTGAACAAGCTTTATAAATGCTATGTTAAACATGAAGAATGTACTTGCTGATGGGAAGCAGCTTATATTTCAGTGTACTCTTCGCTAAAAGCACCCTTTACGCATGGTGCTTCTGTCTTTCCAATGTGTGGCTCATGCAGCAGTGGAGGTTCTGTAACAATAACACTGGAGGGTGCAAAGTCAGGATCTCATTTCTGCTTTTCAGTGATGTCCTTGGAAATTCTGTAATTTACCTTTAGCAAGATATTTTTGTTGTTCCAGATAGAAACAGCCAGAATATCTATGTCCACCGAAGGACTGAGTGAAGGGTCAATAACAGGAATAACTAGATTAAATTTAGCAATACAACTTGTATTATGTGCGACCTCAATGATGAGACAGGGAGCAAAGGCTATTGCAAGAGTTAGCTTGAGATGGCCTCAGAGAAAGGGTGGTTTGCTCTTCATGTGAAAAATAAGATGCTTTCTCGGTGTTCTCTCTGCTTTGCGTATTTGTATTTTGTCTCGTTTTCTATTTGCTTCTACTAAATACCAAGGAAGAGTTTGGGTGTCTCAAGGAGAAGCATACTCAAGACTACCTTTTATGTGGGGATAGCAGTCTCCTTAGGCTCTTTCCAGTCAGGGAACAGAGATCATCTCCTCTAGATGATAATGCTGAAAGCTGAAGGGCTGCTTTATGCCTAAGCTTAGACAGCAACTCCTTTCTTAGTCACCAGATATTTTAGGAACGCTTTCTCCTTCCAAGGCAACACTGTAGGACAGGAGAAGGGAGATGGACAAATACCTGGGGGCAAAGATGAGTTCTTTGCATCTTCTGCTTTGGAGCTGGTAAACGTTTCCTTTATTACCTCCTCCTAGTCATGCACTTGGCTGACCTTGTTTCTGAACAGATCTGCTAGCTTCTGTGGCCTTTCAGCACTCATGTGCCTCGGGAGGCTGCCTAATTTTCCAGCTGAACAGGGTCCTAGACGCTATAGGGCACTCGCATTTCTTTGAGATTTATTTCTCTGGGTTAGAAATCATAATGAAGGGCCACGTGTGTTCTGCCTGAGTAGGCACAGACCAGATACAAAGCAAGGGGTTGGGGAGAAGGCCAGCGCATTTTGCTGGGAGTTCCGCTTCAGGTGGAATACTGCAATCGGTATCAAGGATTAAAAGTATCATTGGTTCCTTTATTTAGATATTTCCATTGGAGAGAGCTTAAAAAAGGAACATAGATATTAATTTCACTTAGAAAATGGAGAAATCAAGCTTGACAAGATTGTTATGTGTCTGGTCCTGGAAAAGTCTAGTTTTGTACACCCTGACCCATCCCCATTTTTCCCCCAGTACATTGTAGAGCAGCGGCCATGCACAATCACCGTTGTTCTCCTTGGTGAACACGAAATACTCCACAATGAAAAGAGTTGTATTTTCCCAAATGGTGACAGATCTGATGGCTCTGAGGGAGAAAGCGGAATATGTATTGCATTCTTTCAGATCTTATGTATAATCAAAATATTCCTTAAATTTTGTGATTCTAAGCGAAAATACAACCGTTCCTCATTCTGGTGATGTTAATCAGATGTTCTGTCCTTGCCCAAATTACAGGTTTTTCCCCCCTGGTCTTTGTGCTATAAATAGTAAAGACCAGTGCCACTATTAGAGAGAGGCCTAAGCCCCATGTGAAAGGCCTTAAAGATCTGTCAAGGATTGTCCCAGGGCTTTTTCTGTGCTTTCACAGCCACTGGCTGCTACCCACATCTGGAAAAATGGCTGCTTTTCACGTTACTCTGCCTTGTGTTGCAGTAGGCCTGAACCCCGGGACATGGGTGCTGTGGCCGTGTTTGCGCTTGGTCTGCGTGGGCACACAGCACAGGCATCGTACGTGCCGTAAGGGAGAAGCGGCGTCACGCCGGGCACGCGTGGGCTTTGCCTCACAGGGACGGGCCTGTGTGCTCCAGGGATACTGGCATGGTCTGGCTTATTCCCAGTGGCTCAGGGCTCCCCGTCGGCACGACGCCCCGGCCGTCCTGGGGATTCGCTGTGCCATCGAGTGCCATCTTCTTGTGGATGGTGCTTGGGGGGGCAGTTGGTTTGGTTTCATGAACAAAATAGGACACTAGTAATTCAGAGTTGCATATGTAACAAAGAGTGCAAAATAGTGTATCAGCGATGCTAATTAACTCTGAACATGCACAAAATCTTGGTCACAGCAGCTGAAATCGTGACCCAAATTGCATACCGTGGTGGGTGCATATGCTAACGTGCTTCTTGGAGAAAGCACTTACTTTAGAAGTGCAGTTATTGGTGGTTGGTACCACTGGAGCCATCAGGCAAATACAAATATACTTATCCCTTATTTAAAAGGCAAAAATAAAATTAAATGTGCTGAATGAAAACTATGTCTCATTTATGTCCAATAATCATATTTTTTGTGTAATGTTCATGTTAAAAATGTCAGAAAGGATTTGAACATTTACATTTAAAAATCTCAAGTTAAACAATAACAAAAATGTTCTAGTAAGCATATTTAAATGAACTAATTGACCCTGTTTATCTTAATGCATATCAGCAAGATTTTAATTTCTAATTTTTTCCCAGCCTCATAACTTGGATATTAGTTTTTTCCTAGAACACGTGTATAACTTCACTTTTTGGTTTCAGATTCAATCTGTGCAATGCAGCTATATGACAGGTCACCATAGCCTCTCCCTATGGTATTTGCAAACCCTTATCATTATTGTTAGTGTTATAAAATGATCAGTTTTAAGTTCCATTATATGATAGTCATGAAAACATTACATTCAATGGCAATGTAATTGTGTAAGGAAGAAAGAAACCACCAAAGTCTGCCTCCTCTCAGGGGCTGTAAAAATAGCTTTCATTCTGAACAAACGTGTTGGGTACTCAAGCCTTGATAACTTTATCATGCCTTTGTATGGCCATGTGTGAGGTGTAATAAATGAACAACTAAAAATCCACTTGCACATACTAATAAGGAGAGTATTACAGGGATTTCAGGAGGGGTCGGGAGCTGATACGTGGATTACGTGTCCTTGATTCTCCACTCTCGCGCCTGCTGTGCAGTCCCTGCTGCCACGTATGCGGCAGCGGAGAAATACCACGGCGGAAATCTTGGCACGCTTCGCTTGGCGGCTGCGTTTTACCTCCACCTTCACCGGCGAGGGGAGAAGCGAGGTTGGAGTTAGCAGCTTCGGTGCTTACCGCCCATTCGAATCATCGAGCTGTTCAGGCTGCCAAAAGTGTTTAGTCTAGTGAGATATTTTAGAACTTTTAACTCAAGGGCGACAATAGGCATCGCTGGCTGCTGAGCGCTTTGGGAATCTGCCACTTGCTTAGGTGCCTTACTACGAATCAAGCTGTTCGGAAATTTGGCTTTACAAAGCGATGAGCCCTTGCGAGTCTGGCCCCGCCACTCGAAAATCCAGCCCTAGGCGTGCAGTTCTGCCGCTGCCTGTAAAGCAATGGGAATAGGTTTACCTACTGTCAAGAATCAGTTTAGGGGTAGTATTTACATGCTATAAAAGAGAGATTTGAGGGACAATTTTTCAGATTTCTAAATATCCGTAGTGTCGTTTTTGTTTGTTGATTTTGAGGGGAGGTTTGCAGGTGGTAGATGCTGCTGGTTTTGTTTAGCCTGCATGGTCTGACATTTGAGAGATCCTGGCTCTTTTTGCTTTTGGTTCGAGTTGTTCGCTCTGGAAGCTTTCCTGTATTGATTTTTTTTTTAAAAAAAAAAAGTTATTTCAAATGTGGCTGGGGAAAGAGCTTGGAAATTCATCCTTTTGACACTCATCCAATGTGCTGATTTTTGGGATCTGCATGTGAGCATTTAGTCAGAGGAACAAAGGGGACCCTCACCGCTTTTTCTGTTCCTCTCCAAGAGTGATTCATAAGCTTGGCTGACCTGAGAATAGTCCATGACTCGGTTTCGTTTGACCTGCTAAATGAGAAATGAGAAGGGACTTCTCCGCCTCCCATCGCTCTGACCGAACTGGGGCTTGTACCGAACCTTCCTGTGATAAAGTGGGAGCTGTGCAAGTTCCAGTTATTTTGGGATGCTATTCAGTGTAGCGTTACAGCTGACAAGGAAGGCGTTTTGACAACCGACTCCGTTCCCAGCCCTACAAGCTGCAAAAAACCTCCGGCTTCCTCCACCCACGCATGCAAAATTGTGCTTTAGCCCACAAGGTAAACTAAAGATATAGTTAAAAGTACCAAGTGGCTGGAATACCCAGGGATGTGAGAATGAGCAGAGCTCACACAGTGATGATTTGAAACAAGCCTTGTGGCTTTTTAATAATGTGCCAAAGCAGTCTCAGTGGTGGGCCAGCAGGCACCATATTCTATCTTCTGTGAAAGAACTGGGCCCAGCAGGCCCCGGCTAATGCAGACAGCCCCTTCACTCTGCTGGAGGAGACAGACTCCGAGATGGCAATCAAGGCTTGATTTGCCAACACATTTCCAATGATTAAAATGTAATTAGCACAACTGAGTGCCTCCTCCCCAGCTAATTTTAATACATGCTGTGACAGGCAGGCAGCCGGCTGTGCCTCGGCCCAGCAGCAGATGGAAGCAGAGGCAGCGGGAGAGGAAAACCATTTTGCGATGCGACTGTTCGCATCACAAAACCATCAGGGCGCTCGGCTCTTAGACGGCCCTTGATGGCAGCACATCAAATTGGCGCTGTCATATCTGACCGTGGCAATGGCAGCCATCCTTCATGCTGTCCCAGAAGCACAGCAAGGCAATTTGCAGGCTTAACCCTTTGAGGTCTTAGGGGGAGACGAGGCTTTGGGAAGGAAGACGCCTGCACGCGGGGCATTCGAGTGTGATGTTTAGGGAGCGTTGTTTACACGCCATCATTTGGCTATGTTTGCTCGTTTTTCCAAGTAGGAGGTATTTGCCCAGAAACATCACAATGACCAGTTATTTCTTACCATTAAAAGCAGAAGTGCAAAGAGTAAAAGAATCTGCAGCTCAGAAATACCCTTGTATGTCCCTGTAGAGCCAGTTTTGAGAGGGAGGAGAGACATCTCTTGTACGTCAGCTCATGGCAGACATGAGTGAGTTACCGCAGCCAGCCCCCATGGCAGGGGATGGGAGTCCTCTTAGTTAAGAGTGGTTTTCCTTCACGGCCGTTTGTTTTAGTTGAAGTGGGTCGTTGTCTTTGGTGTTGGTAAATGCCCAGAGTCCTGTACAGTTCAAGTCCTTCCGGCTGTGAATTACATACTGGTTGTGTAAGGAGAAGCATATATTCCCGTTGGGTAGTTGAGTTTAGCATTGCTGGAGCATGGATCCCATTTCAGAAGACAAAGGATGGGAGTTGTCTCCTGTTCCTTTATTGCTGGGCCGTTGTAGAGTTCTGCTTTGTGCTGCTGTTACTGTGCCACGTATTGTGCCTGCGGTTTTCCAGCACATCGTTTTATGAGAAAAGGTCAAAGTTTAGGGAAGGCAGGTTTCGTGGCAGGGCAGGAGTGTAGAGATGGGTATTTCTCCGAGTGCAGCCTCTGGTGAGGCACACTCCTTGCCTGCCTGCCTTTTCTCACTTTTTCTCACAATGAACCCACCTTGTTGGGCAGGAATGCTGAGAACCTAAATTAAACAAGGTTTGCATGTATTGACAAGAAATGATTGAAGGTGCTGTAAGTGTGTGGGGTGGGAGGAAAACATGTGCTCCTGAGCTCTCTGCTGTTGGGTATGGAGGGGAGGAGAGTCCTTGATAAATCCGATGCATGTATCAAAGTATTCCTCAATTCGGAGAGTAACTCCTAACATCTCTCCCTTGCATGTTAATTATTATTTCTAGGAGCTGTGAGTGAAGATGTAAGGCTGCCTTCTGTAACGCTTTATGAGAAACTGCTGTCTCTCTCCCTCTCACTTTATCTGAAAGACCCCATTGGTGTACATTTTAGATTTTGTATTGAATTTCCTGTAGATCTCTCCTGCATCTTTTTATGATAGCTGCCACGCAGGATAGCTGTGCTGAATTTTCCTTCAAGATTAAATTCGTTGTTCTGATTCTTCTCTTAGTCTTTTTATTTTCCCCTCTCCCAGCAGTCCTTTACATCCATACCAATGGCTTTGCATCATTCTCTTTCTGTATTTGTAAATCACAGTGTCCTCTTGTAGCAGATTTTTTTTATTGATTACTCAAAAAAGGTAGTCGAGCTTAACAGCAAAGCTGAAATGGGTCTTCAAGAAGTGCTATTCCTGCAGCATGACAAAAAATTAATACTATGAACAAGAATAAAACTCGACATACACAGCAAAGTCAACACCATATTCATTGCAAAAGGTGGCAGGACCCTCTGTTCCTGGGAGATGGGAAACCCTCCTGGCTTGGGAAGAAGTTCAGTGGTTGTCCCCAGCCCTGCAGAACTGTCACAGCACGGAAGGGGATGTTCACACTGGATGGAGCTGACCTGAATTGCTGGATGATAGGAGGTCCAAAGCATTAATGAGCTAGCCGTGGAAGTAAAGAGTGGAAAGAGGTGGATGTTTAGGAGTTTATAAATTCACATAATTTAAGGCAATGAGGGTATGATCTGCTGTGACCTCTTGTATAGCACAGACCACATCATCTCCACTAATTAGTTGTACTGCCTAGAGTACATAATTCTGACTGAACAAGGGCACAAAATTTAGGCAAGGTTTTAATTTTTCATTAAATTTTTTCAGTTAGGGAAAATCTGCCCTGTTTTTGAGTAATAAGAAATTATTCCCCATTTTAAAAATATGCAGCAGTCTAAATTTATCTGGCTTTTACCCATTGCATCTTGTTATTCACTTGCTTTTTAGACTGAAGATAAAGCCTACAGAGGTTTTTGTGGAGCGAGTGTTTTTGAAATCTCAGAGCCTTCCTATTACTAAATTTTCAAAAGAGATGAGAATCGAACTTCCAATCGTTTGGCGTCTACAGTCTATAAAACAGAGGAGGCCTCTGCCTCTCTCAGGAGTCCCGTGTGAAATTCCAGGGCTTTGTATTCATAAAGAGCATCTCTGGAGAAAGGAGTAAATTTCCATGCTCTGCCTAATCTGTCTCAAAACCGTACATCACAGGCTGAACAGTTTAAAATTCCTTCGTGCATGCTGTACAAGGTGCAGTGGTTTGCTGGGGTCGTGCAGACAGAACCCCTGTGTGGGCTTTTGCCCATGGGATGGTGGTGACCACAAAGAGGAGAGACGTGAAGCTGCTCTCCTTCTAGGCCTCCTACGGCTCCTCATATTCCCAGACAGACTTGTTTTGCGTGATGAACCCCCTTCTATTTCAGTATCTCCCTTCTCGACGAAAGGTTTAATGGGAAGTCCTGTGTTTGATGTTCAGAATATCTCCTGGCCCTTCCGTGGGGTTCCCCTTTGGAAGAGGTCATTTCTAACAGTGTGAAGTCTCCATACCGTTGCAGCTGGAAAAGGGGCATACAGGCAGTCTTAGCGGCGCTCGGCGCTGTGTTAGCTACAGCCCTGCTTAAACGCAGTTGTTGCTGGCAAAACTCGTGCATTTTCCAAGACTCGCCTGGACAAGGATAATTTCTCGGAACACTGTGCTAAAAGCCAGCTATTCACAGCAATACCTTACCACGGCTGTGCCAGGTAATTTGCCACTGCTGATAACAGTCATGGAGTCTGTGATACCACTTATGATACAGGAGTTTTTATCACCTTGCTCTGGTGGTAGGTTAATGCAGCAGTGGAAAAAAATGAAATCCAAAACCATCTCTCTTGTACCCCTGCTAGCAGCACATTGGTGGTAAACTGAGGCTCCTACACCAGAGGTTTGGGTCTCGTCTGAAGCCCCCGTCTTTCTGCTGTAGGTATAACCATGTAGCTGAGCACTGTGAGTCCCAGGTTTTTCACACTGCACTGCTGCAGAAGGCCATGTCGGAGTCAGAGCTTTTCCTCAGAACAGAGGAGGCACAGCCGGGATTAGGGCTGGGGACAGGAGGTCCTTGGGAAAAGTGAGCGGAGGAGCCCAGCCTAGGGAGCCAATTTGGAGTAGCCTGTGGGACATGCAGAGGGACCCATTCTGCTAAGCAGGGAAGGGGGAGCCCCCACGGTGGGTGCTCTGTTGGGTAGCGTCCCCCCGACGATGAGCATTCTTACTTGGTCTCCACCACTCCATGAATAACTAGCACTTGAGTCCAGCTGATAAATCAGGGATATACAATTATGCTTACCTCCAAACAGAGAAATGCAACTCCTGTTTTAAATTCAATTATTATAATTGCAGCATTCTGGGGGAAAAAAAACCCCAACCCTATTCATTTCCTAATAAGACATTACAGGTTCCAAATTACAGCATCGCGTGTGTCAAAACAGGACATCTGAGGCGGGCAGGCCAAAGCGTACCATTGTCGTTACAATTTATATTTACTTGCTCTAGATTTAGAATAATCCTTCTCTTCCATCAGGTCTAGCACAGACAATTTATAAATTGTACAAATATGATAAAGGCAGCAATAAATAATAATAATAATATATAACAACTGTGTGAGTGATGAATTATAAAACAAAAAGTGGAAAAGAGAATGAATGCACAGCACAGAAGCCAGTTTACAAGGCTGAGTACACAGTCTGAGTTATTTTTCTGGGATTATGACAATGAGGAACATTTACGGGAGTTTGCAAACAGCTTACAACACAACTAATTTTGTTTTAGGTTATATTTATAGGGCTTAGTTAAAGAATTTTTTAGTATCCATTAAAATCCAATGTTCAGAGGTTTATACCTCAGCTGTTAAGGTCTTATCCCTAAGGATGGATTGCTTTGGGTTGTTTTGGGGCATTATTGTTATTATTATTTATACAATTCAGTTTAAATTGCTGGGCCTAATATAAAGATACAGAGCTCAAAAGCTAAAGAGTTCTTGTTTGGGAAAAAAGAGAAGAAATGGCTTTTTGTTCTTTGTTTTTTGTTTCAGATATTATTTCTACAACTATTTTATCTTATAGATCAACTGAATCTCTCTTCATGTGTGTTTTGGTAGCCATTTTGTGCTCAGGGTTGCTGCAGCCCTGTGCAATGTTATCGATCTTGTATTGCTGCTTCTTTGTGTGCACTTCTGTAATTTAAAATAAAAATAATTTTCAGTTGAAATTATATAATTTGCTATAGGTCATGCCGTTTAGTTGGTGAAAGATGAGATCTATACTGAAAATACGCATGATGTGCCTAGGGCCTGATCCAAGACTTCATGCTTTTATTGTCATTGTGGTCTTCTTTACTTCTTCTATTTACTAAGACCAAAATTCTCTAAGAAAAATGCCCTATTGTCCTGCACGCTTTATAAACATGTATAGTGAAAAGTAACCAAATCCTAAGGAGCAAACCATTTAATAGCCCAAACAGATGAAAAGTAGAGGGTTGACAGAAGAAGAGACTCGGTGACTTGCCTGAGGTGAGACTGATAGCCGGTGGGAGAGGTAGATCTTCAGAGTCCTAGCCCAAAGCTGTCTTTCCTCCATCACCTTGCTTTTCAACCTACAATGAAGCGTTTTTGGTGAGAGATGAGTGAGATCCAAAGAGTATTACTGGGTCACTACCAGTTAGGTAGATGGAGAGGGTTAAGAACCTGACACACAGGGAAAAGGCCAAATAAGCTGACTGATAGTTGCATTTCATAAATAAACGTAGGAGCATTTGAGCCAAATGAGCTGTGTATCTTGAGAAAGAATAGTTTAAATTCCTAAAATGCACCCATCTGTGGAATTAATGCAGTGGCTGTTCTCATTTGAATCCTTTTCCGTTGTATCAAGCTTCCTTTGTGGCAGTATTTCCTCGCTGTTTCTTGTTAAATTCTAAATTCTAAATATTCATGACATTAATTCTGTTTAAGTCCTATGCTGTTATCTGAGACAAAATGTCAATGTTTGTATGACAAACTACTGTATCCATCTCATACACTGGAGCCCCAAGGAACCTGTTTGCTGTGGGTGACTATCAATCTCTGATTGAAAACCTGATTGACACCAGTAAAAGCTTGGTAGTTCTTATTTTCCCATTTGAAATGATCCAAACGGCTCAATGGCCATCCAAGATCTATAGAGTGGTTTTAGCCTGTACATAATTCATCATCTCAATTATTGTGCTTTTTTAACTTCTAATTCTGGAACATCAGAACTTTTGCAGCAGGTCAATAGAACATTCCGTTACT
>Ga0065711_1009379_pt1 | contig 11586 bp, 14 predicted proteins | sample Hoacrofraction12_FD_59098 | JGI IMG/M metagenome (GOLD analysis project Ga0065711, IMG submission 59098) | Hoatzin crop microbial communities from Cojedes, Venezuela - Epithelial fraction 12 v2 (version 2) | ecosystem: Host-associated > Birds > Digestive system > Esophagus > Crop | place... | reverse complement strand
GTCCTGTGCAGCCTGCTGTAGGTGACCCTGCTTTGGCAGGAGGGTTGGACTAGATGACCCACAGAGGTCCCTTCCAACCCCTGCTATTCTGTGATTCTGTGATTCTGGGACACGGCAGCCTCTCTCCTTCCAAAACCCTGAGCCTGGTCCCCAAGCAGGGGAGGGAGGAGGAGGCTGAAAGTGGGGAAGGGCAGAAATGACCTCAGCAATAAACACTCCGTGACAAAGCTTCTTTCTGGGCTTTTCAACAGCCCTTATTGCCCACAGGAGAGTTGGGCTGCATAGAGAGCTTTTCATACGCTGCATCCTGCCCGTCCCGGCTCCGCCGCTGCCCCTCCGTCTCTCATCGGGCAGACGGTCCTGGCTTTATTTTTTCAGGGTGGAAGAAAGCGAAAAACCTTTGAAGCCAGGAAGCGATGGAGAATATTTTCTGCTCCTGAAATAAAAGATAAAATTTTCCAAGCGTCTCCTCTTCTCCTGCAGCCCCCCCACCTTCCCCATCCCTCTCCTCCCCAGTCTCACTGTCTCCCCCTTCTCCCCACCTTCCCAACCAGGTGAACTCCTCTGCAAAGCCAGTTGTCATCTTTTCAACACCTCGTTTTTCCCTCGCTCCCGGTGTGCAGGGAGCGACTCTTCCTGTTTACACACCTCCGGCTCTGGGGTGGGAGGTGGAACAAACCCAGCTTTCATTCAGCAGAGGGGACTGTGGGAAATGGAGCAGCCCTGCCTGTGGTACCCACCATGTCACCTCTCCCGTCCATGTGCCCATCGCCCGCTGCCCTGGGATGGCCGAGGTTCTCCTCTCCAGGGACCCCCACGCTCCCCCCGTGCCGGGATCCAGCTCCTTTCTCTGGGTCAGCTCTTTTCTATGCAGGGAAATGCCCAGCCCAGTCGATGGCCCGAGGTGGCTCCTGGACGTCACCCGCTGCAGCTGCCCGTGGTCACCAGCACCTTCCCGGGCAGCGCAGCCGCTGCGGAGGGTCCCGGGGCCCACCCCTGTTACCACACAGCGATGCAGGTCGCACAGCTGAGTTCCACTGACGAGGCACGTGAAGCCGTTTTGAGGAGCGCAGGCTGCTGGCAGCCGCTGGCCTGACCTCTGCGCGCTGTTTTCACTGTAATTTATTAAATGCTGGGCCCATCCCAGATCTCCCTGCGCACACCAGGGAAGGGGGAAGCAACCCCTCTCCTCTGCAGCTGCAGCGTGTCAGAGCTTTTAATTGGAAAGAAAAACTCTCCCACCCCTCTCCTCGTGTAACAGGATTGCCTCCATCCAAAGGTTTCGCCTTGGGGCTGCGCTCTGGGGAGTTTCACAACTGCTTCGTGTTTGCGAAGACGCCTGGATGGAGCCTCCCCAGCGCCAGCAGACACAGTGTGTCCATGTGTGGACATGGAGACATGGCCCACGCCGGAGCCTGTGTCTTCTGCTGGTCCTGTGCCCAGGAATGAGACCTTCTCCAGGTCCCTGGTGTCTCCTGAGCCCCAGCTGAGCACCGCACAGGGTGAAGCATGGCTGGTTGAATAACCTGATTGGCTCCATCACACAGAAATCCAGGACCTGGATCCCGCCAGGTGCCTCACTGCAGCAGGCAGGTTTAGTGCGGAGGACCTGGAGACCGACGGCCCCCGTATACATCTTCCTGTGCAAGAGACATCACTGGGTATTGCAGGTGGACACGGGAACACGGACCTGCCCGGAGCAGCGGGCACCGTCAGGACATGCCACGGCGGAGGAGGAGAGAGCAGGGCTGAGCAGACCTGAGGAACCGGGTTTCCACGCCAGACCGCTGCCACAGCCGACCTCGGCCAGGGATGACCTGACACCATGCCCAGGGATGAGCATTGCCCTTCTGCCCTGCTCCCCAGGGACACGCAGCAGGAGCAGGCTGGTTTCGTCACAGCTGCTGGCTGATGCTCCTTTATTCATAGATCTCCTAAGATGTGACGGGAAACGTACAGATGAGGGAAAGAAGTAAAGTTTGCTGAGTGGGGCGGGATTCTCATGCTACTTGGGGAACCGTGTCCTACTTTCTGGTGTTTCTTTTTCCTCTCTGGCAATACTCCAAGGGCAAAGCCTCCGAGGACGCCCAGCCCTTGACCTTCTTCAGCAGGCAAATCTTGCTCAGACACAGGCTCCCCAGTGGACCCCGGGCTAGCGTCTGAATTAGGGATGTTGATTGCGCACAGATTCTAATTTACTCGACTTGCTACTAGGAAGTCATCAGAAAAGACATTTTAAAATCATTCGGGGAAAACTCAGAGCATAAAATTTTAATTGCCACCTTGTGAAATAAGGTTCTCCCGGCTGGCCAAGTCTGACTGCTTTGCCAGGGGTGGATGGGGATGCACTCCTCACCAGCTCTGCTGCCGCGGGCAGCGGTGGGTGGACAGGAGGATGGAGAAGCAGATGATCTGCTGCTGGAGGTGCCGTAGGACTTTGATCCCTACAAGCAGTTTAGGGAAAACCTTTTGCCTCCAACATCAGCAGAGGCCCAGGGTCAGGCACTCTGGGCACTCATCTCCCGTCAGAGCTCAAACTTTCGCCCCTTTAGCAAAACTGATATTTGTAATAGATGCCACTTCACCTCTGGAGCATGATTGAATTATTCATAGTAACCTGTTTAATAGGATAATTCTGCTTGGTTTCAGACTGAAAATTGCCTGTGAACAGCTTTCAGTCTTGGTGATGTATTTGAAAACATAGAATAAAAAGTGTCTGGGCCAGTGGCGGATCCCTGAGCAGCAGGAATATGGAATGCTGGCCGCAGTGCCCGCGCTGCAGGGCGGCTCTGATGGGGGGACACAGCCCAGCCACGGGACACACACCCCAGCCACGGGACACACATCCCAGCCACGGGGCACACCAGCCATGGGACACACATCCACACACCCCAGCCACGGGACACACACCCCAGCCATGGGACACACACCCCAGCCACGGGGCACACCAGCCGTGGGACACACACCCCAGCCGTGGGACACACACCCCAGCCATGGGACACACACCCCAGCCATGGGACACGCAACCCAGCCATGGGACACACACCCCAGCCATGGGACACGCAACCCAGCCACGGGGCACCTCAGCCATGGGACACACACCCCAGCCATGGGACACGCAACCCAGCCACGTTGCACACCAGCCATGGGACACACACCCCAGCCACGGGGCACACCAGCCATGGGACACACATCCACACACCCCAGCCATGGGGCACTGCTTCTGCCCTCTCCTGGGGGCTCATTCCGGGGTCTGCCTACCGCCACGTGCATCGGCAGCAGCCTTTGGGGTCTTGCGTGGTGACCTGCGTGGATGACGCTGCTCTCCTGCAAGGTCAGGCCGTGCTTTGGAAGCCTTTTTTCCCCACTTTCTCTGCTTTTTTGTAATGAGATCAAATCATCTTTTCTGCAAGCATGCTCTTATATTTGCGGGTTAAGTCTGACATTTGTTTTCGATGATCTAAGGTGGGGATTTCGGGCAGACACCCAGCAAGGTTTCGGAAAGGGGAATGAGCCCGGGCCCTGCCCGACGTCGGTTCAGGCCCTGCTAATAGATGTTTCTGGTCTGGGGCGCTGCCAGCTCCATCCCACGCCAGGACACCCTCTCTGTGCAAAGAGGTTCCTCTCGCTCCTTTGGCAGGTGGATAGCGTTGAGCTTTGGGTGAGCAAAATCACCATCCTCTGCCCGCACAGCTTCCCGCATTTGGAACGAATTCCTCCGGCAGCTGTTACAAGCTACTGGCTTCAGAAGCCGGGCTGAACAGGGGATAATTATTTCTGCTGCAGCCAAAAAGACGTTACACCTTTGGTCTGGCTTTGGTTATTCTTATTAAGCATCTCAAAACTGAGGATATTGGGAAGAACCACACAAAGCCAACTCGACCCTCTCGGCAGCCCGTGCCTGTGCAGGCTGGCAGCATCCCCTGCCCGCCCGGGCAGCCCAGCCCTGCTGCTGCGGCTGCCGCACGGCCAAGCGTCCGGTGCCTGCCGGCACGGCACGGCGTCCCAGCCCCGGAGCTCTGGAGGCACTGGCTGCTGGGCTGCCAGCACGAGGGACTGCACACCTAAAGTATGTGAGCTGTGTGCGTGCGAGTGTAAGAGGGCAAAGGAAATTCATTTGCCATCAAAACGTACTTCTCGTGTGGAACCTCCCGTGCCGTGAGCTCCTAGCACTGCAGGAGATACACCTGCGAGCTTCCCGAGCTCCCTTTTCCCTTGTCTATCTGTTTGCTAATGAAAGTGCTAATATCACTGCTTGCCTGTAGCAGCAATGACGTACCTACCAAGCCCATCTGCAGTGGAGATGGTTCTGTCCCTTTCTGTCTCCCTCTAAACCCACCGAGGTCTCAGATGAATTCTGCAGAAGGGAGGAGAGAGACATCCCTGCCTTGACCCCATGCTCCTTTCCTCTGGGCAGAGAGACTGAATATGGTGCCACTACTTGGCATCTATCCTCTTAAAAACATAATTCCATAAACTCTTCAACTTTTCCCACTGGCTCCCTTAACACACACAATAGGACAATAAAAATCCTTACAAATGTGCATTCTCTCTGGAGCCACTTGTCTTTTTCAGCAAACAAAAGGACACTGCTGGTTTGAAAGGCTGGGAGCAGAACTGAGGGGGACTCCATCAGAAATCCCCAAGAGTGAACGGAGCATCTCCAGTCCACAGGCAAAAAACGCATCAGCTCCTCTGTGCCAGCAAGGAGCTACCGAGGTCTCGGGAAGTCATTCCAGCTCTCTGCCTTCGTATTTATACCACGGTCCTCTGAGCTCCAGCGTGGTGCTGCAGATGAGAGACCATTTATGCTCGAGATGCTACCAGCTTCCTAAATCCTGGGGTGGTGGCAGGTAGTTACCTTTCTGAGCCTCTGATATCTCTTCCAGGTAAAGCAATCCCTTTCTGCCTGTTTTCCCAAGGTGCCAGTCAGCTCTCCCAGACACCGAAAGGGTGACAAAGTCATAGATTTATCTTGCCTCCATTTGACCCACCGGTGATGATGTCTTCTTCCAGGGCAGCAGCAGCAGCAAAGGGAATTAAAGCTCAGTGATGTCTCCATGTCACCGAGCCTTCAATCTACCGTGCAAATAACCCCGCTGTGTGGCTTTCTTGGCCTCATCTGCCTGGAATTAATATTAATTCCAAAATGAAAGTAGATTGCCCTCCACTTTGCTACTCGCATGGACTCAGATTGGGCTATCAATCTTCATCTGAAAAGCACCTCGCAGTCTTGCGTCCCAATGCAGAGGGACCAAATGAAAACCTGAGATGTATTTTTCAGGTGAAGTCTTGCTTTGTTTGTACCAAAGTCCTGCCCAAGAGCATGTGCCTGCTGATGGCAGGAAGGGACAGTGCAGAAGTAATTTGGTTTTTCGACTTTAGACACAGAGATGTTCACGGGAAAAGTCTGTAAAAACATGAGAAAGTCCTGAACACCTGAAGACAGACAGGGAGGAGAAAAGAGCTGATCTTTTGTGCAAGAGTGGTCCAGGACTTGGAGAGGAGCCGCATGCCATCGCTTTACAAATTATTCCACATGTGCAAAATAATTTCAGCGTGAAGACGGCCCTAACCCCGGCCAGGTGGAGGCACAGCCCTGGACTGTAAAAGCTCTGGGTGGAATGGATCTGGGCTCACTGGGGGGCAAGAGGCATCCCTGGGTGGGGAGAGTGTGTGGCAGGGGGTGGGAGACGGCCAGATCCCAGGGATACATGGGATTAGGAGCAACCCAAGTCCTACCCCAGACCCCCCACACTATTTGGAGGGCAGAGATGGCTCGAAGCCACCTTTCCCTCCCTCCGGGGATCCTGCATTAACGACAGCTTGTCCAGACCCAAAAGCACAGCCCAGAATTAGCTAAAACACACGGAGGGGGGGGTTGTGTTTGAAAGAAAACTCACTTCTATCCGTACCAGGTAGCTTGTGAAAATCTTCTAAATCCCCCCTCGCCCCCCACACAGTCATCAGCACATCTTCGTTACTCGGTGATGGGGGCTGAGAAAGGAGATCAGCCCGGCAGGCTGGAGGCCGGCCGGCCCCAGCGCAGACACGGCCTCGCTCCTCTCCCAGAAGCGTACCACAAGCTTGTGCCTGGAAATCAGAAGATTACTCTGCCTTGCCTCTCGTCCTTCCACGCAGCAAGCTCCTGGTGGTATACAATTATTTATCTGCTGGTAAGAGGCAAATCAAATACCATTAAGGCAAGCCTAGCAGCTAAGAGCTGGATGCTGGCTGTCAGAATTGCACTTTGCAAAGCGATTCGAACCCGCGGACACGCGTTCTCCTTTCCCTCGGAGAACGCCGGTCGCCCTGTGAGTATCCCTGAGTATCTCCTAACCGACATATCAATTCAGTTACACTTCGGCTAGCGCGTGAGCGCGCCCAGGACTGTATTGATCCCCAGCCACTGCAGTGTGCAGAGTCTATAATTGCCTCAGATGAGACATCCCAGCCAGGGAAGCTGGATTTTCAAGCATCTGATAGATCAATAGCTTTCATAAACCAGACTGAAAAATAGGGGAGAGTAATAATGGTAACAGAAATGCTGGGCTACACTTACAGAAGAAAAACAATGTGAGGCGGGCCAAATAGCAACATTGATCATGCCACTATTTTCCCATTTTTATCTTTCTTTGCAAAAGTATTCAGCTAACTCCGGACTACACAAACCTTTGTTTAAGCTGCTGTGCAATTAGAGGCTGTACATGATATTGCTGCTCTTTACATTTCAAGTGTGCTATGCTATTTAGAGATAACCCTTGTTTTAATTAGGCAAATTGCTTGGGCAGCACTCCTCTCCCCCCTCCCCTGTACTGACAAACCCTCGTCTTGGGAGGGAGAAGCGCACATCTCGTACGCACAAGGAGTCTGGGGGAAGAGGGGCAGAGATGCTTTCTTCTTGCATTACAACATCAGTGACCAAGGGACCGGGTGCTGCTTGCTGAGCAAACCCAGGGCCCAGCCCCAAAGCCACCCCCTGCGTCAGCAGTGGGACCTTTTTCAGAGCAGTTTGAACACCGTGCAAGCTTTGCCCTGGAGAAGGAGACCGGACACGACATGTGCTGTGATGCCCCAAAGACACGTGGCACTGATGATGCTCCAGAGACCCTGGGCTGCAAAATCTAAAATAACCTGGAGCCTGGGAGCCCCAGAGGGAAGGTGGGTCCGTGGGGATGCTGCTGGCGGGGCTCTGCTGCTTGCCACTGCACTGCAGCACGGCCTCAAATTCTGCGGCCGTGCCCTCGCTACGGGAGCTGGTTGGCAGAGCTGATTTTCTGGCTTAACCACATCTCCATCCGTACAGAGGCACGCTCAAGCACGTCGAGATGTTCTCAGTCATCGGGCTGGGAGGCCGGAGGGCAGCCAGAACTGCTGCGATGGTATCTGCATCTCAACGGTGACACGGCCCCGTCTCGGCTTGCTGCTCGGGAGCGGCGAGCGTCTGCACGGCAGGCTGGAAGAACTAAGTGTGGTGCTCAGGATTAAAAGCGTGCTATTCTTGGCGGCACCTGAACAGATGATATCTCTTGGAATATACCTAACTCTGGGTTTTTTTTGAGAGATCTGATCTGCAGTTGTTGACACGCTTTGCCAAACAACGTCAGGACTGGGGTTTTCTGTAGAATGCACCAAGCAGCACCTGAAACCTGGGGCTATAACGGAGCCCTGCAAGGAGTGTGTTAGGCCTGTCAAGGAGTTAATAAAGTTTACTGAGTCTTTGAGCTGTCAGTGTCTGTCTGATCCTTCATCAAGGCCTACAACAAAAGTTCCAGGGAAAAGACATTAGTTTGTCAGAGACGGGTGGTGGAATAACGCAGGATGCCAAACGCCGGAGCAAGGCTGGCAGTAGGGATGGGCGGTGAGGAGGTGACCTCGTCGAGAGCTGGGTTAAATCCAGGAAATTTTATATTTACAAGGAACAATTTGCAGAAACTGTGATGAAAGTTACTGTAAGGGTAAAAGCAATCAAACCAGAACACAGCTCTGCGGTTCGGGAGAGATTTGTCTCCCATCTAAAGAAGAATCATGTCTCGTCATGGTAACCAGTGGATTTGCTCAGTGGAAGCACCAGAGAGATGTCCTGAGACTGCAAAGAAGGTAGAAAGCCTAGGGAGACTCCAGCAAGGAATGAGATCTCCTGGGGGTGCCAGACCCAATCCTCTTCATGTCATGAACAGGAACGGGCTGTCTCTGTTTATTTATAAGATTCTATTAATTTCTTCCCCTGTTCCTGTCATGGCAGAGAACAACAAAGGGGGATAAAACTAATGATGGACAACCCCCAATCCCCCATCCTACCTAAAGCCTCACATGGTGTTTACTTGGGCTTGGGGCTCTGCTCTAGTTCTGTCCCCATGGACTAGCGTGGGTTGTGTGCTTGCCCTGGGGACACCGCTCCGAGTCAAACAACGCCAGGGTCGCACCCGCGGAGCAAACCTCCCCCTCAGCCTCCTCGTGATGGGTCCGTCACACTGGGACAATCCCAGGAGAAGTTCAATCCCTGGAGCTCTATGCAGGCAAACAAGCTTGCGAAACGTCTCCTCTTCCCTCCGTCACTTCAATCCCATCCACTCCATAAAGCCATAGGGAAAAAAGTGGCCATCTGTTTGGAGTTTCCTTTGAAAAGAGAAAGAGACCAATCTTCTCCGACAGCATCTCCCAGCGCCTGTTACTCATCCGCTGATCCCTCTGTAGCCTTGGCACAGGGAGCAACTCCGTAACGATTTTTCAGAAAACCAGAGTCCAGGAGAGAGCCTGGTTTACAATTATTCTTCAGTTACATAGGTAATTTTAACTGGGATTAGCTGATCCTGTAAAGTAATTGAAGCCAGGAGGTCTAGGGTTGCTGCGCTGTTATTATCACCATATGCCACTGGAGAAACAATGGGTGATGGCTGTCTTTTAAAGTGGTTTTCAAAACCCTCTAATTCAGTCTTTCCAGGTACGAAGGGAGAGCGAAATTTGACAGGCGGGGGGGCAGAAGAACGTAGAGATGAATGAACAGAAAAGCAAAATAGATCGAGATGGACAAAAGGGACCTTTAGAGAGGCAATGAGGAAAAGGTCTGCTTCTTGGGCTGAACTCCTGCACAGAGGGACCTCTTTTCTCAGCCTGATCCCCAGCTGCTTCTTCCAGAAGGACAGCGCTCATTATTTCTACCTTTAGATGAAGACAGCTGTCCTGGACCTAAAGTGACGGAAACCCCCTGCCCTCGCTGCCTTGTGACACTCGGGTGTGTTCACAAGTGCCACAGCTGCATTTGGGATTTTCAGCCCAGCTGGCATCCCCAGCCTTCGCTGCCGGCTCTCTGCCAGCTCGCTGAACAAAAGATCCTTCAGTGGGTCACCGGGCAGCGGTGCCCGCCGTCCCGCAGCGCGGCAGACGGCCGAGCCGGCCCCGCACGGAGCCACTTGACCGGCGGCTGCCCCCGAGGTGCTCTCTGCAGCCGGCACCAGCTTGGCCGGGAGGTGCCTTAATTGCTTGGGGGGTTTTTAGCTCCTTCGAGAAATCCCCAGATTCCCCAAGCGATGGTTAGCGTTTCCTCAGAAGAGCCTGGGAACACGAGTGCAGGCAGATGAGCCGAAGGTAGCGGAGAGGGAAAGCCAGATGCACAAGGCTGAGGGCTGGGAACTGTCTGCAGCATCTTCTCACAGCGTCCGTGTGCGGCGGCATGGCCAGACCCGAGCCTGCCGCAGCCCTGCAGAGCCGTCCTCGGGCACAGCTGACCCCCTGAGCTCGCACCCCTGGCTGGAGGAGCCACGTTTTCGGCTGGTGGCTCAGTCACCTTGCCGTTTTTATTGCCCGAATTGTCCACCTGCGGGTACCACTCGGGAGAAATCGCTGCCGTACTGAGGAGGGATTATTTACAGTGCCCTCTGCTATGAGACACTCCCAGGGCAACAGCAGGACCAAGGGCCTAATCTCGCTAATAATAAACCAAGGTATATTACACTGAAATATTTCTGTTTGTTTAAGAAAAATAAACAAATAAAATTTTAGGACAGGCCAAGTGCAATTAAAGCAGTTACTCGCTTCAGATCTGGGGGACATTCCTCTGTAACCAGATTATGGCGATTCCCTCTCAGGTCCGGATTTGATCCTAAACTACACGTCAAGGTCCCTTCAACTCCGAAATAGAGGAGGTAAAAACCCAAAGACACAATCAAGAAGAAAATACGATAAAAAAAAGAATTGCTTGTACTGGAATTATAAACAGCAGCGATTGCCGTGATTTTGCAGTAATCAAGGCCAGGCCGGGCCCCGTCTGTTGTCATTATCTCTCCCACTAATCCCCAATGTGTTTCCCATTTGTGTTGTTCTGGGTTTCCACCCCGAGCAGCCTGGGCGAGCCCGCGGCAGGACCCGCAGCGCTGGAGCTCTCCTTCCCATCCCGGGATGCCCCGCTGGCTTTGGGGCTCGGGCGAAGGTGACGGAGGGGCTGTCACCTCTGCAGGTGTGAGAGGGGCTGGGGGACATGCCCACTCGGGGCATCCCGTGCCCCCGCATCCCAAGAGCGGGAGCTGGATGCCCAGCAGCAGCACCATGTCCCAACGGCTGGGGAAGTAACAGGCGGAGAGGAAAGACGGCCATTTCAAGGCTCACCAAGGGGTTGGGTGGTTCAGCACCCCTGTGGGTCCCGGGGTTTCTCGTCCCTTTTTTTAGGACTGGGGGGCAGAGGGTAGCTGTGGCCCTCCTGGACCACTGCTAGGGCAGGGGGATGACTGAGGAGCAATACGGCAACTTTCCTCACCAGGACAGGCGAAAGGAGCAGGACCATCCTGAGGTCTCTTCTCATCCTCCTGGGGAGAGTCAGAGAGAATGAGGGACTCTACAGGAAAACTGTTATGGGGATTGGATTCTTCATAAAAACTGATTTGGTTCCAGCACAAAACCATTGGTCACGAAAAAATAAAAACAAAAAATTGTTCCGGAATGATAAGGGAAAGGTGATATCTGCTTTTGGTCTAACAGCAGCTCTGGTCTGTCCTCTCGCACCCTGGCACAGCTCTGTGATGCCTCGTCCCACTGGGGAAAGAGCTCTCCCAGCACCATCTCCCTGGCTGGAGCAGCGTCGTGGTGGGAGCAGAGGTGTCCCCACAGGGATGCAGGTGACAGGCGTGGTGGCTGTCCCCTTGGCCGTGCGTCCCTGCACCCCCCGTGCAGCAGAGCCGGCTCCCGCGCTGCCGGTGCAGCGATGCGGGCACCACAGGCTCGTTCCCGAGAAGATCCGCGGTTCCCACCCCTTCCACCCATCGCTGCGCCAATGTTTATTGCGCCAAAGCACGGGCTGGCAGTTTTAATTTTCGTCATTGCTTGTTTGTTATTCTTTACCCTGAAAAGTTTCTGCTCATCCACTCGGGGAGCACAAACAAGACAGCGGGCCCCGGGGGAGCTGGCACACACCGCACCATGGCAGCTGCTTGGGACGACCTCCACCTGGGTGAGGCACAGGGGGAGGTCAGTGCTCGGCGGCATCCCCACGCAGCACTGGCGTGACACGTGGCACAGAGCCGCGGCTGAAGTGAGCAGCTGTGGCCGACCTGTGTTTACACAGAAAAATGTGCGAATCATCACGGATGCCTG
>Ga0065711_1048873_pt1 | contig 11587 bp, 7 predicted proteins | sample Hoacrofraction12_FD_59098 | JGI IMG/M metagenome (GOLD analysis project Ga0065711, IMG submission 59098) | Hoatzin crop microbial communities from Cojedes, Venezuela - Epithelial fraction 12 v2 (version 2) | ecosystem: Host-associated > Birds > Digestive system > Esophagus > Crop | place... | reverse complement strand
CTGAAGCAACCTGGTCTAGTGGAAGATGTCCCTGCTCATGGCAGGGGGGTTGGAATCAGATGATCTTTAAGGTCCCTTCCAACCCTTACCATTCTATGATTCTGTAAAATATTCCAAAAGTAACCGTGCAAAACAGCACCTTGGTTCATCCAGATGAATGGAATGACTGATTCACCCTCACAGGCATCCTCAGGCACCTGAAGCGCTCACACAGCAGGCACCTAACAAAGGTAAGGAAACTAATTTAGCGCTTGTGTATTTCCTAACACGTTAAAATACGGTTTTGAAACTGGTGCAGTAAACAGAGGTAGGTCACATGAAAATACTTAAGATCTCTTCCTTTTCACAGATGTAACTGACTTGAAAACTGATCTAATTTTATCATTTTCAAAAAATTCCGATGTGTGCAACCAAAATCTCCTGCTCAGCTTTCACATGTAAAATTTTAGCAGGAAAATTGCAGTTTATGCACAATAGCAATGTAACCTTACTTGTTACCTTCAGATTACTAGTGTTGCATTTTTAAGAAACTACACTGCTTGTATTATTCCAAATGATGCGTATGTTGGGAAGTGTATACTTAGCAGGTTCGATGCTTACTTGGTTAGTACATAAATACCACCCCTTCGAAGGCTCGTTTGGCTTTGCTACATGTTCTGCTCCCAACATCTTTCTCTGACTTGCTCAGGAAAAGCTACTGAAGGGATCTGCTCTAAATTAAATGCTCAAGTACATTGTTTGTCTGTAATTACTAGAATAACACATTGGTCTCTATAACTTTGTGAATCATTACCAAAAAAGACATACAGGTGAATATATTCTCTAATGCATGATTTAATTTTAAGTATTAAAACCTTCAGATTCATATGCGCTTTTTTTCCAGTTTCATCTTATAAATTTTGTTTGGGGGGCCAGTGAAAGGAAGGGTTAATATCCCTTTGCACAGCAGCCCCCGAGCACAGATACAGCATTACCAACCAGGATACCCCAGCACAAGGAGAATTTCTGAGGAACATCACAGTCCTTTTGTATCTCTGTCGGGATAGAAAGCAGCTGCTCTTAGAGACTGGAGGCCCCATATTATTTTGGTAGCACTGCCACGTACCAATCCATATTTATTAAGCGCCCTTTGTGATCCATAACAGACCACATGAACCAAAGGCTTTATAAATCAGGATTACAGAAATCTGTGGCCTGTTTAGAACAAAGGTATTCTTGCTGTTATTTCTTTGGTGACTTCGGTCTCCATCAGTCACACTTGCATCCCTGTAAAGAATTACCCCACTATGGTCCCAGGCTGCAGCTTTATTAGGAATGACTGGTAGTAGTCACGGCCCTTTTCCAGAGTGCTATGGCAACCCTCTGGTCCTCTGGGACAGCGGTTTTCCAGTCTGTTTTCTTCTCTGGATAAGGAAGTGCTAACTCCACGCACCAGAAATCCATTTATTGATACCCTGGTTCACACAGCTGCAACATCTTCCAAACGTGAAGAACTTGCACATGTTACACAGAATTCAGTTCAATAATGTTAATGAACGAAGCCTAGTTTGCTTTCATTTCAGGTAGCGTTACAGAGTGCTCTGCAAGCTTTTCGTTCTCCTCAGCTTAGTCTAATCTACCAGTAAATATCAGAAAACTAGGCTATTGATGCAATTTGCTAAACTAAAAGGTTTTGAGTAAGAAACCATGTGGCATGAAATAGAAAAGAGATTTTTAAATAAACACTTACAGCTGTTAACAGCGAGAGCTGCTGTGGGATAACTATTTACATTTCACTCCTAAATAACACAGATGCTAGGAGCAGAACTGGAGAACAAAATTTAAAAAAAAAGTTTTGTCAAGGAAGCTGAGATACGCAAGTTTAATTAGAGCCATAACGAAGAGAGAGGAGCGTGCGTTTCACTAACTCTCATTGCTCAAGGTTTTGAGATGTCATTTGATGGAGGTCTTCAGAAAAAAAACAGGGACTTCAGCAATGCCTTCCATCGGTCGGAAAGTTATGGAAGCTACTTCAACAGAAGTGTCCTATTTCTGAGTATTTTTTTGCAGTGGTTTGAGATCTTGTATGTTCTGCATTTTAAATTAAGAACTTTTTGGCATTTCTGTAAAAAGGCTCCCTGTTCAAATTTTAATGTGGCTTGTGATACTGATGTCCTTCTCTCTGCTGCCAGTTAAAAGGGGGAAAAAGTCAGATTTACATTTTGAAAAAATGCCTGTTTTGATGCACTAATGAATAATAAGGCAAAATAACATTTCAAGAAGAAATACAGTAACTGCTGCAGAAGCAATAGCACCACTGTGTTTCTTTCAACAATTCATCAGCTCGTTCAGCATTCCTTCTGGAAGGAAGACAGATTTATTCAATCAATGTTATTATGCCTGCTGTTTTAATTTTATTAAAACATATTTAATTTCATTTGAGACTGTTCCTTCACAATTCCTGCTTGATGAGTGTGTCACATATGGGATTTGTTGGAATTTGACATAACCCTGTCATCTATGTGTTTTCCAGTGTGCATCATGAGATCAGATCACCAGTGTGTTCATGAGATCAGAGCAACCAGGCAGCCACAGGATCCGGACCCCCCTGCTTTTCTTCAGACTTGGATTTTGTGTTTATAACAATACTATTGGTCTGCAAGTCAGAGACGTTCTTGTCCCTGAGCTTGCTTGCCTCACCATTTTTACGTACGTGACATGAAGAGGTTTTCCTATGACAAAGCCAAGAAACTCACCTGTGAGAGAAAAGTAATATTTTTCAAGCTTCATTCCAGCTATTCACTGTCATCTCAGCCTTCTCTTCCTCTCCGTACTGAACAAGTGTTGTCAAAAGCAGGATGAGGATGCAGAAAATGTTATACAAGAACACAGCCTTGTCTTGTACAAGAGGGCAACATTTTGAAAAGGCAAGTATTTCAGGTTTTTCTTAATGTTAGTTACTACATGAACACGAAAATTATATGTCAGAGGCATAGAAAAGAAAAAGGGGGAACCAATGTCATTAGCTGTTCTGAGACAAGGCCATTTCTGTTTCAGCCAGTGAAAAGATTTAGAAAATCAGGTATTTACAAAAAGCTTTTCAGGGTAATTACAGTGTCTCCTGTTCTCTTTAAAGGAGAAATTAAATGTGGACTTAGAGATATATTGAATGCAGCAACACATTTGTACTTCTCTTTCTCACATCATAAAATGAGGGATCTATTTACTTGCTCCTGCTTTTCTTCAGTACAGCTAAAAGAAAAAGAGTAAGACAATGCACTTCTTGGCGTCTCACTGTGCTAGGTTAAGCCAATATTTGAATTACTGCCTAGAATGAATTCATGCAAGCTAAGGGAATGCTCTTATAGCCCCCATTACTGTGTGTACTGTTTACCTAGAGAATTATTTTGGTGTCAGCTACGGCGTTCTTTGCACAAGCAAGAACTATGCAAAGTGAGTAAGAGCCATAGAATGAAATGCTGCAAAAAGAAATGTTCAGTGAACACCCGGGTGCCCTGTGTTCCACAGTAGGACATCGAGGCTTGTTCCTTGAGGCAACGCTGAAAGAACCATTAAAAGAACTTAATCATGTATGACGCACCTGCACAGCATAAACTGGGAGCACAACATATAATTTCATCCTAAATGTACTGAGGTACTTTCTAGAATTACTGTTTTACTTCAAAATAGCTAGCTACAGTTCTATCAATTAGCAAATCCATCAGTAAAATACCCGTATTGTCCACAAATATTTTATTGCAAAGAATTTTAATGGCCTTTACAAAATACAGAAACATTTCATGAAATCAGTCGATTTCCTGCATACAAAATCTGTGATGTTCATCAAGAAGATAGCGCAAGTCACCTAAATGTTAGTGATCATCTAACTAATTGTAAATCAACAAGATTTAGGACTTTTCAGAAGATGCAGAAGAAAAAACCAAGACCACCCCTAAAATACCATACAACAGAGAATGAGCAGAAAGTCTCTTACTAGCTCATTAGTTACTTTTTCTCATGTTTTATCTCAACAGTTTTGCTGAAGTTGTGAAGAGTTCTGCCATTACTTCTAACAAAACCTCCCTAAAAAAGATGGCTAGAGTTACTTTGGCTAAAAATGCATACACAGGACCCTTAGAGCCTGTCAATAATAGATGGCTTGCAAAAATTTCTAGGGTTTCAGGCAAAACTCTTCTTCTCCTCTGTTTGCTGTCACTGAATTACTCCAGGGTCAAGATATTTCCCCAATGTCTTTGCACCATCTTGACTCGCTGTACCGCTTCGATCTATGCCCATCAGGAAATGAGTCTGTAAAACTACAGGGTTCATGCACTGGATGAACACAGTGCACCAACTCATGGATCCTCACATTTGTCTTTCACCTATGGAAGTGTTCTGCCCCAAGCACTTCTATTTGCTAACACCAACACCAACCATTTAAAGCAGGCTTTATACACCAGTGCTTTCCGTTCTGGTCAGAAACTGAAAGGACATTTTAGCTCAAATAAATTGCTTCAACTTGTCCTTGACAGGAAAAACTACTTAGGAGTGCGAAGTTGCATTCTGCATTTGAAAAATAACTAAGGCGGCAAACTCATATCTCTACAGCAAAAAATACTTCAATTTAATTTATGAAAGAATTCTTCACCCTTTGGAAAACCCAATGACATGGCAAGAGTCACTAATCTGTCTTTCATTTGCATTACGTTTTGCTCAAAGCACTTGTTCACAGTTGTAGCCTTATGAGGTAAATTTTGCTCAGAGAAAAGCTGTCATCTTGAATGAAGTGTTTCTTTGACATGGTTTAAGTGACTTACAAACACAGCCTAACTGTGCTGCCTTGAACATTATAGAAACATAATACTTTTTATAGGCATGTTTCTATGCAGACCTCCACTTTTTCTCTTTGCAGAAAGCACGTTTTCCAAAGTAAGCTCTGCTTCTTAGAGTCCTTGGGCATAATCACATCTCTTTGCTGGCTATCCCTTCCTCAGCACATGAAGACAACTGCTAGTCCCTATATTTCCAGTTCAGAGAAGCCCTTTAGTCCAAAAAATTTGTTTATTTTCATGCTTTGCTTTTTTATGTTGGACAGTACTCTGGACAATGTATTTTATTGTTTCAGCCAGAATGACAAAAAGGGATGTTCGCTGCCTCTTCCCTTCTAGCTGGGATAAATGTTCATTGTCTTAAACCAGGACTGTGACAGAGAAGAATCACCAAGATTTATTGCTGCCCAACAGCAGGTCCTAGTACAGGTACAGATGGGCAATTGCTATATAAAAAAGATTATTCTTAAAAAAATCTTTTGACACGTGGGCAAAATGAGCTCATGTTTGGTTAAAAGGCTACACTTGTCTAATAACCTGCAGGCACTGAAAGATGAAACCCGTTGTTCAATACTTTTTTCTCTATTCCTCAATGGTGCCCTGCCTTCTCCCTTGCTCTGCTGCCTCTCTGACCTCTTAGCAAGTCAGTGCAGAAAACTAGCAGACAGTTACCCAGTTTTTGTTGGTGCTGATTCAGTGAGCCACATGCCCAGGGTGAGGCATCAGCGGAGGACCGGAGCCTCTGCCAGGGAAGGCAGGGTTGAGCTGCTGAGGAAGTGAATTGAGGAGAGAGGGGCTGGACCACTCCATACGCTGGCCCTGAGCCTTCGCATCACCTCAGCTGTCTTGTGTTTGCTCCACCTTACAAGTAATGTGTGTTTGGGGGTTTTTTTTCCAAACAACAAGAAAAAAATAAGATCACCAAAATGTAAATGTATCCATGTAACATTCTTGCCGGTCTTTAATTCAGCATCTAGTGGTATAGCATTTTATGTCAGCTGTATTAAGAACAATGTCAGGAATGCATCCCGGTCCTGTAATGGTTATTTGCACCTCAGTAAAGCAAATAATAGCTTAAAAGATAAGTGCTTTGGTCGTGTTCAAGAACCACATGTTTTATTTAACTTTCATGCCATTAAGGTCTTGCTTTTAGCAGCTGATACTGCAGCATTTCTGAACTATAAGACTGAGATTAAGAGGTTTATATGTGTAGTACACAATAACAAAATTCATAGACTAGATGTTTTTAAACAAATACTTTTTAAAACAGTGATTATTTTTACTTAAATGTTTATACATCATAAAATCTGTCATCTTCAAACATGCATGTTGTGGGAGTTTTTGGACACAAACTCTCATAATTGATAATCCTACAGCAACATTATGATGACTGCTTGAATAACATTTAAAACACCACCATACTCCATACATCTTCAGATATTGATATTATTTAATAGGAGCAAATGAAGAGTTAGAAACATGTGACCAGCCAGACTTGCTACACAATGATGTTTGCCCAATAAGCTCAAACATTACCGTTTTCAGAAATCCTGACAAATAAAACAGTTGTCTCGGAATTCATGCAAATTTGTGAGCCTTCATAGCCATATGAAGAGCCTCACTAAAACTTTATTTATTTCTGGTTTTCTGACTTTGAAGGTTATCCATGTACCTAAGTAAATGAAATAGCAATTGAGAATTTCAACACAGGGATCACACATTGTTCATGAACCATCTGTGGCGAATTTTGATTTGTAGGAGGAAGTCATTCAATAAATTTTGAACAAATAGATCTGGAACCACTCCAAACTGAACCCAGCCAATTTCTGTGTTTTGTTGTTTGGTTTTTTTTTTAAAGTGAATAAACTCATGAAATTTATTTGTTTGAAGGTATTTATTTTTATGATCACTAGCAATTCCCACTAAATTGCCTTGCACATTATTTTGCTAATATTTTTGGAAAAGTAAAGTATATTCTGTAATTCTCATTTGATCTACTTGGGAAACCAAGTCTTTTCCACTCACACACACAATTATATGCTGAATATCTAAATTCAGTTACAGCTATAACTGGTCCAAAAGATTTTAATACAGAATCATGATTTATAATACATGTAAAAAATTAGTAATATGTCCTAAATACAGTATCCCTTGCCTTTGATCGTTTAGATATGTTCTCCTTTGCTTGTCTTACCAGAACAAAGGCATCAATTTCAGAACAAGGAAGAAAAGACATCGGGTGGAGAATGCCTAGTCATATCATCTGTGCTAGGTCTTTGCTTCATCATTCTGCTTTTTAGCTGTTCCTGCCGTTCCTGTTTTGCATTTACTAAATCAGGAGAAGAGTGACTGAAGTGGAACAAATGACAAATAGCACACGTATCTTCCTCTTACGCTCTAAGAAAGTGGATATTCAAAGGCCGTCAAATAATACCTTCCACCCTCCTGCCTGTTTTGTGTCTCTAATTGCCGCATATTCCTGAATGAAACCATGCTGACAGTTATTCTGTAGCACTCACAGAGCGCAGCTGGGGGTCTGGAAGACTGAAGTTGCTTCCAGAGGTACGCAGGGAGCTGTAACCTGTTGGCAGTGGGTGTGCTGGGCTGGCCATGGCTGGCTGCCAGACCCCCATCCCACTGCTCCATCGTTCCCCCTCCTCAGGGCGGGGAGGGAGGATAATACGGAAAAGCACAAGCACACGGGTCAGGATAAAGACAGGGCGATCACTCACCGACTACTGTCACGGGCAAAACAGACTCAACTTGGGAAAAATTGATTTAATCTATTGCCAGTTAAAAACAGAGTAGGAAAATCAAGGACAAAACTAAAACCACCTTCCCCCCAACCCTCTCTGCATCCCAGGCTCAACTTCACTCCTTCATTCCCAACTTTTCTACCTCCACCCTGCCAAGCGGCGCAGGTGGATGAGGAACAGGGGCTGTGGTCAGCCCGTACCAGGTCCTCTCTGCTGCTCCTCCCTCTTCACACTCTTCCCCTGCTCCAGCGTGGGGTCCCTCCCATGGGAGACAGCCCTTCACAAACTGCCCCAGCGTGGGTCCTTTCCATGGGGTGCAGTCCTTCAGGAACAGGCTGCTCCTGTGTTGGCTCCTCTCTGCAGGCCACAGCTCCTGACTGGAGCCTGCTCCTGCATGGGCTCTCCATGGGCTGCAGCTTCTGTCAGGGCATGCCCACCTGCTCTGTCATGGGGTCCTCCATGGGCTGCAGGGTGGGTATCTGCTCTGACATGGTCTTCTTTGTGTTGCAAGGAGACAAACTGCTTCGCCATGATCTTCTCCACGGGCTGTAGGGGAATCTCAGCTCCAGCATCTGGAGCACCTCCTCCCCTTTCTTCTTCACTGACCTCAGTGTCTGCAGGGCTGTTTCTCTCACATTTTTTCTCACTCCTCTCTCCCCCAGCTGCTGCACAGTGTATTTTACCCTTTCTTAAACACATTATCACAGAGGCACCACCAGCTTGGCTGACAGGCCCAGCCTTCGGCAGCTGTGGGTCTGTTTTGGAGCAAGCTGGAACCAGCTGTATCTTGCATGGGGGCAGCTCCTGGTGTCTTCTCACAGAGGCCACCCCTGCAGCCCCCCAGCCACTGCCAGCACCTTGCCACGTAACCCAGTACAGAAGGGTTATGGCATTATTTGGGACCTCTGTGCCAGCACAGTAGGAAACAAAATGGGAAGTCAGCTGTGTTGAGCTGTGAGCGCGTTGTTCTCTCCCTAGTTAGGAGTTTGCCTATTTCCTAAAGACATCTAAAAGAGAACTGTTCTCAAGGATCACCTGATTAATTTCATCAATAAGCCTGAAATCCTTTATCTCTTCCTTTGAGGCTAACATTTACATTTAAAACCTGGAGAGATTAATTAGATGTGCCACAAACTTTTCTTAAGAGCTTATCCCAGGACAGCTCTTCTTCATACCCCACTCTCCCCTATTTTTTTCTCTTCAGCTTTAATTTTGGAGAGGGTAGAAGGTTTTGTAAACACAAAAATACTGCGAGCATCCTTAAGGGCAGTTAACAGTTTCTCCTTCATTGAACCAACGAATTACCGCCATGCACAAAATCATGGATTTCTTCAATCTCATGCACATTTTCTTGGTGTCTCATCCCATGTTCATCAAATTATTTTTCTTCTTTATTGCCAGATATGCCTGGTGTAGTAATTGGCTGCTAGCTCCAGCACATGCATGCAGTATTAAGCTGTGACACATAGACAGCAGATATGGACCAGTGCAAGTTGGTTTGATCATGGATTGTTTTGTTTTATCATGAAAGAAACAACAAATAAATTTTCTTCAGTGAGCAGGTGACTGGTTCTCATAAATAATATTTGATTTTGAAATTTCAATTTCTGCCAAAACTGTAAGGTCTGAAATGTCAGCATTTCCCACAGAACAGAAATTCAAAATGTCGGTCAGCTTTTATCTCAAGTGAAATATGTTTGTATAGTTGCCTGGGCACAAGGACATGACACTGTTCCGTCTGCTTCATGCTAGAATAATTTTCAAAGCTTAGGAAGTCAAGGAGGCAAGTGCTTTGCTCCCCTTCCAGCTCGGTACTTTCTATGTTGCGCAGGAATACCTGTAGCTCCCTGTTGATGTGTTGCAGCACAACACAGGGGCCCTGGTCCACCAACCGTGCAGACCACTGCCCTGTTTATCAATGCCACAGCTTTGTCTGGGCAGCATGCCCAGGGTGCTGGGAGGCAGGCGATCTGAGCATGAGAAAGGGAAGACATTTGTTTAACACACTTAATCCTGAGATGAAATAAGGATGCCACCCAACTACACATCAGTACCTGGGAAGCAGAAAGCATTCCCGTAACAGACTGGCCCCTAATGGCCTTCAGAAGCAGCAGCTGAATGTTGTGTTCATGTAGCTAACAGGTAGAGAGCATAGACTGGCAGCATATTCAGTACAAATAGAATTTTTAATTAAATAATGATGGTGACCTCTAACAAACTTACTCTTAAAATGTACGGTTTCCCAGATATTTATAACTGGACTTGTTTGGGTGAGTTTTCATAAAACTCTTTGAACAATTGCTCTTCAGATGATCTCTGTGCCAAATAAGTATTTTTTTTTTCTCTAGAGTATAAAGGTGCTAGACTTTCTCAAAATAAAATTCTGTAAAAATTGTCTGTCTTTTTACTGTAATGAAAATAAAATATTTTTTCCTTAGTTTCATTGTAGTAAGTATCCTAGCGAGTTTTGCACTAGTCTTCCAAAAATATTCAACGTGAAGTAGCAAATTACATAGTCAGTTTTTGACCAAACAGCTGTAGTTTGGAAGCATTCTCAACAATTAAATGGAGTCTTGCAACTGAGACTCCTAAACACCTAGCAGCAGTACTATCAAATGATATATCAAAAATATAACATTTTGCATATCAACACATTAAGAAAGGAATTAATTCTTATTCCTTCTAAAGCTCATAGCACCATACTTTCAAAGACAAACAGCACATAAATCAAAGAACCACTTAATGCATAGTGCAAGTAAGCACGTGCTTTATTTGTTGCTTTCAAGAGATTTCATAAAATCACAGAATCATAGAATGGTTTGCGTTGGAAAGAACCTTAAAGATCATCTAGTTCCAACCCCCCTGCCGTGGGCAGGGACACCTTCCACTAGACCAGGTTGCTCGAAGCCCCATCCAGCCTGGCCTTGGACACTTTCAGGGAGGGGACATCCACAGCTTTTCTGGGCAACCTGTTCCAGTGCCTCACCACCCTCATAGGAAAGAATTTCTTTCTTACATCTAATCTAAATCTACCCTTTTTCAGCTTGAAGCCATTACCCCTTGTCCTATTCCTACATGCCCTTGTAAAAAGTCCCTCTCCAGCTTTCTTGCAGGCCTCCTTCAGGTACTGGAAGGCCACAATAAGGTCTTCCCAGAGCCTGTTCTTCTCCAGGCTGAACAGCCCCAACTCTCTCATCCTTTCCTCACAGCAGAGAGGTTCTCCAGCCCTTGGGTCACTTTTGTGGCCCTCCTCTGGAATCACTCCAACAGCTCCATGTCTGTCCTGTGCTGAGGGCTCCAGCGCTGGATGCAGTACTCCAGGTGGGGTCTCACTAGAGCGGAGCAGAGAGGCAGAATCACCTCCCTCGACCTGCTGGCCACGCTTCTCTTGATGCAGCCCAGGATACGGTTGGCCTTCCAGGCTGTGAGCGCACATTGGTGGCTCATGTCCAGCTTTTCATCCACCAGTACCCCCAAGTCCTTCTCCTCTGTATCTGTGCTTGGGATTGCCCCAATCCACGTGCAGGACCTTGCACTTGGCCTTGTTGAACTTCATGAGGCTTGCACGGGCCCATCTCTCAAGCCTGTCCTGGTCCCTCTGGATGGCATCTTGTCCCTCCAGCATGTCGACCGCACCACTCCGCCTCATGCCGTCGGCAAACCGGCTGAGGGTGCACTCAGTCGCACTATCCATGCCACTGACAAAGGTGTTAAACAGCGCTGGTCCCTGAGGAATGCCACACATCACTGGTCTCCACTTGGATATCAAGCCGCTGACTTCAGCTCTTTAAGTGTGACCATCCAACCAACTCTTTATGCACCAAAGTTCATTACATTATTTGCTTTTACCAGTTACGGTTTTATTGCATGTTTTAAAAAGGTGTAGCATCAGAAAATCCTATACAGCTAGAAGAGATATTTAACTTGAATAAAATATTGTTGCTTCATTCTCAAACACATCATATAAGTTATGCTTACAGAAAATAACATTATAAAAATCCAGGTAACATTAATTGTGAAACA
>Ga0065711_1009128_pt1 | contig 11587 bp, 6 predicted proteins | sample Hoacrofraction12_FD_59098 | JGI IMG/M metagenome (GOLD analysis project Ga0065711, IMG submission 59098) | Hoatzin crop microbial communities from Cojedes, Venezuela - Epithelial fraction 12 v2 (version 2) | ecosystem: Host-associated > Birds > Digestive system > Esophagus > Crop | place... | reverse complement strand
CGCTCTGCCCGCCGCTCTCTGTGGTCGGCGGGGCGCTCTGCGCGGCGCTCTGTGGCGCAGGCGGCCCGGCCCGGCTGTCAGCGCGGCGCGCCGGAAGGAGGGCGGAGCGCGGCCCGCGGTTGTTTGGGTGCGGCGGGGCGGCGGCCATGGGGGTCCCCAAGTTCTACCGGTGGATCTCGGAGCGGTACCCCTGCCTCAGCCAGGTGCTGAAGGAGCACCAGGTGAGTCGCGGGCGGAGCGCCGCTGCCTCCTGCGGGGCCGTCTGCGCTGCGCGCCGGGGCGGAGCGGGGGGGTCCTGAGCAGCCCCTCGGCGGGGCGAGGGAGCGGGCCGGCACCGGGCGGGAGCTCGGAGCTCCCTCGTTGCCGGGCTCGGGGAGGTGGCTGCCGCTGGCGGGGGACGGCGCTGTCGTGAGGGGGGACAGGTTCCGCAGCTCTGCCGCCTTTGCTCGTTGTCGCGGGCGCCGGGCGGTTTGTGTCCGGGGCACAGCCGAGCGGTGTGTGACGGCCTGGGGAAGGGAACGCCGCCGGTAATGCTGTTAGCGGGCAGGCAAAAAGCCTTGTTTTCGGAGAAGTCGCGCTTGGTACCGGCTGAGCTTCTCGTTGTCGTTTGCAGCCGAGGCCGCGGGTGCGGCTGGGTGGGCTGGGGTGAGCTGGGGGCGGCTGCGGGCCCCTGCGAGCGGCGATGCCCCTGAGCATGCGGCCTTTGCGAAGGTGGAGTGGTTGTTGTGTCAGCGCGTCTAAGGTGCCCTGCTCGAGAGATTCCAAACCCGGGTGTTCCACCCTGCCGTCCAGTTTCAAGTCAGGTTTCAAAGCTCGGGTCGTTGCTTGTGGGTTGTTGGGTTTCGCTGCAGCGCCTTACACCGTCCGTGGAGTGGGGCCTGCTGGCTTCTCAGCGTCTGGGTGGAAGCCTGGGCTGCTAGCTGACATCGGTGGCAGCTTTAAAGTTCTGCTGAAGAGCTGTGATCGGTGACTCCGGTGACAGCTGAGGGAGTCGGCGTGTGTCAGCTCTGACCCGGGGACAGCAGCACGGGGTAGTGCCCGCCATGCTCTCTGAAGGAAGCCATTAGAGCTCTGCAGAGAAACAGAAAGCACAGCTCAGCCTGAAGTATCCCAGCGCTAGCGTCATTCTCTAGTTAGTCCTTGTGAAGACTAGATGGTGTTGTTAACTTATGTGGAATACTTTTAATAACTTTCTTACATCAAGAGGAAAGAAAACATCTGGATTATTATCTGTGATACTAAGCTTCAACAATAGTGTGTATCCCCATTCTTCTTTTTCTCTGTCAGGCCACTTGAATATACAGACTGACACATGCTAGCATCCAGATTGAGATTTTTGTTTGCTATTACGGAAGAAACTACCTGGAATAAAAGGCAGTTCATATGATTATTTTTACATCAGACTATAGCTGTGCTTCTTCAAAGATCATGTTTTCCATGTATGTGTCGCTTCTGTATAAAAGCATTAGTTTTCATCTCTTTAGAATGCTGCCTGTTTAAATGCCCCTCTCTCTTCTTACCTGAAAGTGCTGCCTTGCATGGATGGTGTAATGTTTGAGCACGTTGATGGCAGTTTGGTTACTGAATTTAACTGTACTGAAGATCATTATGCACAACAGAAGACTAAGCATTACAAGTGACCAGAGATACTTACCGATCCTGCCTGTTGTTTCTTCTCTTCATCATTCCTCTTTCAGAGTTATGTATCTCTTAGATCTGGATGATAAATACAAGTCCAACAACATGCTTTTCAAAATTATGAACAGTCATGTTGATGGATTAAAGAATAGATTTGTTTACTGCAAATTGCTCTTGTGCATGTTTTGTGTTTTTTGGCAACAAAAAGATAGAGAACGGCCCATTTGCTTCATATGCTTAACAGATTTTGTGCTGTATATATTACTTGTGTATGTTAGGGGGAGGGTTTTCTCTTTTTAAATAAAATTGGACTGCTACAGATAAGGCTGTTAGAACAGAGAACTAGACAGAAAAAAAACCATGTTTGGAAAGCGTGGTAAAGAAATTGGTGTTATAATTGATAACTGCTGCTTTTGGTGGTAATTGCCACTCTCTAGACTCACAGGTGGCTGTTAGCATAGCTAAACAGGCAGCAAGCAGTGGTCGTGGTGGGAGCAGGTTGATGAGGGAGAGCCCTAAAGCTTCGTAAGCTGGCTTTGCTTTTGAAATACTGGTGGAAACTGCATACTCAGTTTTGTAGTTTTTATTGTTTATTGTGCCACTATGCGAGATTGAATCAGCGAAATGTGTAGGGCTATTAAAAATAAAAGAAATTGTCTCTTTCTGAAAAGTGTGATTTTTATTTGTTTTTCCCTTATACAATGTGGAAGATTGGCTGAGCATAGGGGATGGAAGTCCTGAGGTACCAGAAACAGTCAGCGTAGGACAGGAATCTCTTCAGCTGACTGTCTTCGCTGGGAAAATCATAATAACTGATTGCAAGCGCAGACAAACCTAAACCTATAACCAGTCAAGATATTCTTAGCTCATTGTATGCGGTAGGCTCCAGGGAGATCTTCCCACCTGAGCTGATTTCCAGACTTCATTAGTCTCAACCACACCTTGGGCAGTGATTGCATCGCTTCAGCTGTCACCAAATGGGTGCTAACTGTGGCTTTTGTAGATTCCAGAATTTGACAACTTATACCTGGACATGAATGGCATTATACATCAGTGTTCGCATCCAAATGATGATGATGTTCACTTCAGAATCTCAGAAGATAAGATTTTTGCTGATATCTTTCATTATTTGGAAGTACTGTTTCGCATTATTAAACCAAGGAAGGTTTTCTTCATGGCAGTTGATGGAGTAGCTCCAAGAGCAAAAATGAATCAGCAGCGTGGGAGACGTTTTAGGTGAGAATATTTCTTCTTGCTCTGTCTTTAGGATAGTAAACACTTTAAAAGAACCATCTACTTAAATGCATGCCATGAAAAGTAAAACATATTATGAGTGGTTGTGCCTTTGACAGTAGCTTTAATTTTTCATTAAATGAGGGTAAGTGCCTGTAAAATGTTAATACTTAAAGTCACGACTCCAAAAAGGAAAGCTTGCTTGTTACTTTGATTTTTCTCTGTGTATGTGGGACTTGGCAGTGGTGGGAGCTTTTTTCCTATGAAATTTTCTGGAATTATATCTGCAGTGGAGTTCTTACAGATGCCTCCAGTGACTTCATAACCTCTGAGAGTCTTTGGTAGTTGTGAATGCTAATTCTAGGTATGCCTTTCTGGTGACTATAATGGAATGTTCTTTGACTGTCATAGGAGAAATGAAGTTTCTAATGAAACTCTGGTTTCCTGTTAATACCAGTTAGCAGCTAGCTCAACTACTAAGCTGCAAGTAAATTTCACGGTGTTAGGAATTATATTAATGTTTTGGGAGATGCAGAAGCTTTTTTAAAGACTGCTATAAGGAAAGAAAGCCAGTAGTCAGGCAGTGCAGGGGTTGTGACTGAAATGTGACAGAAACAAACTGGGGGAAGGGGACAAGAGAGAATTTTTTCAAGCTCCTGGGGCTTTTTGTGGCTTTGTTTTTTGGTCTGGTTTAGTTTTTAAGAAAAAAAGGACGTTGAGAGGAAGAAAAGATTAAGAAAGAGTTCTAATAGAAGATTTGAGCGGAACTGAGAGAAGGACAAAAGTCAAAGACATTGGTAGCTTATGTTTTTCTGGTTCAAAAGTGTTTATGAAATCCTTGGCCAAGAAAGGCTAGCATGATGTTTGTTTGTTTGTTTCTCCATTACTAGTGATGATAAATTCTTAGTTCACCCCTCCTACCCCTGTGGAATTCCAAACTTGCTACTTTTGTTAATTTTGTTACCATTAGTGTTCTGAGATTTCAGATGTTTAGATCCTGAGTATTTCTGCTGTTTCAACATTAATTTGCTTCCATTGTGATCAGCCACTGAATGATCATCTTAGTAATCTAAATATTAACTGTATCTGCGTAATGACATATTATCATTGTTACAAGGGGAAAAAAAGCTATTTTTAAGCCTTCCAGTTGTATCAGAAACAAGTTCAAACTCTGTTCAGGAGTTACATTTCTCTTCTTTTTTTTAAACACTCTTTTAAAAATGAGCTATATGTATTTTTTTAGTAAAGCTGTGCTTAGGGTATTAACATTTGAATAAGATGATTCTTTCTCTGCTGCCTCTCTCCAAACCTGTTTTTGTGTAGATCGTCAAAAGAGGCAGAGGACAAAATAAAAAAGGCTTTAGAAAAAGGAGAAACTCTCCCTACAGAAGCCAGATTTGACTCCAACTGTATTACACCAGGTAAGATAATTTGTTAATTATTTAAATGTAGATGTTTAGATTTGTGTTTTTGCATCTATATTTTGGCACTATTTTCTTATCATAAGGCAATTTTTTTTTAATTAGAGGGCAAAATCGATAATGGCTCAAGTAAGTTGAGAATACAAGTTTTAATAACTTTTAGTAGGGTTGGAATACTGTCTCATTCTGAAAAGTTTTTAGATTGCCGTGGAAAAAATGAAACCTCTTGGGAGGAAAAAAATAGCTCTCCCCTTCATCTCTTGCAGATTTTTTTTATTTGTTGTTCTTTCATTAATACTTTTGATGTGTAAATGCAAGTTTGAATGACTAGTGAAAGCTTTGTGTTTAACCTAGGTTTCTGTTTTCAGGGACTGAATTCATGGCCAGATTGCATGAGCATCTTAAATATTTTGTAAATATGAAGATTTCCACAGACAAATCCTGGCAAGGAGTAACAGTCTACTTATCAGGCCATGAGGTCATTGTATTTTGTTAATATTTTATTTTAAGTAAATGACTATTTTATAGAAAAATACTTACTGATGCATTTTGGTGTGGTTTTTTTTTGTGTGCAGACTCCGGGGGAGGGTGAGCATAAAATTATGGAGTTCATCAGATCAGAAAAAGCAAAGCCCTATCATGATCCAAACACAAGGCACTGTCTCTATGGCTTAGATGCTGATTTGGTATGTGCAATTAAAATACTGCAAACAACAGAAGTTTATTAAGCACGTATGTCTTTGATATCTTCCTAAGCGCATAGGATTCTAAAATGTTAGTAAGCAAGCATGTAATTTTGTATTCCTGTAAGCTTCTGAGTTTGTAATAAACAGAACAGCAAAATTTCTTTGTACTACTTGAATCTTGAGTATCAGTTCTTGAAAAAATAATGAAGACCTTTCTAATATCTCTTTATAATAGATTATGCTGGGATTAACAAGTCATGAGGCACACTTTGCGCTCTTAAGAGAAGAAGTCAGATTTGGTGGTAAAAAATCTCAAAGGTGAACTGATTTAACTTTACTCTTATTTTATATATGATGCAATAAGATGGTGGGTGACTAAACCAGTTTTTTTTTATTGATTGCATACTAAATTAATAAATCTTTGTGTATTTTTTTTTTTTAGAAAATGCATTAAACTAGAGAAATCAACTTGTTCAATTGTACATTTGAATTAATTTACATGAGAAAATGCATGCTGTCAGGACAGCTGATAAAGAAATCCCTAGAGCTTTGGTGTGTCGTGTTTCTTTCTTTATATTATGAATGGAGTAGCCCAGGTTGTGCTGACGTTGTTTCCATAATTGTCTTATGCAGATACTGACTGCTTAAAATGTATTTATATCTCTGAGGTTTTGTGCATGTAAGTAAATTACTAGAGTAGTTACTGAAATAAACTCTCTTGATATGGCTGACTGGGTTATTCTGGATTTGCCCGTTTGAACTCACTTGTGGGCTATAGTCAGTCAGAACAAGGTGATTTGTTCCAGAACTGTGTGTGTACATGGACCTATTCTGAAGTAACAGAAAAATTAATTTTATAACTGTTACTGTGGCTAGGTTCCTTCTTTGAAAAACTTTACGCATGTATTTGATGGATAAAGGGAGAAGATGGGAGAGACAGAGAGAAATAAACTTTTTTGATGCAAAAAAAGATTTTTGGATAATCCACTGAGAAGTCATATAAATGTTTAGATAAATTCATCATTTTTGCTGATAAAAGTTTTTATTGCTAAGGACAATATGATAAACATCAGAAAAAAGTATTCTTTTCACAATCTTCTGCAGTCACCTTTTCACTAATACTCATTCTGTTGATAGTGTTGGCATGCAACATTGTAAAGTTTTTAAAAGACCTTAAGTATAATCAAAGAAAAAATTTCATTTTTCCCTTCTTTTAAAATTAAATAATATAAAAGTGTGACCATCTTTTGAGGGATTACTTAAATAAAGTATGAAATAAAAAGGCAAGGTGTCTTCCCCCTCCCCCCAGCATTATTGTATATTTAGCTACTGTTGTAATTTCTGGATAATATTGCTCATTACAGGAATTTACTTCTGGAAGTTAAAGGAATTGCCTTCTGTTAGTACTGTCACTTTTATGAGTACTTATAATTGGAAGTTTGAAAATACTAAAAATACACACAAATTAATATCTGTCAGCAGTTTCTTGATTGGGAGGAATTACTTGTTTTATCATGATTTTCTAGTCCAGTGCAATGAAGAATAAGGGGCAAAATGTCTCAAGTCTTAGAGCATCTTTTAACACCAATGTGAAAATTACATTTAAAAAATGACAGAATTGCGTCTGAAGTTCTGTGCAGCCAAGTATAGCTCAGAGTTCATATTAGTAGTCTTCATATAAGCTTGTGTATCTCACACATCTTCCTCAGAGTATTTTGGCCAAAATATACTCTGTGTGTGTGAATACATAGGTGTTTATGCTGGCTTGTCATTGGAGGTAGTCCCGACTGGTTACAGTATCTAGGAGGTGAAATAGTCCTTTAAAAACTTAAAATACATCAGTCTTTAGCTCATTAATCTTTTGGTTTAGGTATTAACTGATTCTGGCCTAACGTTGGCTTGTATATTAAGTAATTTTAGTGAAGAGAGGAAAGGAAGGCAGAATACACGTTGACTAATTTACAGCACAAACAAAAAGTAGGTTTGCCATTTTTTTGGTGCTGTAGTACTATGTGTTGAAGCCACTAGATAATGCACGTGGAACACATTTTCAAGTTGAGCATATTCTTTTCTTGCAAGAAGCATTTCAGACAACTGCGGCCAGTTTAGTCATGAAACTCTGTACTCTATGTACTCAGACTAGTTTTAAAATACCTTAAAACGTATTGGGTTTGGTGCAGAGTTAGATTAGGCTGTCCTTCTTTTGGACAATGGGTTAATTACTTAGGACATAGTTCCTGCAGCTTGGAACTCGCAGCGCTGCCCTGCTTTCTCTCAGCTAGCTGTTTTCCATACTGTGCAGTCACATCTGCTGTTTATAAGATTCTACTGCAAAACTTCATAGACTCAAACGAGATGAATCCTAAAATAGATTCAAAGAAATGTTTATACACTATTTCTTCTGCAAGGATATAATCCTGGTAAGATGACTTGGTTTTAGGTAACCTTGGACTTATTAAATATTCATGTTGAAAGTATGTTTATAAATAATTAACTTAATGTTTTGAATAATTTACAGAGCATGTGCACCAGAGGAAACCACGTTTCATTTACTGCACCTATCACTGATGAGAGAATTTATTGATTATGAATTTTCACCAGTTAAAGTAAGTTCTAAAAGCTGTGATTGAAGAAGTGTGTGAGGGTCTTTTTATGCAAACATTATAATAAAAATAATGCTCCTGTGTTTTTTCCTTTTTCCGTCCCCCACTCTCAGGACAAGATTTCCTTTGAATATGACGTTGAAAAGATAATAGATGATTGGATCTTAATGGGTTTCCTTGTAGGAAATGATTTTATTCCTCATCTACCTCATTTGCACATTAATCATGATGCACTGCCGCTACTTTATAGAACATATATGGCTATCTTGCCAGAACTGGGAGGTAAGAACACTAGGTTTAGTTGTGGAAAGTAGAAATGTTAACATTCCTGCCTTGATATTTACTGACCTTGTTAGCCACATTAGAATGTTTCGCATTTACTAGACTTTCTTTAGACAGCCAGCAAGACTGCACCCTATTATCTATGGGGAATTTAAATTGAAATCAATAAATTGTTAAATTGGTGATTTAAAATAGATGCTTTATGTTCCCAATAGGTTACATAAATGAAAATGGGCATCTGAATTTAAAACGCTTTGAGAAATATCTCACAAGATTGTCAGATGTAAGTAACTTCCAAATTACAGTATAATCTATTGAATATAACCTTAATGTAGTGCCCTGAATTACACCATGCTGTAGTTTTAATGAACTGTTAAAGGATTGTGTTTTAGAAGTGGTACAGTCAGCTGTTTTATCATCTAACTGATGGGATACAATCAGTTGTTGTCTGATCTTACCATAACATAAGAGAAAAAAGATTGAAACCTTTGATCTATGCTTTAGCCAGCATCTCTCAGTAGTGCAAGTCAAATGAGGATTCATCTGCAGAATCATGGTCCTCAGTTCTCATTGAGTAATGAGTGGCAGTACTGGGCAACGTGTGCTGCGGGCAGCAATATTCCTTTCTTCCCATGCTGGTCAGTCTCTTGTGGGGTAAGCTGTGTGTGAAGATCTTGGAGAGCAATGTTTTTTGCAAGTTTTTTAATGAAAAAAAAACTATTATTGCTGGTAGAGAGTCAGGAAGCATTAGTATCTCTCAGAGGCAGGCATCAGCATTCTTCATGAACTAACTGGTCTACAGGAGGCAGACCTGTTAAGTGCCACTACAGTAATCCATCCTAGAGGTCAGAAAAGATGTAGGCCATATAGAAATGGAAAGGTCTCAGCCTTCTGCTGGACTTGGAAGGAGGAAGTTCATCTGCTGTCCCTGCTTCAGCCCTGTCTTCTCGTTCTTGGGTCGATCTATGAAAGTGTTGGGTGTGTGACTCAAGACTGTGTTACCCAGACCCTGTGTACTTTTGCTTCTAGAGTTGATGCTGAAGTGTGGAAGTTGTCTAACTCTTTTTGTTACTCATTGCTGTCTTACTGAAAGAAAACAAAATATGGCTTGGATGTGTGTTATATATTGCTACGAAAAAAGATTTTTAGTATTAATCTATTCAGTTGTAGGTCTAGGGCAAAATGCTTATGTACAAGTAACTCTGGATGTAATTGAATGCACCTACTAGAAAGATGTTAATTTAGCACTCTGAGTTTGGCATTCTTCAGATACTTCTAAACTTTAATCTTTCTGCACAGTTTGATCGTGAACACTTCAGTGAAGTCTTTGTAGACCTAAAATGGTTTGAAAGTAAAGTGGGCAACAAATACCTCAACGAGGCAGCTGGTATTGCAGCAGAGGAAGCCAGAAAAAATAAACAGAAGAAACAAAAGGTTAGTGTTTTACATGTGCAGTTTTGGAAATAAGAATGTTACTTTATGCAAATCAATAATTTGATCTTAAACAAATTGAATGGCATAAACATCTTGTTTTGAGAATTTTTTTGAGATCAGAAAAGATAGTGAAATGTAACATTTGCGGAACTGCCTGCATGCATTTCTGGTTGTGAGTGATGAAATGGTTAAGTCAAGGTCAGGTTCTCATGTTTTTTTAACAAATTTTTTGTATCCTTACTTCCCACAAAAGTCATTTGAACTCTTCGGTATTTACTGATGAAAATATTTGACTGTATATTGGTGCTGTAGCACAATACACAATGTAGGTAAAAATGCTGAAATGCGTAGAGCACAGTTTTGGAAGTAGTTGCATTTTGGAAGACACATATATATGTAGACACAATATATTTAGATTTTTTTAAAGGTAGTTGGGATTTAATTTGAGATGGCTCCTTTGTCTGATCTGTATGGATAAAATAATTTTCCCATGGCAATTAAAGAGGAAGAAATGTAGTGGATTTTATACTAAATAATAGTATTTATACATCTTGATTATAGCATTTTGAGTTGCAGATTATATGGTTGTGAGTGAGGTACTTGCATATTAATCTGTACTTTTACTTTATCTCAAATATTAATTTAATAGGCTCAGGAAAATTCTATATGTTTGGCTGCTTTAGAAAAAAAAGAAGGTGAAGTTCTGACTCCTAAAAGTAAGTGCAAATAATTTCTCCATATACATATAACAAAAAAAACTTGTTAATTTGTGTATAGATTTGGAAGATCTGCAAGAATTTCATGTCAGAGCTGACCTTAATGTAAATGAGAGAGTTACATAGTCAGCTATTGAGAAATGGAACAGCACATCACTGGCTTATGGTGAGAGGTAGTGGGGCTAAAGCTTTTGAAGTGCTTCTCACCTGAGCAGGATTTCCATGATGGATTAAAGGAATGAATGAGCAAATCTTCAACAACACTGGTTTTGGTAATTGTGTGCCTAGGTACTTTGTTACACAGATGGAGACAAACGAACAGATTTGTACAGGGCTTTGAGGTTTTTGGTTGTGTTGATTATGTTTTTAAACTTGTTTTTTGAAATTGAGTGTCAAAAATGTATAAATGTTACTCCATGATATAAGATGATGTTGCTGAACTCTGGGTAAAGATGTAGTTTAATTGTTTTGTGTTACTTCCAGTGCAAGGAAGATATGAGCACTTATAACTGAGAATTGAGGAATAAAGTTAAGGCATTAAGTCAAAACTGAATGTCTTCAAACCTCATTGTAGTAGAGAAGTGAATGTTAATTTTTTTTTTTCCATGACTGCTTTTTCAGCTGTGTTGGAAGATGAACCAGAAGATGATGATCTGTTTGAAACAGAGTTTAGGCAATACAAAAGAACTTACTACATGACTAAAATGGGTGTAGAAGTAGTTTCTGAGTAAGTGTATGCTTTTTCTTTTTTTTCTCCTTTTTAAAAAATAAAAAAAAATAGAAAACACCAAAGGCAAGTCTTTGCGTGTGTCTAATAGAAGACAGACTATTCATCCATGTCGAAATCAGAGAACGCATGGCAGTGTACTGCAGCGGTGATGCTTTTGGCTAATGCAAGAAGAACTGCAGGTCAAGTTTTCTGTAACAGGTATTTGAGGACCAGAGAGGAAAAAATCCATTAATATTAAATGGATCTAGAAAACTATGGTTTTACTAGGTTCCCAAAACGCTCTATTTTCATTCCTATTTACAAGGCGCAAAGTAGTTTTTATATATCAGTGAAAATGAGAAAACCTAATAAATATCTTTCTGTTTTCCTTCAAGTGACTTCTTGGCTGATCAAGCTGAATGTTATGTCCAGGCAATACAATGGATTTTGCATTATTACTACCATGGAGTTCAGTCGTGGAGCTGGTAAGAAAAATTGTCATGAGAAGTTGCTTAAAGATTGAAAATTGATTAAAAATGTGCACTGCGAACTTTTAATGTGGTTCTGCCTCTTTCTCATCTGTGAACACTGCTGTGCTGTAATGAAGTCAAGTAACTTAAGAGGGGTTTTTTTCCTGCAGGTATTATCCTTATCATTATGCACCTTATCTGTCAGATATTCGCAACATCAGCGAACTCAAAATCAAATTTGAACTGGGAAAACCTTTCATGCCATTTGAACAGCTTCTTGCTGTACTTCCAGCAGCTAGCAAAGATCTGCTACCTAAATGCTACCAGGTAGGATTTAGAATTAAATTGCATTTATCTATCACTGACTGGTTGTTTGCTTTACAGAATCACAGAAT
>Ga0065711_1048872_pt1 | contig 11589 bp, 6 predicted proteins | sample Hoacrofraction12_FD_59098 | JGI IMG/M metagenome (GOLD analysis project Ga0065711, IMG submission 59098) | Hoatzin crop microbial communities from Cojedes, Venezuela - Epithelial fraction 12 v2 (version 2) | ecosystem: Host-associated > Birds > Digestive system > Esophagus > Crop | place... | reverse complement strand
TGGACAAGGTCCTGTGCAGCCTGCTGTAGGTGACCCTGCTTCGGCAGGAGGGTTGGACTAGATGACCCACAGAGGTCCCTTCCAACCCCTACTATTCTGTGATTCTGTGATTCTGTGATTTTGTCTCATGTATTGTTAACTGTCCTTAGATCTTGACTCTAGGAGATTAAAAACAAGAGAAAGAATAACAAGTAATCCACAGATTTTCAAAAGTTAATTATTGGCTGCAATTGAGTAAGTATGATTTAAATAAAGAAGACCTGGTATGGCATGTCATCTTAGAATTAACCTTATCCTCCAGGTAGAAATTTCAGAAACTTTTAAAAAAATGTTTTCGTCATCAGTCTTCTCGGTTTTAGCCTCATGTAAGCAACTCAATATGGTTCTGAATTTTTTATAACGTAAGCACCTGTGATTCTCTTCCATCACCCCAGGAAACAGATTAATCCATTAGACCCAAGCTGGTCAAGAGTGAGAGGGAGTTAAGTACAGGATTCAGGAGAAAGAGCGAGCAGAGAATGGGCTTGTGTTCCTATTAACAGCCGTGTTTTCTGTACCTTTGCAGCTCTTCACACAGTTGCAGGAACGTACCATCTGCCCCAGGATTTGTTTGTCTAACGAAAGTTTCAGAGGATTGGTTTTACTGCAAAAAGTTTCAGACCTGGGTGTAGCTCCTGATTCTTGAAACATCCCTGAAATATATGGTAAGATGGCAGTTCTAACTCCGTGCTTTTTGAAGAGTTAGATTGTCAAATCTGCCTGTCTTTATCATAGTGCTTGGTCTGAGTTTGGCAAACTTCACTTATCTCAGCTTTTGGTCTAACTCCTGCGCCACAGGGGCCCTATATACAGCAACATAAATGGGTTGAGTAGAAGCCCAACAGGTTGCCTGGAGCTCTCCCGGTTTTGTGTAAGTGGTCAGCTGGCAAGCAGCCGGACTCTGTGGGTCAGAATTAAGGTATGTAAAGATTATAAAGTATTAACTCCTTGCTTTCCTGTAACTGTGGAGAAATTTCCTGCTGAGGGATTCAGCTGTAGGCCACAGAGCAGGCGTGGCCACAGCCCAATTTGAACAGCCCCTGCGGCTGCTGCTTCAGCTCAAACATTGTTGTAGTTCCCAGGGCTGCAATGAACTGTTTTGGATTTGTTGAGCAATTGCCTGCTTTTCAGACAGCTCTGATCATTAAATGGAACTGGCCAGACAGTCCTGAGCAACACTGTATGAAACATGGGCCCAGATCTAGGAGCATTAGGGGACAGGAGCAGAAATATATCTATTTCATTATGCAAAGAAGGGGAAATACTTTGTTAGATTTCATTAGTCAGCATCATATGTTTATCCCACCATTGTTGCATGTTGTGGTCTGACTGAGGAAAGGAAAAAAGAGTTCTTTTAATGACTGTTACAAACATTATTACAACATAAGCTTAACTTCTGGATCAAAGGCAAGGTGAGAAGATACTGACCCCAAACCTCTTTAGACTCTTACATACTGCTATCTTATAATGAAATGCAGAAGAAAGGTCTGCAGAGTTATACTTTCGTTGTTATATGCTAGGTAGCGGTTGCTTATGAATGCTGAACGCTTGCTGCTTCTCTGCATGTTGGTAAAGCTGTTCTTTTGTTTTGAGGTTTTAGTGGTTTTAGTCTGGTCCACAGCTCACTGAAGGACTTGTATTGCAGAACAGGTCGAGGTCGTAGTGACATAAATGTTACAAAATCTTGTATCAATATCAGATATTGTATCAGTCATATATTATTCTTGGAAGTAACTGGAAGGAATGAATCTCACTGAAACTGCAAAGTAATTTCTGTAGTCTTTCAACTGCAAGTCCAGAACACCAGTTAGCAATTTTAGATATTTTAGAAACACCCTTTCTGTCCTGTCTTTACATAAACCCTTCTCAAGCTGGATAGAAGTGTATTTGTTGATGTGAGGATTAAGAATGTGTTTATCTATAGGGTGCTTTCCAACCCAAGTCAGAAGAATTTCTTAACTTTCGGTATTACAGAAATTATATGAGGAGAGGGATATGATACATTTGGTGTAGTATTTGTTTTCCTTGAACTTCATACACTGTTTTATGAGAATTTTTTCTGCTTACAGTGGAAATGTTGAGAAGGATGAGGTGCTGCAACTGTAGCTGGTGAATGAGCAACATATGTTGGACTCCCTCCAGCACCACTGTTCAAACTACTTCTTATCAAGATATCTTCTGTTGGAGAGTATGAGGATGTTGATGAAATATACTAACACTGAGTGACCCTGAAGTGAAAATAAAAGCTGCTTGCTCTCTTTTTTTCCATTTCTTTTTATTGTATTATGCATAGGCTTGATCCATGAGTTAGGAGGAGTGCTGAATTTTCTGTCAAGCTTGAACGATGGTCTTACTGACAGAAATGTCGTAAAACATTGCTATGTATTGGACATAGCTATTTTGTCAGTTTATTTAATGGAACTATTGCTTTGCAGTTTGTACCTCTCCCTTTTTTCTTTACACTTTTGCAACTCCCCCATCATTAGTTTTAATGCTTTTATATTAGTCTGGTTTGTTGGGCTTATATCTAAAGGCAAATGAAAGAACAATGCTGTTACTTGTAATGAAAAGGAGATGTAGCCTGATCTTAATCTAAATTAATGCTATTAAATTGAAAGAATTATTGTTACATTAAAAATTACACCTGGTATAAATTCAATTATCTGTCACCTCTAGCTATAACTTGTAAAATAGCAATCTATGACATGACAAGTTCTGAAGCACCTAAATAACTGTATTAAAATGGTGCTGTAGGAACAGGTCTGATTTTAACACAGCAGGAAAGTGGCACCCAAAAATGACTGAATTAAAAGTTAGTTCTATATGCTAGATAATTAAAAAGGTTAATAATGAAACTGTTATACTGACCAAGATTTTAGAATCCATATTTCCTAACAAGATAGTTATTAACAGTTATTATAAAGCAAAATAACCTATGGTAACATTTGTACCTAAATGTGGGGGGAAATATTCTTTCAGTCTTGTTGGTTAATATAAATTTCTCAAGTAACACCTATGTGGCAGTATATGCATGTTTTTCTGTAAATTGCTTACATTAGACAGTATACATTTGTTTATAGAGTGGTTATAGCATACAGACTCAGATCCTATGCAGTTTGGATGTAGTTTTCTTGAGTTAAAGGTGATTTTCTGCAGTAGCTAAGATTCTTGAATCAAAATAATATTTCATGGATTTTGAGACACTCTTCTTGATAAGCTGCTATACTAGGGCAATCAGTGTATTATTTATATTTTACTGTCTAATTGTTAGATCCTGATGTACTGAGCTCAATATGAGTAGCAAGTTACTCAGTGAGACCCTTCTGGAACACAGTGCTACTCATTGTGAAGGTGGATGCCACTAATTGGTTCCACGTGATGGACCTTGAAAAGCAGCTTATAATGGCTGTGCAGAAAAAGACCATGAAGCTGGCAAATTCAGCCTTAGCTTTGACATTTTAGTACTTTAGTGAAGACTTGTGTGATATTTTTTTATAAGCTATATTTAATATATAGCTTTAAACACACCCTGCCTCCCATTTTTCTACTGTGTAATTAAACTTGAAAACTGCTGGTATTTCAAGAATAATTTCTAGAACTTAAGCATATTCTTATTTCAGTGGCGTATCTGGGGTTCTTGGCCATATCAGATGCTTATATTATTTTTTAAAACTGTATAGGCCTTATAAAAAGTATTTTTAAACAGTGTTAGTCCACACAAATACACACAATTTGACAACTGAGCTTTTTTTTTTTCATTGATAATGCTTTTCAAAATAATAAGAAATTTATGATATATTTAAATTCTGCAGTGTTTTTCTTTCAAGATATGTTTTTGAAAAACAGAACATTTGTGCTTGTGGGTCATTCTTTTTCTTTTCATCCTTTATTCTCTGAATGTCTTGCACTAGTACTGCAGCTGAAGTTCCCAATCGTGGAAGAGGTAAATACATTCTTGCAATGCCCAGGGAAGAGGGTGAGCCCACAGACAGTGGGAATGGCAAATAGAAAGTAACTGATTATTTGCCTGATGGATTTCTTGAGTCTCGTGCATGGATTGAAGGACTGTCAATATTGGCACTCCCATACAAACTGTAGATTTGCACTGCTGCATCATGGCCTATCTTTTGCTTACTTTGTCTTTTTCTAGTCACTCTGATTGCTGGCCCGGTGTGACTTGTGTCTAGATCTGCAGTCAAGAGTAAGAGAAACAGTAGGTAAAGCACTGTGCTGAAGCTAGGATATTTACCATTTGTGCTAGTCAGTTCACTGCCCAGCTGCAACGTAGCTTTATGGTCCTTCCAGTGAGCCCTCAAGCACTGGCACATTTTCTGTGGTGTGACAACAAAAATAAACAAAAAATCAGGTTTTCGTCCTTCTGTTTCAGTATTCTTGAGCTGGTGCTTCTGCTGGTAGTAAAAAGAATGTTTTAAATTGCAGGTGAAGCTTTCAAGGTGAGAGGCTTTCATCAAGTAATTATTTTTTCTTATTATTTCTGCCCACATGATGGCAGTATATGTTAATCCAAACCAAGAAAATAAAAAAAAAATTACAGCTTTTCAACAACAGAGTTCTGTTGCACCCCCCAAAAATTCAAGAAGCTATCAGAAGTTTCCAAAAGGCATTATGACCAGTTATGAAAGGATAACACCCCCTTACTGTAAAAGCCCCCGAGACTTCAGAGGCAGTAAAGCACTGCTTCATGCAAGAACCACACGTAGCTGACTCTGAATGGGTACGGAATGGTGCTGTGTTATAAATAGAAGTGGTCAGTAAAGCTTTGTCAGTCATGCTTGGCTTAATCATTTGCAGTCAATAATGTCATTGAAGTATAATTACCACTCCCTGGCATCAGTTTTGCAAGTGCAGAACTGGAGTTCTGAAGCTGCACGGGCATCTAGATGGTGAGTGGTTAATCTGTGGTAAGAACACAGAAAGTCTAAACAGACAGACTATTGAGATACTAGCTACAAAAAATTTAGGCATTACTTCAGCAAGATTATGACCAGGAACAAAATCTATTGAATCTGTCAAGTTCTTCGCCTATTTGTAAGCTGAATCAAGAGAGTTTGAGTGTGTGTGGGGTCTGCATGTGTTTACTGGGTGGAATAAGAGAACATTGCCAGTAGTCACAGACAAAGGTTATAATGTTAAAAAGAAAGAAAGAAAAAAAAAGCCAAAAACCAAGCCGAAACACTTATTTTTGTGAGCTTTGACATATCTGTAAGCACTTGCTATTTTTTTAATTTTCTGTGTACTGTAATTTAAAAGTCTAGTAAACTTAACTTTAAACCTCAAACTTTTTTGATGCCAAAATTAGATAAGAAAAAGACAATAGCAGAACTTGGTGTTTTCAACAGCAAAAAATAGGGTATTAGGAACAGATATTCAATTCAGCTCAAATGCATAAAATAAGAGACATCTGTAAAGCTCAGCAGGTTCCTTTGATTAGGGTCTCAGAGGAGGGTCACCTGCTACCAATTTACCCCCTGGATCGGGTTACATAACATGTGAGCACAGGCAGTGCTCTTTTTTTTTTCTTCTTCTCTGAGTTCAGTCTTAACAGATGTGATTTCTCTCTTTTTTTCCTTGATGTTGTATAAATGAGGAATTTGGGCAGTTACTTGTGCAGCTTTGTTTCCTAAAAAAAATGGACTTCGTGATGCGGCTGGAGAACTGTTGTGTGACATGTACCTGCAGATATGCAGCTAAAAAATGGGAGCTGAAGAAGGTAAAATACCAGAGTGAGTAATCTGTTGCTACCTTTGCTTGTTGTGGTTGAAGTTTATATTTCTCAGATCCTAGCGGTTATTACTCTAGTTCCTATACGGCTCACTGTAAGGCATACTATGGCTAATGTATCTTCTTAAAACACATCTCTTCTACTTGCTGCTATATATAATATGCTAGATGAGTCCTTGCCCTCGTGGTTTACACTCTGCAGGTACATAGGAACTTACTGTGGTATACTATATTCCCATATGTTTGGAGTTGCTACTCAAGTTATACCAAGAAATAAAACACCAAAAGTTACTGTGATAACTCACCCATTCCTGTGTCTACACAGGACTGGTACTACCAATGGGAGAAGTCCTGCTGTCTTCAGTGTCTAGGGAGTTTTCTGACCATGTAATTCCTGCAGATTTGGACAAGCGTTCGTTTTGTTTTACCCTTACTCTTCTCATACTTGTAATAATCTCCTTTTGGAATGTCTCACTTTCTTCTCAGTGGGTTGCCTATAAATAACACTTACTTCTAGAAATTGCCTATCAAAACTGCATAAATGTGTTATTCTTCTGTTCCCACACCCTGCCTCTTAGATAAGGAAATACTCTCAACTGCCCACCAGTATGCTCCTCTGTGGTGTCAGACTAGGACTGTGACTGGCATTCCTCTCACTCATTTTACTATAATGAGCTATTATTCCATAAGGAAGTTTTCCCATTAGTTTAACTCATTTAAAACATGCTGTTTAGCAGAACACAGAGATTATCCAAGACTAGAGTCCCCTGTGCAAGCCCCTGTTCGTATGAAGAATATGAGAAAACATCTACTTTGAAGACATTGACATTAAAAAAAAAATTCAGGTATAACTCCCACCAAAAGCTAGGTAAAATCAGACTGCTTCAAATAGAGGTAGGCCCACAGCATCTTGGGATAGGCTGAGGTAATAGGGGATGAGTGTTCCAGAAAGATAAATATGACAGAAAAGGGGATATGTTAGACCAGAGGGAAAGGAGACTGAGGACAACAAGCTGGCGGTGTATTTTCTACACGTTCAAAATATTTCTGAAATGCAGTTTAAAAAGTAGTCCAGGGTCCTTGATTTGTGATGATTCCTGCTGCCTGATTTCTTTCTATGTCTTGTCCTCAAACTGAGGCAGATTTTGTACACTAATAATAATGTGAGGAGGCATAGGGAGGCCCTGCACCTGTTTGAGCTTGGTGTATGGTTGCTGGGCATAGCATGAAATGATGTTTTAAGGTATAGATTATATTTCCTTGGGGAAAAATTAAGTAGCTGATGAGACTTTAAGGCATAATTATTAAACTAATTCTTTGTATTATTTTGGAGGAAGCGCATTTTTCTCTGCGCTCTTTAAAAGTACTTTAAAGATGTTAAGCTAGCTTTAATACTTGCAGAATGTAACACTGGTGCAAGCAATAGGTACTCCTATACACCAGCATATTTTGGCTAAGAATAGAGGACTGATCAGTTTGCTATGCAATATTTTGGTACCAAGATGACTGTAAAACCAGCAAGTGCTACTGTTATGTTCATTGTGAGCCTCTGTTATGTGAAGTTAAACAGTTGAGATATTCGGAAACTAGCATGAAGGAAAACCACCAGCTTTAGGTGTGTCACTTCTGGAGTGGTAAGTCTATTAAAAGGTAAGGCATTCTGGCTCTTGTTTTTCCAGCACTGGCGAGCACACATATATGTGGGAAGATTCATAGTTAAAAACTAACTTATCTCAGATGTCTCTAGGGAGAGCCATCAGGGTTGCTCACAGGGAGCAGATTGGTACAGGCCCGGCAGAGAAAGCAGTTGTGCTACCTAAAACTCTGGGGAGAAGATGCAGCAGAGGGATGTGAACTGTATCAGGACACATGGGCTGGATAGATCTGGGTACAAGCCTGAAGCGAGCCTTGTCATTGCTACATCTTCATCTGTGATTTGCAATTCTGTGCTCTCCAAAATTAGGAAAGATAGGTTCTTATGGTAGTTTTCAGTTCTGGAATGTGGGAAGAGGTACTTCACAGGGCTAGTTTATGAAAAAATTGATTTGATCAGCAAATGATTGCAGAATTCTGCTGATATTGTAGTCACTATTTGTCACCATCCCTGAAAATAAACTTCTCAAACTGCATTCCTCATGTTTATAGAATTGCTGAATCAAGTATTTATGCTTATATATTCTACAATGTATATGAAAGCTTTTTTCTTATAAAGCAAAACCATTCCTTTTTGGAGAAACCCCATTATTTTGAGGACTGGTTCTCTTAGCACCCTGCTATGCTCTTGTAAATTAACTTGGACATAAAATTGTGAACAAGAAGTCTTTTAAACACAAGCGTTGTGGAAGCATGGGAAAGCTGAAATGACTCATTTTGGAAACGATACCTTGGAAGGTAATTAAGAATGTGGAATTAGCCCTGGTGCTAATATTTCCTAAATATGTCAGTGGAGGCTGGAAAGGTTTTATTTATGGATGCAGGTTTCTAGCGTATGGGAGGCAGTGCTTCTAGAGAAAATGGTTAGGTTAGGTATTTGAGCACCCATCTATTATTTCCATAAATGTAGTCTGATACCTAAGTGGCAGTCTTGTTTATTCAGGCTAAAGCACTCCTCGATGCTGAGCTCTAAGAGAAGTGTTTCTTCCTCTGTGCCAGGTTGTATTTTGTTTTCTTTCATATTTGTTTTCCTGTATAGATACATTCTTACCATTAACAGTGTTTAAGCAAGTGGATTCTGAGTTGCATCTAAAATAAATTTCATCCTCTATCTCTCTGATAAAATTACTAATTCGTTATAACCTGCTGTAAGAAAACAGTTGGAGATTACTGGCTGGCCCATGACTTTGACAGTTGGTCATAGAACCTTCTAACTGCAAGCTGCTGTTTAAAATTCGATGTCGTACATTGCAGTCAAACAGTAATTGGATGTAACAATTCTGAGAGATTAGTTTGGTCTCTTTCCAGTCCCCAGTGGGTAAAATACTTGGCTATTGCTACATTTGGTGGTAAAGGGCAGCCTGAGGCTCTCACATCCATTGGGATCTCTTTTGTATAGACTTCCCCTCCCCTCCCTGAACTAGCTGAGCAAGCCAACAGGATGTTTCTTGAACTAAGGAGTAACTTGGACATTGTCCTTTCTCCTGTCATCCAGTGCATGGGTGTGTCTTGAAAAGAGACTATTAATTGGCTGTTATTTTCCACAAGCGATTGTCAGCTGCAGAAATATCCCTTTATGGGCCTCTGCTTGCTTATGTAGTTCAGAGAGGCCTTGGGGTATCTTTGACCTAGTTCCCTGTATAGATTAATGGGAATACTGCTCTTGGGCTCAAAGAGTGCCTTTGTTTATAGTTTTCACTCATACACTGAAGAGATCTGACTTTTGGTGATCTTGGCATGGAGAGAATGACAGACAGGACCATCCTCTCGCCATGTGGTAAGATCTTTAGGATGGAAGTGCTCAATGCTGGGCACTATTGCACAAGTTTCATTATGGAATCACCTAAATCTACTAAAATCAGGGTGGAATGGCAGGATGTCTACAGCACTAAAGCCCTTTTTTTTTTTTTTCCCCCTATGTCTGTTCAGATAACACAATAGTTACTCTGAGCAGCGTTTTTCATGTATGTAACCTGATCACTGATCAACATGAATTGTTTCTGCCTCAGTGGTACATACACTGAGTTCATTGTGGATCACAGAAAATGGTAGTAAGTCCAAATTTTATAATTTATATTATGATTTCATTATTAAATCTCTAGTGCACCTCACGCACAAAAAAAATTTATTAACTCCTGGCTAGGTAGCAGCATAAAGATGATGTCTTCATTGTACTGGATGTGAATATTAGCTTTGTATGTTTGTTTTAGTGCTAATGTGAAGGTGGCTCAGAATAGAAAGTGTAGAGTAAAGCCAGTTTTCAGTTCCACTGGTACTGCTCCAATCACTGACTCCTTAGGGTCTACTCAGCACTTGGAGGAGTCTGTCTTAGTGAAGAAAAGCTCATTACTGTGTTCTTAACTAGTTTAAATTCAGCTCACGCTTGAACTCAAATATCAGTCTAACTGCAGTCTCACAGATAAAGACATAGCTAGCGCAGCTTCTCAAGCTGTGATAGCCTAGACAGCCTATAGCATCCTTGAAGCAAGTTAAAAAGTGACGTTGTGCCCACAGCCTTATCACTAGTGTAATTGTCACAATGTAATGTGCTGTGCAAAACACCAACAGTATGGCGATTTCCATAAAATTGGGCTGAACTAAAACTCTATAAAACCAAAGAGTGTGAAAGTTCTGCACAGTCCATCAGTATCTTCATTCAGCTTTAAGGAACAATTTATTTATCAGTAAGAAACCAGAAGCATTGGGCCCTGTATATCAGACAGTATGCTGTCAGGTATGCAAACGTGGTCTCATCAGAACTACAATTCCTGCTTTAGGGGAGAAGTCCTCTGGAGAGACAAAGAATCATAGAATAGTTTGGGTTGGAAGGCACCTTAAAAGGTCGTCTTGTCCAACTCCCCTGCAATGAGCAAGGACATCTCCTTGACAATCAGGTTGCTCAGAGTCCCGTCCAACATGGCCTGGAATGTTTTCAGGGATGGGCATCGACCACCTCTCTGGGTAGCCTGTGTCAGAGTTTCACCACCCTCTAGTAAAAAAACTTCTTCCCTATATCTAGTCTAAATCTATTCTCTTTTAGTTTAAGACCATTACCCCTTGTCTTCTCACAACAGGTCCTGCTAAAAACTTTGTCCCCATGTTATCATTTGTAAGAATAAACCCCCTTTAAGTACTGAAAGGGCGCAATAAGGTCTCCCTGGAGCCTTCTCTTCTTCAGACTGCACAGCCCCAACTCTCTCAGCCTTTCCTCACAGCAGAGGTTCTCCATCCCTCTGATCGTTTTTGTGGCCTCCTCTGGACCTGCTCCAACAGCTCCATGTCTTTCCTGTGCTGAGGGCTCCAGAGCTGGACACAGAACTCCAGGTGGGGTCTTACGGAGTGGAGCAGAGGGGCAGAATCCCCTCCCTTGCCCTGCTGGCCATGCTTCATTTGATGCAGCCCAGGATATGGTTGGCCTTCTGGGCTGTGGGTGCACAGTGCTGGGTCATGTCGAGCTCTTCATCTACCAGTACCCCCAAGTCCTTCTCAGCAGGGCTGCTCTCAGTCCCTTCAGCCCCCACCCTGTCTTGATACTGGTGGTTGCCCCAACCCAGGTGCAGGGCCCTGCCCTTGGCCTTGAACCTCATGAGGTTCACGTGTGCCCACTTCTTGAGCTTGTCCAGGTCCCTCTGGATGGCATCCCATCCCTCAGGTGTGTCAACTGCACTACACAGCTTGGTGTCATCTGCAAATTTGCTGAGGGTGCACTTGATCCTGCTGTCTATGCCATTGATGAAGACATTAAACAGTACCAGTCCCAATACGGACTCCTCAGAGACACCTCTCATCATTGATCCTTTTTAAAGGATTTTTTTGTTTGTTTCGTTAGTATTTTTACCTTTAACAGCATCTTGAATGCAACTTGTGAAACTGGCTCTCTTCTTCAGCCTGAAGCAGGGAAGGCTGAGAGGGGACCTAATAAATGCTTATAAATATCTGAAGGGTGGGTGTCAGGAGGATGGGGCCAAGCTCTTTTCAGTGGTGTCCAGTGGCCGGACAAGGGGCAATGGGCACAAACTGAGGCACAGGAAGTTCCGTCTGAATATGAGGAAGAACTTCTTCACTCTGAGGGTGACAGAGCAGTGGAACAGGCTGCCCAGGGAGGTTGTGGAGTCTCCTTCTCTGGAGATATTCAAGACCTGCCTGGACAAGGTC
>Ga0065711_1048871_pt1 | contig 11590 bp, 7 predicted proteins | sample Hoacrofraction12_FD_59098 | JGI IMG/M metagenome (GOLD analysis project Ga0065711, IMG submission 59098) | Hoatzin crop microbial communities from Cojedes, Venezuela - Epithelial fraction 12 v2 (version 2) | ecosystem: Host-associated > Birds > Digestive system > Esophagus > Crop | place... | reverse complement strand
TTTTTTTTTTTTTTTTTTTTTTTTTTTTTGGCTTGTGCTGAGCATTGGGCTGATAGTTTCAGTGAACTGTCAGTGATAACACAAGTATCTTTACTGAGTTGTGACTTCAAAATCCAGTTCAGCATCATGATAATTATAGTTATAATAGTTACAGGGGTGCACAACCAGAGTTTGGCCTTGGAGTGGTTCCTCCAGTCTGTGAGATGCTATAGTGCATTAAAACTGAGAGCATGGGAGAGCAGTACACCTTTTGATTCTCTGGCGATTTGGGGGGATAGGAGCCAGTATAACTTTAAATGAAGAAACTGAAGAAGAGGATTGAGTGATGGAGAAAATAAATGATGGAGTCAAAGCAAAACCAGAGTGGAGGAGGAGTAGTGTTGTTTCGGGACTAAGCACTGGAGAATGTGGGGGAACAAATCCTGGAACAGTAGGTTGCAGAAGTTCGGTTAGGATTTTAGGAATACAGCAGTAAGAAAGGTGGAGAAGGGAAGGATCAAAAGGGAAGGGTTGAGAGTGAAAGATAAAGAAAGATTTTTGTAGAATTAAAAAAGAGATCTAGGATCCCTAGAGGGTATTTCTCAGAAAGCCGTGAGATTGACTTCATTGTTCTTGAGTCTTGGTGTCTTTACTGGCCAGCAAGTAGTTGAAAAATCCATTCACGTAATAGCTACCCTGCTCTAGCAGCTGGCATAGAAAGATAAACAGCTTTTACTATGGTCAGCTATTGGCTTACATGATAGTACTTAAAGCTGCGAGTGAATTTGGTAGTGGCAAAGAGGGTATTGCATGGTTTCACCTTTTGCTCTCTGTTTCTGGAATTCCCTGCCTCATTTGTCACAGAACTATCTTTTAGTGGCTTGAATGTGCTTTGAAGATAGATTTGTTTTATGACAAAGTAGAAATGGTAGTATGATAAAAGTGACCAGGATGCATATGGTATGTTAGCGTAATCAGGCTATGCTTGAATGCTTAAGGAATTACTAGTAATTAATACTGTGGAACTCTTATTTGACCAAAATTACTGTCTGGTCTGGAAATCATGTCTGCGATCAGTTAATTTCTATTAATCAGTAATCTCAAGAGGGCAGATTAATATTAATGTCTTGTCTTTCTCAGGGACCCCTATGATTCCTGTACCAATGGGCATTATGGCTCCTGCTCCAACTGTAAGTATTACAGTGGGGATGAGATGGTAACAACACAAAGTGGAGAGTAAAACTTAGTAGATGTCAACAATATTTTTGCTTTGCTCTATTCCATCAGAATTCATGCTGTGAAAGGAAATGCTTTACTTTAAATGCAACTATTATGCAAATTTTATGCTAATATCTGACCAAGACAAAGTCTGAAGTAATGTCTGGAGCTGCTAGCTGCAAAGCTGAAGCAATTGCTGTTCTTGCAAGAAGATGTACTTGTCTCAGATACAATGATTTAGGCTTTGGCTTTGGGTCATGCCTGGTCTTCCTATGGAATGCAGTTAGATCAGTTAGATTCCAGGTCTCTTGCTTTCAAGTCTGTTGGCCTGACAGTGCTCTGGAGGCATCACCTCATCCATGTTTATAAGGCCATCATGCAGCACTGCTGAGTTGGCCAGAAGATATGTGCTGACGGGCTTACAGACAAGCTCTCTTTCCCAATGTTGCAGGGGAAGGAATAGTTGCGTGTAATACACATCTATGGAAGAGTGTATGAGAGAAAGGTCTCTTTGTTTATTTTACTAATTTCTAGTTGGAAGGAAGGTTTATGACTGGGGGGGAAGAAGGTGCTTTTTAAAATACACAGGTTACTTGTTAGCTTCAAGGTGAATTACCACTCCTATGATTTTGCATAAGTGAAATCTCCCCAAAATACTAATTTTTTGATAGCTTGTATTTTCTGTTAACAGGAGGGTATGTTCATGGTGACTGATGCTTTTAACACAAAGATGCTGAAACAAATGCGTTATTCAATTTTCTGATGAAAATGATTTTTAAGTGACGCTTATATAAGGGTGTTGAGGAACTTAGTGTGTATGTACCATTGGATGGAAGGAGGAAGGTGGAGCAAAATGGAACAGATGATCATGCCTGTCTCTGTGTGGTTTATTTTGCAAATATTTGCTCGTTTACCCAAAGAGGCTTGGAGTTGTGTATTGATTAAATGAAGCAGTAGTGTTTATTCATTCTGTGAAAGCTTTAAGACCTGTCATGTGTCCATTTAAGCCTTTTGAGTCAAGTTACTCTTCTATTTGCAGCTTGCTTTTTACACTGTTAGGTAAGGTACGTTAACTTCCAGTGACTCAAATGTGGCACATTAGTTATTTGTAGAAGAAATAATGCCTAATGTTACTGTATGCTCACCTTGAGGCCTTCCAATAGACATGTTCAGGTACACCTCGTTTTTTTGTCTGTCAGCAAATGGCAGTCTTTTTTGTGTTGTATAAAATGTTAAAGCCTGAACCACTTACGGGTGTCTCAGTCCGTAAGCCTACCGAAGGTTCATGTGAAAATTTAATTTTGAAATACTTGTCCATCCCCAGCTCTTTTATCTTATGAATTTAAATACAGAAGGAAAAAGCCCACACAACACTTTATTTTACATTCTCTTCTCCTCTTTCTAGGTATTAGTTCCTACCACAGTGTCTATGGTTGGAAAACATTTGGGAGTCAGAAAAGAACACCCTGGCTTAAAGAACAAAGAAAACGATGAAAACAGCGGTCCCACTACCACTGTTTTTGTAGGCAACATTTCTGAGAAGGCCTCAGACATGCTCATACGGCAGCTTCTAGCAGTAAGTACAGTAGGCTGCTTGTTGAATTTCATCTCTGGCTGATGAATGAAGTAACGACCCACAAGCAGTGGATTGAAACGAAAAGCGAAGTTAGTCCCACTCGCTGTAATAGCAGTCTGTTACACTTGAGTTTAAAGTCAGTAAATGAAGAGTACAGCTTTTTTAAACCGTAGGTGTCAGTGAACATAGGCATACTTTATTTTTAGTGTTGCATGTCATCTTTTGCAAAAGGTGGTGAAGTTTTTGTGATGTTTTGAACATAATCATAGTAAATATTTGTCTTTAATGCAGAAATGTGGCTTGGTGTTGAGTTGGAAGAGAGTACAAGGGGCATCTGGGAAACTTCAAGGTAATTGTTCCTACTTTTCGAAACCTTGGTCAGACTCTTTGTTTTATTACCTGGCAGCTTTTTAAAATGTCTTGACGTATTGCTATTAAGCTTTTACATTTTAAGATATTGTGTGTGATACTTAACTGCTAAATACTTCCTAGTAGAGGGCTAGTATTTTCAGTCCTTGGAATCAAGGCAGAAGGAGAAAAATAAAATTGAGGAAGATTAAATGGGAGAATATCTTGGGGGCCTAATTTTGTTCACCTTTCTGTTCTGAGTCTGAATCAGTAGTTTATAAACCATTCCTGAGAGAGGTTTACCAGTTTGGACTTAGCCTCCGAAGGAGCATATTTGCAACATTAATAGTCTTTCCCATTATTATGTATTATTCTTCCCTGTTAAGGAAGTTTTCCTGACGTGAAATTTATTTTCCTTGCCTATTCTCAAATTGAACTGATTTATTTTTTCGTATGACCTTTTTCCAGTGGGTACAAGAAACAACTTTGGTTACTATTTTTTGCTGTTAGTGTTTTCATGTCTTCCCTAGGTTAGTTTTTTCTTTTTTAAGATATAATCCATTTCTTCAGCTTTGTTATGTATCATACTTAGTTTATTTTGCTCTGATAAGGTGTTTTTATGATTTATGACTTTCCATAACTGTTACGAAGACCCTAGGCTGAAATAGCCCTCCCTCTAGGTTAATAATGAGCTGTTGATTGATGTCCTTGGTCTTCAGACAGTTGCAAATCCATGTCGTCATATAGACTGTATTCTTTCGTTAAGACAGACAGGTCAGAAGCGTTACACAACGTATGTATTGCTTTCACCTTATTCACTGGGCCGTTAGTTATAATAAAGACTGATGCAGTGAATGATCTTTCTGACTTTTTATGATGTGTGCTCCTGGTTTAAAAAAAGAAGTGCCTAAGTTCCAAGTTTATTAATTCAAAACACTTCTGTTACACAAAGTAAATTACCTGAAGAGCTTTTACACTTCTACTTTTCATTTCAATGATCCATTTCAGCCTTTGGATTTTGTGAGTACAAAGAACCAGAATCCACACTACGTGCACTGAGACTACTCCATGACCTCCAGATTGGAGAGAAGAAGCTGCTAGTCAAAGTTGATGCAAAGACAAAGGCTCAGCTGGATGAGTGGAAAGCAAAGAAAAAAGCTTCTAATGGGGTATGTATTTAATGTGTGACTTGTGTTATTTTGGTAGGAGGGCAATGTAATATAGTTGCTAGATCGGACTGTGAACGTGTCTCTTAGTTTCTATTCTTGTTTCTGCCCTTAATTCATTTTAGGATTTCACCAGAATCACATTAATGAGTCTGAAGATATGTTGAAAGGCAGTGAAGTGTAAGCTCTTAATTCACCAGCATTCAAATTTACCTGTAAGCTACAACTGAATCTCTAGAATTAATTCTGTAATACATCCTGAAGTGTAGTAATACGTGCTATACCTTATGTTTCTGTTTCTTCATTTTAGTTTAGAAACTCTTAGTATATAAACTCTAGAAATAATTCTTACTCTGTCAGAGTCTGTAAGTCAGCTATCTGAGGAGAATTGGAGTTTGTTTCCTCTCCACTGATGATGTTCTAGAATGAATTAATGGAAAAGGAAAGAAGTAGATCATTCAGTAGATGATGCAGTTATCAGGCAATGGGCAGCTTACAGACATGTACTAGATGGGGAAGTTGGTTTTGTACCATTCCTTTCTCGAGCTAAGGATCTGTTTTGGAATAACTGCAGATGTTTGTGTTGAATTCTTGTGAGATATGAAGATACTTAACTGAGAAATTTGCGTTAAAATGAATTTTATCTGTTTCTTTGCTACAATAATGTATTTCCCATCACAATCAAGTTGTTGGGCTTGGTCTCTTTTAAAGTTGTGCACATGCCTTAAGATAGTACTTAATTACTTTCTGTAAAGTGAAAGTGAGAAGAGGCTCTTGTTCAGAAAACTAAAAACACTAATCACACTGTAGCAGGCAAATTTTTTAAATTGCAATTTGGAATTGTCCTGAAAGGTGTGTAAAGTATAGTAGGAACGCAAGTATTTTTATTTTATTGTATTTGACCAGAACTAGAGGTACAATGATGACTGGAAGTACTTGACACATTTTTGACTGTGTACGCAGTGTATGGGATTAAATGCAGTGGCTCAGTAAAGCAGCGTACTAACTTTGTGGGTTTTGAATGGCGTAGTGTATTAGCTGTTAACCTAGGTAAGGGTTTGATCTGACTGCCTCTTCCATATTTCGTTGTTTCCTGTTGGCATCACCTGTAATACTGTGCTTTACAGCTGATGCTGTAAGCAAGCTTAAAGTATCAGCGGAGTTCTTGTACGTCCCTCTCGTGAATTTTTTTTTCTGTGAGCTCCTGTGAGTTACAGTCATTTCTGGGGAATTGGTTGTAATAAAACAAAGGGTGCTGTTTGTGGCTTTGGTGAAGTCAGTGGTATGTGCCGACTCCATTGAACTGTAGAGTGAGATTAGCTCCAAGTGTTTTTTCGTTCGCGGTGGTGCAAAGAAAGGCTGTGAATTGCTGAGGAATATTCATGAAGTTACTGTAATCATACTGTTTGCGATTCTTTTCATACTATCATTGGTGTGCTGCTGCTACTCAGATCCAAATGTGACAACTTTTTTCTTTTAATCTTTTTATTAAGTAATCAAATGTGTATGCTACAACACAATTTCTTATAGAGACACATCAAGCAAACATTTATCTAATTAGCTCCTCTCCCTGATCACTTCTTGTCCCTGGACCTCTTCAATTCCACTCCCTGTCACTACCTTCTAGCTCTTTTCAGCCTGCTCCTCCTTGGCCTGGCAGCCTCTTCAGCTCCAACTGAATCCTCCCTTCCCCCTCATTCTTAGCTGCTGCTCCATCAGACCCTTCCCTCCCCCTCACTCCACCCACCACCTATCGCTTGACGGGATACACAGCTGGATTCTCAGGTGAGATTCCATTTTTTTAAAAGATTTAGGGGATCAAGAGATGGGCTGCCTTGCTCAGTATGCAGATCATTGTTCTACCCTCTCATGTGATGTTTAGTGAAATGAATTCTTTGTGTGTGTTCCCAGTCCTCCATGCAAGGTGGAAATGGACAAAAAGATAAGGAACTACAAATAATTGATCAACAATAATAAGAAAATGTGTGCAGTGCAATGAATGTTTTCCCTAACAATGTTTCTTTAATACAGTTCTCCCATTATAAGTTACAGCTTGGAAGTTATAGGTGGACAATTTGTATTTCATGGCACTTAAGTAGAAGGCTTTGAGGAACTGCTGTTGAAATGACTTGAAGTTCTGGAGGATACAAGGCAGAAATGTTTGACCAAGAACTGGACTCTAGTGACTGTCTTTCTGTGAGCGTGTGTGCACTTCCTCTTTTCTTGCCTACCACCGAAAATCACCATTGATCTGTTCTATTTTATTATGCAATCCTACACTTGCTCTCTGCAGCCATTCCACGTGTAAAATTATTTGGTCCCTATGGTATTGACAGTGTGAAAAGATCTGTCTGAAATAATGCAATTGATAACTACTTGTAGGTGATTTTCTTTTTGTGTGTTTTTGTTTTTTTTTTTTGTTTGTTTCATGTTGTTTTGGTTTCGGGGTTTTTTTTTGTTTTTGGTTTGGGGTGTTGTTTTTGGGTTGTTTTGTTTTGTTTTTGGTTTTTTTTTTAGTAAATGCTGTAGGGGCATGAGTGAGATGATCAAAGGTGAACTTCTGAAATAAAACTCATATTATTCTCAATTTGTTGATTCCTGTTACTTTGTCATTTTTCCTTAGAACTCCAGACCAGAGACGACAAATGATGATGATGAAGCACTGGATGAGGAAACAAAGAGAAGAGATCAGATAATTAAAGGGGCCATTGAAGTCTTAATACGAGAATATTCCAGCGAGCTCAATGCCCCCTCCCAGGAATCTGACTCTCACCCCAGGAAGAAGAAAAAGGAAAAGAAGGAGGACGTATGTGTTTTGATTTTGGACAAAACAGATTTTTCTTCAACTCACCTTTATATAATGGCCAGACCTTGTGCAAATACTTTAAACCTAAACTTCTGATGAGAAAACAAATCAACAAGCATTGATGTCAGCAGCAGTTTTCTTTTTTTTTTTTTAAGCTGCAGGCTAGTCAGTTGTAGACACCATCCCTTCAGGATGGTTTATGCATCTAAGGACCTAGACTTCTTGAACAACGGGTTTGAATCTGGGCAGGATTGAACCGACCTTTCATCCCTCTGAAGGTGGAAATAATGAATTTAGTGCGGTTTAATCTGTATATGCATGTAGGGTTTTTCAGATGAGAACTTAAAAAACAACTGCAAAGAGTTCCTGCATACCATCTATTTCATTTGAAGGATGCCAGGGTGCTTCTGTAATGACAGGAATTTGCTCTGGTAGCTTTTGACAAAATTCTTCTCTCTGCTTACAGTATGCATTCTTGTAGTGTGCCTTGATCCAACTGGTTGCAGCTGTCTCTCCAGATGTGGAAATGCTTCATTAGTTGTTCATATGTATACCTAACAAAGCTTGGAGGGATCCTTCAGGGATGAAAGGCATATTGTAATCTTCCTGCCTTACGAAATTCTTTTTACACAAATGTCTCAATTTTGGCTGGAATTTATCAGCTGGTTTTCATATATTGTTTAATGCAAAAAAACCCCAAACAAAACCAACATAAAACAAACCTGTTAAGCAGGAATGAATGTTCTGGTTTAGACCTGCTTCTGTGGATGACCTTTTTGTGGAATAAAACAAGCTGGAGAAGGGGGAATAAGAATGAGCAAACTCAGACTTAGCTTTTCCAGACGGGTTTCTAACCACGGAAAAAACGGGCCTTCACACCTACCATTCTGCACCTAATATGAAAGAGATTGGAAAATTATTTGACCAAGATTTTTACCCACTTAAGTCTTCTGCAAAGTACCTATTCCAAGGCAATCATGCAGTTTCAAATGCTCACGGGGTTTAAGTGTGATGCAAGAAGCAACATCACCCTCAGGGAGCGAGTATATCTTCCCCACAACATTGTTAGCCATGGCTGACCTGAGGTATAAGAGTGCTGAGCTGAGAATTTATTTTTCTTTCCTCTCCCTCCTTTTGGGAGAAGATGCTTTCTTGGATGAGAATTTACAAATGAGTCACTGTCTAATGCGATCAGCTGTATTTTTTTGTTACAAGCACTGTTACAATGTGTATTGTTCTGTGGGTTCATATATATATGTATATATATGGCCATGAATAATGCCAGGTAGTTAAACACTGTAAGAGATCATTGCAGTCTTGGAAGAGCTGGGTGCTGAGCATGTCCCTGGGACAAGGGGATATTCTACTAGCTCTGTATTATGTAGGATTTGACCAATCTGAGCTAGTTGAGTAGACAAATAATCTCTTTTTAAGTACATGGCACTTGTGGGTTGAAATTGCACCCCGTCATCCCTCCCATACTGGGAAGGATGGAAAGAAACTTGGAAGTTGCCAACTTTGGCCTGTGTGGATAGAGATGGGAGTGAAGAGATGGTCCTAGCTCGTTGCTCTCTTGTCCTTAAAGGAGAAGGGAGAGAAGGACTGTGGAGGGTGGGGGGGAAAGGGAAGGTGGACGCAGATATATGGGGGGGGCTGAAGGGCTTGCTGTGAAGACGACTCCCGCTGGTGCTAGCAGCAGAGTCTGTTGTTAGTTCTTCTGTATGAAGGCATGACTGATGTGGGGGAGTTGAAAATGTGTGTGGGGAACTGAGAGTGAGTGGAATCTGGTTTTCAATTTCAAGCACGGGGGAACCTCGCTAATTCGCACTAAATATTAGTTAGTAGGTGCAATCTACCAAATTTTGCGAATTAGCGAGTAAATAAAATCAAGATATACCCACCGCAAATCTACTGATCATTTATATTGGCAAGTGTAGCTTAGTCTTGTTTATGATGCTACCACAGCGTACTAATATCCTGTAGTATACCTGTAATTCAGTGAAGTCTTACTAATATGAGACCTCACTATGTATTTTAAGTAGTTCAGAGAAGGGAGAATTAGCGAGGTTCTTCTGTAATTTTGTTGAATCAAAGAAATAAGATCACAGCAATACAATATTGCTTTGTAGTACAAACATACAAAACATTGTTTTTCAGAGTAGTGTGCAATCTATTTGTAAAAAAAAAAATTTCCGTGGATTTTTCCGCAGATTTTCCGCAGATTTCCAGTGGCCCCACTGATACCTTATCCACTCATCACCAAGGTTCGTTTACATTGTAGGCTTTGACAATGACTATGTTTACTGCTAGTTGCCAGATTTGTGACTCTTGTCCATCTGATTTTTTTTGTTTTTTTTTTTCACTCATTAACATCAGACTGTCAGGTTTGGTACTGCAGAAGGACTTTGTTTATCTCTTGCAAGACTGGTTGAAAACTTCTAACCTTCAGCTTTTCTCTTGTTCTCTTGTGTCTGTACAGATGGCTCTTAATGCTTTTCCTCCTGTCCCCCTTGTTTTTTAGGAGGATATAAATGCTATAGAAATGGAGGAAGACAAAAGAGACCTGATATCAAGAGAGATCAGTAAATTCAGAGACACACACAAGGTAGTATTCTTGTTTTTGCACTTAATACAAATTAGGCTTTTTCAAAATCCAAAAAAACACTATTATGAAATTTAGCATTACATTGCAGTATCACTTAAAATGATGTTTATATTAGGTTTAATATACATCTAGTTTTTTACAAGTCAAAAAAAGACAACTACCACGTTAAAGTGGCCATTGACATCTTTATGCTAAGACTTTGGTTGCTACTGAGTACTTTGCAGTCTTCTCACTTTAACATGAATAAAGGCAGCTGAAGTTTCTACACATACATTAAGTCAAGATATTTATAACTAAAGGCTAAATGGGGCTGAAGTATGAGACATACACTTGAGTGTGTTTCTGTAGGTAGATTTGTAACATAATCCAAGATTTTATGAAGAGTTGAAACTTGAATTAAATTTAAGTCTTTTATTTTAATAGTTCTAAGTTAAGAGTGGGGGAAGATTAAAACTAGGTCAGTGGTTACCAGACTTACCAAACTTTAGATGCATGGAAGAACTGTAAATTCCCATAAAGCTAATCTATTCATTGACCCCCACCATTATGATAGAGATCATATGGTGACTAATGCAAGATGAAACTCACAGCTTGGAAAGTAACATGGAATAGGATGTAAGTATGAGCTTCTGTTTTTTATTATACTTATGGATGCCCCCTCAGAAAAATATGCAAAGGGGTAACTGGCTTGGAAATGTTTGTGCACATCAAGTCCCACCTCAGGGTTCCCACTTACAGAAGTTTCTATTAATGCTAGTGCATCTGTGAATGTTTCTGCTTTGGAAAATGATACGTGCGGGTAGTAAAGTACAACTATGCATGTAATGTTCTTATTTTAATGTTTAGCTTAAAGTTCGTATTATTTTTTTCCCCAACAAGACTAGAATGGTCCGTGGCTTAGGGAATTATCAGCAAGCTTCTAATTTGAGCGCACACTTTTATTTCAAAATACGCCCAAATCAATGTTAAAGAAAATGTCGAAGGTACAGCAAGGTGAAGTATGCCCATGTTAGTTTTACCACATGCAGTCACTGGGGATGGTACCCTGTTTTCACACAACTGTATCAATATAAACACAAGTGACTACACATTGTTGTATATACACATATTCAGTTTTTTGTCTTGACTGAAGTTGTTGGAGATAAAAATCTGGGGAAAAATTCTAGAAGGAATCATCTGGAGCAGCTCAGCAATTGAACGTGAAACTGGTCGGTGGTGAAATGTCTGTAGAATTGTGTTCAATTCCAAGCCCCAAGTCGTCACTTGTACTAAGATGCAAACAAGTATTATGTTTGGTTTTTTTAAAACAAAAACAACAAAAACCAAAAAACCCCCCAAACAAACAAAAAACATGCTTCATTGTTTCAGAAGCTGTTGGGCTTTTTACTGCCTTTAATCTGTATTATTGGGTGTGCTATTTTGAGTTTCTTAACATTAAAAATCAACTGAAAGTAGTCATTGTGTATATTGGATATGTTTAAAAGAGGCTGTTGAATCTTTAGCAGCTGACTAGTGAGCACAGTGAACCTTTGCATGTTTTTGGTATGAGTTTATAAAACAATAACCACAGACTGTCAGGGTATCAGCATTGCAGGGGGCGTCCATTTACAGCACGGACGAGTCTGAAGAGAGCTCAAGGTAAGATTTATAATTCTTCTACCTGTTCATTTCTGTTCATTACTTCAATATATCTGATACTGTTCCCATCCCATTACCCTTTCAGATCCTCTTATTTAGGTTAATAGAAGCTGATGAGGTCAGATTTTGATTACAAAATAGACCAATTTATTTTTTCAATTGGATTTTAAGAAAGCGGGCCTGCAAAATGGATTTTAATACACCAAGAATTGTGTGTGTGTATATTAAAAAAAAAAAAAAAAGAAAGAAACAAA
>Ga0065711_1048870_pt1 | contig 11590 bp, 4 predicted proteins | sample Hoacrofraction12_FD_59098 | JGI IMG/M metagenome (GOLD analysis project Ga0065711, IMG submission 59098) | Hoatzin crop microbial communities from Cojedes, Venezuela - Epithelial fraction 12 v2 (version 2) | ecosystem: Host-associated > Birds > Digestive system > Esophagus > Crop | place... | reverse complement strand
CCAAAAAAAAAAAAAAAAATAAAAAAAGGATAGGCTGTAATGAACAGAGGCAAAAATATTTAATGGCTTTTTCCCTATGGCTTTTTCTCTTTTTCTTCCAGGAACACTCTTAAATATGCCATGGTTTAGCCTGGCTGGATGCCAGGTACCCACCAAAGCTGCCCTATCACTCCCCCTCCTCAACTGGACGGGGGAGAAAAAAAATATGACAAAAGGCTTATGGGTTGAGATAAGGCCAGGGAGATCGGTCAGCAATTACTGTCACAGGCAGAGCAGACTTGACTTGGGGAAATTAATTTATCACCACTCAAATCAGAACAGCATAATGAGAAGTAAAACCAAATCTTAAAAACACCTTCCTCCCAGCCCTTCTTTCTTCCCGGGCTTATCTTCTCTTCAGATTTGCCCTACCTCCTCCCCTTGAGGAGCGCAGTGGGACAGGGAGTGGGGGCTGAGGTCAGTTCATCAAACGTCTCTGCTGCTCCTTCCTCCTCACACTCTTCCCCTGCTCCATTGTGGGGTCCTTCCCATGGGAGACAGTTCTCCACTAACTTCTCCAACACCGATCCCTCCCATGGGCTGCAGTTCTTCACAAACTGCTCCAGCATGGGTCCCTTCCATGGGGTGCAGTCCTTCAGGAACAGGCTGCTCCAGCATGGGTCGCCTGCGGGGTCACAAGCCCTGCCAGCAAACCTGTTCCAGAGTGGGCTTCTCTCTCCATGAGGTTCACAGGTCCTGCCAGGAGCCTGCTCTAGCGCGGGCTCTCCATGGGGTCACAGCCTGCCTCACCATGGTCTGCTCCACGGGCTGCAGGGGAACCCCTGCTCCGGCGCCTGGAGCACCTCCTCCCCTTCCTTCTTCACTGGCCTTGGTGTCTGCAGAGTTGTTTCTCCCACACAGTCTCACTCCTCTATCCTGCTGCAGGCTTTTTTTTTTTTTTTCACTGCTTTAATATGTTATCCCAAAGGCGCTACCACTGTTACTGATGGGCTTGGCCTTGGCCAGCAGTGGGTCTGTCTTGGAGCCAGCTGGCACTGGCTCCATCAGACGTGGGTGAAGCTTCCAGCAGCTTCTCACAGAAGCCACCCCTGTAGCCCCGCTGCTACCCAAACCTTGCCACACAAACCCAAGACAAATACAATCATCATTCATCAGCAGTCAGGACACTGGTTGGTGTTCTGCTGTCCTGGGTTTTGCATCAGTAGTTGCAATGTCTTTAGGCAGATGTTCCTCTAAATATTTTTTTTGGCCTGCTTTAAAATTTTACTATTTATTTTCTGGAGTTCACCCTTTCTTCTGTTTTCTTTATTTGTACTTGATTTCAACTTTAAATTATGTCATTTTCTGTTGTATACTGTTTAACCTTTTAGATTTTTTGAGGGGAAAGTGCTCTTCTAATGTCTTCTTTTGGTAGGTAATATGTGTTTAATCTGATCCCCTAGTATCATTAAATAGTCCCAGTGCCACCTGCAAGCCTTTAACCTTTTAGCTGTTCCTTTTAATTTCTTTTCAGCCTTCTTCTTAATTTATATGTAGCTCCCTGCTTTGAAATGAAATATTAGCATAGTGAATGTTTTTAGCTTTTTTACTCAAAGTTGCTCATTTTAGATATGTTGTAGTCAGTGTTCAACCAAATAATGTCCATTCTTAGGACAAAACCAGGATCTGTTTCTTCTGTTGTGGGTCATCTTACTAATTGTGCCAAGAATTAATTACTAAAGATATCTGGAAATTTAGTTACTAGTCATTCTGTCATGATAGCGGTCCACAAAAAAAAAAAAAAAGTTTTGTTGTTTGTGTTTTAAATTCTTCTTTCTCCAAGCAAGTAATGAAATGTGTGTATGTAGTACATGCAGCTTTTTCTCAGAATACGAGCCTCCTAGATTTCATGGCAATAACCCTTCCTACTCTGCAATGTTAGTGGTGGCACTTAAAGTGAATTGATTCTCTTTCAATTGTACCTAACCACTGGGATGATGAAGCAGATTCTGGTCAATTTGAAGCAATTCTGATATCCTAAGAGAATGAGCAATCATAAGAACACATGCATTAGTCTTCCTAAGTAAGACAAACTTGGGTTTCATTCTTCTCTAGATACTGAAGCTGAAAGGGATGTGAAGATAATATATACAACACGAGCATCAACATATTATTATACAATGTGCATTATGGTCTGTTCTCCCCTATACTAAGTGACATTATATTGTTAGACATCCAAACTTTTTACATCACAAGTCTTCTTTTACTTACCTATACATCAGACAGATACTAATGAGGAAGCTTTTATTACTTTCAAATAAATTGACCACACTCATGCTGTTAACATCCAATGAAATTCCAGAAATCCAGTTTAGGTCTCTCAAAAGAACATTCTGCTGGCTTGTCGTATAAAGTCAACTTTGCTGCAGTAAAATATAAGAACTTAGGTTTAAATGCATATTCTTCTTTTGTGTCAAAAATTAATGTAGGAATATATTGGTATACATTTACAAAGAATATGCTTTCCAAGTAAAATCTGAGGTTGTGGGAGTAGTTTTTTTGAGCAAAATTCTGTCTAGCCAGGAGAAGTCCTTCTGCAGACTCTAGAATCTATTTCAGTGCAAATATGACTGACAGATATTTTTCCACAAATATAAATGTATCAGGAGAGTTTCTTCCATGCTTAGGGAGTTTATTCTCTCTTGCTTATTTCAAATAAATCTTAATTCTAATGAAAGGTTCTTGAAGGAGCACACTGAAACCTGCAATCCTCTGTAGATCAGACAAGTCGTCTTGGGAATGTAGCTCTATGCCTTCGTGCTAAACTAAATTCAAAGCTTCAAGGTCTGTGGAGAGGAATACATGAACATTGCCTTTTGTTCTTAACAGTATATATTTCTCTTGTGGGAAGTAATTTTACCAGTCATAGCACTGAAGATGCTTTTAAAATAAGAAATTCTGTAAATCTTACTTTATGATGGTGAAAGAACAGAGAAGATGCTGCTGTATTCTCTTTCTGCCTTATTGATACAGAGTTCTTTGTTTGGGAAAAATCCAAAATAAATTAACATTTTAAAAAATCCATTATCTATCTGTTTTCTGCATGGTTTTCCTAAGGTTCCAGTAATTCCATAAAGTACTTAAATTATCACTTGATTCTTAGAAAAAATACCTGGATACTTTCTACTCTTCAAAAAGATCAGCCTGCTTTGAAAATAGCAGCTGACATAAAAAGCAAAACTTCATATTTCTTGCTTATTTGGAATTCTATGTGTTTGCTGTACCCTAAACAATCTAAATTAATTATGTGAAAGAGTCAAGTCCTGCTTTATAATGTCAGTACTAGGATCCCTTCCCCCCACCCCCCAATGGCTTCTCCTGGGCACCCCACTCTTGATTTTTCTCCATTTCAGATTCCTTCTTTCTAAGGCTCTTGAGCATCAAATATCCACCAGTCCTGCCTTTTTTCATATCCCAAATATCCATTCTTTTGCCTTGATGTGAATATATCTTGAGTTCTTGTACAACACCCCATAAAGCCCTACAATCCTTCCACCTTCTTTTCCACCATAAATAACAGGAACAACAACAGTGACAATTAAAACCCCACCTGTTCCCCACGCCTGCAACAACTTCACATACCAGCACAGGAGAGAGCTATTCCCATTAACTTTTCTGCCCAGTTAGCTGATGAGGATTTTATACAATCATGTTTTAGTACAAGTAGCAGACGAGAGTCAATGTCTTCTGGACTCATTATGTGATCAGGTAACAGCTACTGACATAAAAAATAAAACAAAGTGTATACTGTGCTGTAAAAAAAATATGTTCTTTCATTTAATTGAATTTTCTTTTATTAATTCAGCTTTGCAATTAATTTATGTAATTTGTATAAGTCTAAGGTGTGAACGATAGACTTGATCTTTAGCTGATGTAGCTGTTCAAAACATCACTGAAATCCATTACTAATAGTAGCCAAGAGACTTCAGTGGATAAATAAGCAGCTTTTCTTATGAAGACACTCAAGTTTATAGAAAGAATACAAAATAGGATGGAAAATACAAGGCATAAGATAATAAGCTTGTTTTAATATCAAAGTTATTCTAGTTTTCATGAAGACACATGAAGCTCCTTAAAAAAAGCTGCTTTATGATATCATACAGTCAGTTTAGCTTCTAAAAGGGGGTTTTCTCTTTCTGTGACTAAATGGTATGCAAAATAATTCTGCTGCATTGTTAGGAAAATAAACTCACTAATACTGCTATTTATTTTCTGCTCAATAAAGCAGTGCTTTTCAATTTTTTCTGTTATCCATGACTTGTCTCTCATTGACTGGATAACGGGGCAGGTTCCATCTATGTCTGTTTTTAACAGAAACCAGAGAGCATCAAGATCCCCAGCCTTTAGGTGATAACTCTGATAGATAATGCACTTTTTGTGTATATTTACAATATATTATAACCTGTTTATCCCAATTAAATAATGAAAATACTATAGTCATAGCCTCTGTTACTTTTCTGGTTTAGACCTCAGATGGAGATGTTGATCTTATTCTAGCTGGGGAAGGGTGTGGTTGGTCCATGTAGTAGGCATGGGGAGTGATTTCCTGAAGTGCTGGGCAACTGCAGCTCTCTGTGAGTGCTAGCAAGCTCCAAACTTTCTGAATATCAAAGGAATATCTCCAAACTTAGCCACCTCGGTTCTAAATCAAACACTAATCACGTTTTTTTCTCCAAGATCTCCTTCTCCTACCTGCTCCAACCTCTCCAGCCATGGACTCACCTCCTTAGGGGAATTAATGCTCCAATTTACTCTACATGTCAGCGCACCACAAAAGCAAACCAAAGAATTTCTATTGCATAAATAGTAAAATGGTGCTACCTAACTGTCCAGCAGCTGCAACCTGAATTTTACTAATCTTTAATTCCTTTACAACCAATATACATTCTAATTCATCCCTTTACATACGGGATATCAGAGCAAACAGGATGTTTACATATTTTACCAGAAGGAAGTATGTATATGCGCATGCATGTCGTGTATGTATGTATACACTCCCATACTTGCTTTGTATAACTTTGCCACATTTTGAACTATTCCATCTGACCAGCAATCATTTGAGCTTGCCGTTGTAAATTTGAGTACCTGCAAGTCCTGCATGAATCAGTTGAACTTGTGGCCCTTTGCTTTTATCAGTCTGTTGGCACCAACACCAACATTACTCGGTGTTGTTCAGCGTTATGAAGTACTGTGCATTACAGCACCCTTGCAGAAGCTTGCAGCTTCCCTCTGGGCTGTCTTACAGAGTTGTACGCTGGGTAGGGCCCATGTGTGCACTGCAAACAGAACTGTCACCAACAAGCTAAGCGGAGCCAATACAATCCAATTACCGTGATCATCACAGTGATCAGCAGGTCACAAGTCATAAAAGGTGGTAATTCTTATCTGTCCTACAACCCCCATAGGCCATGCATTTGGGCACTTCTATCTGAGCCGTTCTAGTTAGGAAGCTCAAGAACCCACAGAGCGACCCTAAGTCATATTACACAGCATAGGAACCTGTATAGAAAATACTTTTTTTGGGAAAAGGGAGAGTAGGACTAGATGACCCACAGAGGTCCCTTCCAACCCCTACCATTCTGTGATTCTGTGATTCTGTGATTCTGGACATGAATATTGCATTCAAGGTGACTCTACCCATCATAGATGTGATAAGCATATAATGACAAATGTATTCCGTCCAGACTGGACATTAAAACCAAAATATCTCAGGTAGGATACACCACCTTGCTGTTTCTGCTTCGTGGCTGCTTACTACTCTGCCAAATCCAGATTTTAGGCTTTTGGACAAACAAGATTGGAAGAGGGTGGGCATAGTTAGCTTTTATTGAGAAGCACCTGTCTTGTCAAAACTGTGCTTGGTTTGTAGCTGTTTGGTGACATATTTTGAAATACCCTCTGGTTCACCTGTTGTCCTTGGCTATTTCTCTCTACAGAATATAATATCTAAAAGCATTATTCTCAAAGAGAAGTCTAATTAGTAAATTATTCTTTCTTCCTGTGGCTTAGCCTGCATTTATCAGTCCAATAAGGCTCTGTGTTGAAGAGGATGGAAATGCTGAATACACAATGCAGCAGAAATATTTTATTCTCCTCTAGAGATTCATAATTCACGTTCTTGTCTATAGAGCCCTGGAGTCAGGCAAGGTTTCTAGGGGCTGGAATCGCGGAGTCTAGAACATTGAATTGATGTTTCTTTCTTGACTAATTTCTTCTGGGTTTTTTAAAAACTATTTTTCTTGGATGTTTTTTTTTTGGCAGGATTTTAAGATACTAAATTACAGTGCTGTTTTGGAAACATGGCAGAGGACAGTCAAACCTTGCATAACTTACTAATAAGCGTGTCATGTTATTTCAGTAAGATTTAGTTTCATATTTAAAATTAGGATGATGATTTTTGGAAACTGGTTGAAATACAGTATATGGTCACAGGGTTAATAGAGTGTGCCACATACATTTGAAATGCAGACTTCTAGATTTTCAAAAACAACCAGAAAGCCTTTTATTTTATTCTGACTCACTGGAAACACGACACTTCAGAAATGCTTAGGTCACATTCAGAAATCTGACTGTCCTTCTCTGTGAAGAAATCAGATGGGTTCTGTAAGTGTGAAATGCAAAGAAACCATACACTGCGTGATGTTCTCCGCTCTAGGGACCATCTCAAGAGGCAGAAGATCTGTGTGGCCATCACCTTTTTCCTCCACATCCCAGACAGCAAATGCCCCTGCGAGCAGTCTGGTTCAAGCCCGCTGCCTGCACATAGCAGTCAGCCGCAGGATTAGGAGATGCGTCACCTTTGCTGCTGTGCGGAGAAGGCCAGTGAGAAAGGAGACTCATTTCCCACGTACCCTCCTGTGAGCAGGAAAGTGCTGCAGAGGTACCTGGTGTATGTGCCATGTGAAGACCACTCTCCCTTTGTGTGTACCACGGGAAATAGACCAGTCCTTTGACTGGATACTATTCAGAGCTGTCACGCTTTTGGGTGTAGGTCTTCAGCTAAACAGAGAACAACAAAAGTCCCATGGATTTCGTTGGCACAGGGCCAATGTCCATGACAAAGTGTATGCGGTATTTTTAAAATATTAAACTCATGGGTAAAATGCAGCAACATAATACTGGTTATAAATTACAGTTTACCCATTTCTAGATGAATTATGCCGTAGCTGTATAAAGAGTCAAAATGTCACTACATCACTTTTTTTTCAGTGAATTAATCATTAGTTCAAATCATTTACATGTGAAATATGAGGACTCTTATTTGCAATTTGGAAGGCATTAACAGGAAGAGTTCTGTTTGTTTTCTGGTACACATTCTTTCATGAGGAAAACTTTGGTTTTTTTTTCCTGGTAGTTACGTTCTACTATTTAGAATAATAACAGAATGAACTAACTTTTTCTTCCAAAACAAATCAAGAGATATTTACAGCTGTTGATCACCTCTCCCACTGCCAAAGTCAAACTAAACTCAGGGTGAAAAAACAGTAGGAAGAACAGTTAGTTTAGGATAAACAGATTTTGTTTCCAGCTGAAACTACCGAGGCTGCTGCAGCCAGCCATCACAGGGGCACTGCTGGCTGGGGGTGAGTTGGTGCAGCCCTCTGAAGGGAAGCCGGCTGTCTGCTGAGGCCCTCACAGCCTCTGCCGCAGCACCCGGCTGCGCTCTGCCTGCCAGAGCTGAAATTCAAGCGCGTGTGCTGGTAGGTGTGCAGGCATCTATCACAGCTCTGTTTAAAGGCAAATTTTAAAAAAAAATAAATCAAAAGAAAGAAGCAGCAAAACCAGGCTCAACTTTTTGTCAAAGCTGAGTATCGGGTATGAATCACTGCTTTTTAACTTTCGCTTCACCATGTCTGATGTTAAACAAATCCAACAACAGAAAGTAGACTGACTCTCTGTTTAATCTGACCGTACATAACAATATGCCTGGGTGAAAAAGACCACATAAGATTATGAGATTTATATCATTTTGAAGAGATTATGAGTGAGATTTTAAGTGAAGCTCTACAAATAGCGTTGCGTGGTATTGGGGGGCATTTTAATGTTTTGACAGATGTTTGGTTTCTGTGGAAATTTAAATGAGCCTATAAAGAGATTTCATCCTTTTTTTTCCCCATATGTGCATGTAAAACATTACCAAAATTAATATTTGTGTGTTTTCTTTAAATGAGGTCCATTGGGAAGTAGAAGAAAAGAAACTGTACAAATGTTAAAGCTTTTCACAAAATATTTTAATAAGGATGTGACAGCTTCCACATTAGCAATTTTTAAACTAAAAGGAGCTGACTCACAGTCCACTAAAGTGAATTAGGATTTTTTCTCTCATTTCAATGGGCTTTGAATCAGACAACTTTGAAATACTAAATTTATACATTCATTTAACAGTACCTAATTTTTGGTGAAAGAAATATACAAAGTAGTATCCTGCGTTTTGCTGCTGAGAAAAGTTAAAAGGTATAACTTAACAAAAACCTGTAGTAAGTCCACCACCGCTGATGCTAGATGCCTTAATTGTCAACCTTACACTTTAACACTGTACTTAAGCACCGTAGCCACCAGTACAATGCTACCAGGTATGCTGCTACTAGAGATTTTTCCCAATCTCTTGCTTCATATTGCCAGTAGTTATAATTAATACAACCACAGTATTGTGCTAGAGAAGTGATTTGTCACAGCTGCTGGCACACCTGCCGCTGTGTGACACTGTTAACATAGGTGGTAGAAGGCAACAACCATAGTTGTTTGTTTCAACACGGTCCGTAACAATTCTTATGCCTGGCATAAGAGGGAGCAGGGATAGAAGGTTTTGTTTAATCAGCTGTCATCTATCAAATAAGAAAGCTTCATTCGTCTGTATGAAAATTGTTCTGTCATAAGAGGGGAAAAGAGAAAATTCAAGAAAGAGAAATTTTGTGAGGGAGACAATGTAGACGAAGGAGATAGAAAAAGTGACAACCTTTTTATCTGAAAAGGAGCCTTCTCAAGCATCACCCATTTTAAATGCAACCTTGCAAGTAGCCACCACAGACATAAGTACACAGTATAAATTTCTTCAGAGAAACACATTCACAACACAGTGACGAGAAGCAAATAAAAATCAAACAAAAAGACACCTGGCACACACTAAACCCAACAATTCTCTGAAATGAAACATTAAGAAGCTCTGGGCCAGTATATTACATTGGCAACATATGAAACCCATTTTATTTCTTTTAGTGCAACAGAAGAAATGGAGCTAGGGTAATAGCTATTGTCAAACAGCTACTTTTTTGTCAAGTATTTATTTCAGAGCCTGGTGGAGATTTTTAAATGAATCCCTCTTTTTTCCATGTAGGCTAAAGTGACTTTGTGGCCACCCAGGTCACTCAACACTGTCTCGGCTCCCTTCATCGCTGTTTCACAGCTGATGGAGCAGGCGCAAGACAATGGCTTCACAGTCTAGCGCTCCCTTTAAACTTTATTATTAGCACACTTTATTGTACGTATGGACACATTCAAACATTTCCCAGCTCAATGGCCCCCCCGCCCCGGACTCTTGGCTCAGTGCTCTGCTCCCTGTGAGTCACGGGACTGCTCTGCTCCCGTTAGCAGCCTGCCGTGCAGCTCTGAAGCACAGCAATAATTAGATTTTTTTCTGAAGACCTTTTTCTCCCTTCTTCCCCCGAGTGCAGCACCAGAGCCCCAGTGAGGTGGAAGCTATCTGCAAAGCAAAAGACGACTCCATGACTATGCTGCTTCTTTTCTCGGGGCCTTTTTGCTCCTCTGTTTCTTTTTTATTCCTTTGGGGGCGCAGAGAGGGGCTACTTGCTCCTTCCTGGTGGGGGACTTGTCCTGGCATTTCTACTCTCTGAAGGGGAGGTGCATACCGACACATGCTGAGCAGGGTTGCTTTCAGTCTGGAGCAGTCTGAGCCTGAATCCTGGGCTTGGCTGAGCCAGGCTCATCTTAGTGGCCTGGGGGGTCCCACCAAACAAGGGAGAGGGCAACCTGTACCAAAGGTGAGGGGAGAGTCGCTGTGGGACCTGTACAGCCACTGGTCGGACACAGAGAGGGGTGGCAGAGCCCAGTTGCCAGACTCTTAAGTTGACTGACGAGTGCAGCCATTTGCTAGGGGGGTGTCTAAGCATCAGCGAACGCACCTGGTCTCAAGGGGAGCAGATGGGAGGGATGGGGCAGCAGAACGAGGACGTGGTGTTTTCTTTTTTCTTCCCTTCTTCTTGTGCCAACCACCACTGCTGGTGGGCAGGACCGAAACCCCCTCCCTCCCGGCCTCACCATGCCACAGCCCTGGCCTCGCTCACCCTCCTGCTGGGGGGCAGTAGGGGAGCAGGGGGGCAGGAATGCTTCCTCAGAGGGTGGTAATCCTGGAGGTGCAAGTGCCGTTCCTGTACATGCTCCCTGACTCCAAGTTGTCTGGGGGAAAGTCCTCCACGCTGTATGCTCTGCTCTTGAGAGCAGTGGCATAGTAGTCGATGGGTTCCTCTGCAGCATTGTCCATCCAACTGAGGCAGAGCAGTCGCTGGAAGGACCGCTTGAAGTTGTCCGAGAGAAAGCCATAGAGAATGGGGTTGGCACAACTGTTGGCATAGCCCAAGATGACGGAGAGCTGGCTGATGGTGGCATCATCCTGCTCTACAAAGACATTGACCAGTTGCACGATGTAGAAGGGCATCCAGCAGATGACGAAGACCATCACCACCATCATGACCATGAGGGTGATCTTGCGCTCCGAACGTTTGCGTTGCTGCCAGCCAGCCTTCAGGGCCACCATGCGCATCTTGGCAATGATGAGGATGTAGCAGAGGCAGATGGCCACTACAGGCAGCAAGAAGCCCATCAGAAAGGTGTAGACCACAAAGACCACCAGCCATCTTTGGGTGGGCTCTGGCATGAGCATGTTGCAAGCCACCGTTCCATCACTGTTGGCTGCTGTGTTGGAGAAGATGATGATGGGCAGAATGATGAGGATGGAAAGCACCCAGACACCCAGATTGACCATCTTAGCCACCGTGGGCCGGCGGTACCTTGCCGCCTTGATGGGGTGCACCACAGCGATGTAGCGGTCCACGCTGAGCACAGTCAGGCAGTAGATGCTGGTGAACATGTTGATGGCATCCACGCTGAGCACCAGCCGGCAGAGCAGCGAGCCGAAGGGCCAGTGGTGCAGCAGGGTGGAGGTGACCAAGAAGGGGACACTGAGCATCAGCAGCTCGTCCGCGATGGCCAAGTTGAGGATATAGATGTTGGTAGCCGTCTTCATCTTGGCATAGCGTAGGATCACGTAGATGACCATGGAGTTGCCGCACAGCCCCACCAGGCATACCACGGAGTAGATGAAGGAGATGAGGATGGCGCTGCCTTGAGACTCGCTCAGGGTGCTGTTCGGGGCGCCGGACGAGTTCCTGCCGCCCGAGTCCATGCCCCCCGCCGCCGCCTCCTCCGAGGCGCCGCCGCCGCCGCCGCCGCCGCCGCTGCCTGCACCGCCCGGAAGCCTGGAGCAGGTGCCATGGGGGAGCATCCTCTGCCCGGACCCCCCCGCCCCGGCTCAGAG
>Ga0065711_1048869_pt1 | contig 11590 bp, 11 predicted proteins | sample Hoacrofraction12_FD_59098 | JGI IMG/M metagenome (GOLD analysis project Ga0065711, IMG submission 59098) | Hoatzin crop microbial communities from Cojedes, Venezuela - Epithelial fraction 12 v2 (version 2) | ecosystem: Host-associated > Birds > Digestive system > Esophagus > Crop | place... | reverse complement strand
AAAAAAAAAAAAAAAAAAAAAAAAAAAAAAAAAAAGGAGAAAGAACTAGGACAACATAGCCCCAAACCATTACCTATTTTCTTTATATTTAAACAGACCCTCTGTCACCCTCCCTTCTCCCCTTTTCTACACCTGAATAAAACCAGGCAGGATCTAAAGCCCGAATACCGAGCACTCCTGCAATTCAGAAGATTAGAGGGAAAAGGACAAATGTTCATGGGTGCCACGACGTCAAGCCAAGCCTCTTGGAGCGGCGTTCGTTACGGAGCCCTGCCAAAACTCCCGGCGCAGGCAGCTGGGGCAGGAGCAGCTGCGCGGCCGGGGAGCAGGAGGAAGCGACTCACAGCACAAGTCAGGAAAATAACGCACAGAGGGATCCTTCTGGTGGAAGTGGGGATGTTATAGATAAAGCATTAACAAGGAGTTGTTCCCCCAAGCAAGCAGCCCAGACAGCAGAGCAACAGGAAACCCAACCAGCTCACCGCGAAGCGGCTGACTCACGCCTATTGTTAGACCCGGCCATTTGTCTCCCAAGGTTTTTCTAAGCCTGATGATGCTGCAGCCCTTTCCAAGCCCTGGGACCAGTAAAACTGCTTCCAAGCTTAGGGGAAGAGTGCTGACACTTGGGGCTTAGGGCAAGGACTCCTTTGAGTCACAGCTGCTAATTATACACCTCAGTATGTGTTGAAAAGACAGACATTTTAATGCATGGCAGTTTCAAGAGCAAGGACTTATCTCTGTGTCTTAGGTAATACACCTGTTACCAGCGACTAGAAGAAGTAATGTCCCTGCTGGAATATTAAATCAATCTGATCCTGCCCTGAGATCTTGTGTGCCAGCTAACCCTGGCAGCACGGCCCCTCTGCCCTGGGTCAATCTCCCCCTGTGGAAATTCGGGGGGGGATTCCAGTGATCCTTCGCGGGCAGCATTGGCCTCTCTGAGATGCGGGGGGGCTGGATGAAACGGGTTTGTTCATCTGTGCCGGTGACTCCTCCGCTCAGATTTTGCGGGTAGCTGAGGAGCGCTGTGCCGGTGCGTTAGCTGGTTTGAATTCAGAATTCTAATCAGATCAACTAAGTAACTTTCAATCTAATTAGGAGAACAGTAGGGTTTGTTCTTAATCCACAACCATTTAATCTTCCGACTCATTAGCTGTGCACAAGGGCCTATGAATATGTATATCTGGCAGGAAAAAGAAAGCTTTGACCTTGATGAGAATGATAACACATATATAAAGCAGGTGTGCACTCACCTTTCATCACACTCGCCTTATTATGTAGATTCAACAATTCCTACAGCTCTGAATTGGGCTATCAAGACTTATAGGCAATCCTGCAGCCAATTAGGCATCAGAGTCCTGATGAACCATGGAACCTGTAATGATTAGCACAGTATTTACAGGCAAGCTGCCTCCTACCAATTTGTATGCAAATAAAAATGTATCTGGTTTAGAATGCCGTACTAGGCAATATAACTCGCGCACCAACAACTGGGTTGAGGAAGAGGAAATACATTCAAAGACGAAAGATTCAGAGCACTAAATAGGATTTTGTTTAGGATCTTGAATATACTGGTTCAATACATCAGTGTCATTCCTGCAGTCACTTATGAAAAACTATTCATACAAATTGTTGAAGAATTTAATGTTACATACAAAACTATTCAGCCACGGTTCTCTAGTGTAGAATTAAGATCTCTACTATCAGCATTATTTCCTCAGTTGATGAAATTATTCTATACCCCTCAGAAAAATAAACTCATGTGCAAATTCTCTGATTTTCCTCTGACTTCTGGATTTGCAGTTTATTTCTCCTTTTATTGAAATTAACAGGGGACCTTCCTTTGACTGCAATAGAAGTAGAATTGCAGAAGCCATGTCTTCTTTAGGTCTGTTTTGCTCCTCTTGCATTCAATTACAAAAGATACCAAAACTGACCTTAGCACCTGTCCACACTTTCTGCAATGGTAGTTGCATAACTCCTAGTGAAGTCAGTGGGAATTAGGCCCAAGTACCAGGTGGATTTTGGGCACTACATCTGGAAAATATTTCAAAACAAAACATTTATGAAGCACGGACACCAGTTTAGGCTACAGGCAACCCTAAAGATCAGGGGCTAGGAAAAAAATCTGACTCGGGTATCTAAGCAGGATTGTTGTGTAGCTGTTACTGAAAATCTCCCGCTAGGAGCTGTAACAGAGCTGGGGAGGGATCAGAGAAAAGCCAACTCTTGTTCTCATGCTCACTTAGGTTTTCATCTCGAGGAGACCGAGCTGTCCCATCACAGTGGTCCAGAGGCAGGAAATGGGCAAACTAAAGAACCCAGCAAGGGAATGGACCTTAAACCCCAGTCAGACAAGAAAGATCCCAGGGAGGACCCCAAATCCCAAGAAGGATCATGCCAGGGGACTGCAACCTCCTGTTGCTTGCAACAGCTGTGAGGATGAGAAGAAAAATGTGGATCTCTGCTACGTGAATAACCAGGCAAAATCCAGCCAAAATGGGGAGTGCAAGGCAAAGAAGTCAGATGACGCTGTAGACTGACCGGTAGAAGAAAATCAAGGGCTATATTTACTTTAGTTTTCTTCTCCTGTTTGGCCATTCTGTATCTAGCCATTTGCTGGTTCCATTGTGGTTTATTTAAAAAGCCTCCACGGACCAAAACTTCGACACACGTCCCCAGCTTGCGACATGAGATACTGCAGAAGTTACTTCTTCCCTCAGCAATAAAGCAAATGCCAGCAGAGAAGAGGGCTCTTCCACGGCAGAGACAGCATTGCCCTTAGGTGAACCAGCATCTACACATGCAAAGCCTTCACCCCCAGTGGGGAAGACCTTTTAACTTGACTCTGCCAGAATCAAGGGGATTAAGGGTACCATTTAACTCAGTCCAGCTTCTCGGCTAACAGTACCCTTGCACGCACCTCCACTGCTCTTTTGGCACTCTGGGTAAGTTCACTTGAGCCAGCTCTTAAGGCTTTTATCTTTAAAGCCAATGTAGATAACAAGTTTAACAGGCCCTGGAGATGCAACCTAAAGCTGCCCCTCTAAAGTAACAGGCTCCAGCTGCACAAGGCAACAGTAATCGCCCATGCCCGGCGAGGTCCAGCGCTTTCACCGAGGGATCATAGCCAGTGCTGGCCTCATTGAGCTCGACCTGCCACGTCCACAGCAGAGCAGCATTTGTCCACCCAGCAGCATCCCGAAACCCCAGCTTCAGCAGAGAAGTTGCTCACAAACATCATCTGTTTCCAAAGGATGGTTTGTGCCGGGGTGAAATGAAACAAGTCCAGTTGTTGCGTTTCTTTTTCCCTGTGGAGCAGGTTCAGGCCAAAGAAATTTAACCGCTACTCAGCTGTTTTCTGCTGACATCGCTTGCATTCCTCTCTCTTCTCAAATAACATTTGGAACTCCCTGCCAGATAGTGCAATTTGATATATGCCCTGATGATAGAGGGTGGAGGGGAGGAAAGTACATTGACTAATATTTTTCCATTACAAATCTAAACGGTCCAATCTACAGCTTAATCTGCAATAAAACCAGCAATTTCTGAAGGCTGGGTTACTGACTTGCGGCCAACACTTGTACCTGCAATCTTTCTATGCAGATTACTTCTAAGAGGTTGTGATAAAATTACTATCAATAGTATTTCCAAGCTACACCTTTTGAAACCACCTACCGAATTTTAAGCCCCAGACTCTTGGATCTCAAGACCAGATTTACTCTGCTCAGAGCTGTTCAGCTGGCAGCCAGTCCCAGTACCAAAATCCTTATTCAACCCCAAGAAGGTTTTCCTTCCCAGGTACCTCTGAGATCCTTCAGTATTGAAACGGATGGTTTGCCTTTCGTGAACCCAAGTCTCAGTGGCTGCCACTGATGGAGGAAAAAGCCGGCATTTACCACACAAGGGTTTTCCTATACTAATGGCAGGAAATACCACAAATACCAGGATGAAATAAAAATCCACAGCCCCTCCAAATGCCACATGAATTAGCAAGGTAAGGGCTTAGAATTTCTGGTATTTAGATGTCAATGCTCCTCTATGTGTTTGGAAATTCAGGGGTTTATTATTGCCTCTTATCCGCAAATATAAATTTTCTTATTTTTGCCTCCTGATCATGGCAGCAGTGCTCTCAGAATTATTGTCTTTCAAACATACACAACAGGGGTGATCACATCAGGAAAAGAAGAGAACACTGTTTTGGCTGTGCCTCTACTCTGCAAAAGAGGAAAAAAAGTCCTTTCCTTTCTGCTGGGACTGAACCACGCTGGGACACTTGGCGCCATTTACTTCACCATCTCCCTGCGCTTCTCTCTCAGGGCTGGGAGAACTGAAATACGATGAGAAATTTTACTCCGCTGTCAGCTGGCCCGAGGAGAAGGACAAATCTCTCCGAGGAAAGACAGTTCCCAAGGGGCTCACAACTGAGAAGTATTTCAGCTGCCCTGCTGGGAAAGCCTCGCCCTCCCCAGAAGCCTGGCCGTGGCTACTGGATGTGCAGCTGGAGCACAGCCCCCGCGAGCTGCACCGACAAGGGAGGGACGGAGCGAGGACGGGCTCCTGGATGGACAGACAGCCCCCTTGCATTCGTCATGCCCATGTATTGGTGACTATTTGCCTAGCTCTGTGTCCTAGGAGACAGAGCCTGAACCCTGGTGCAGGCACCAAAAGCATAAATGTGCTCAGGATAAACAAAACCAAGTAAATCTTAGACCTCAGCAAGTTTCCACTTTTTACATTACTTGAAGATTTATCACCTAATCTAAATTATACTGTCACCAATATCTAATTTATTCCACAATCACCTCTCACTCAGGGTGTCCAGGGGCTAAATATCACTGGAGCGTGACAGAATGTGCCAGCAATGAGTCCTGGGTCCACCCTGTCCCTTTACAGGTCCCTCAGGGCTCCTGTTCACACTGCCAGGGACTGCTGGGCTAACCTGATACAGACATCGCTTCACGCCAAGCAGTCACTAAAACATCTCTTTGTAAGGGATTTCCAAAGTATATTTATCCCGAGGTGTTCTCCAGTCCTTCACCCCTGCAGGGACATTCTTCAGGACAGCCAATATTCAGTTCTCTCTACGCCTTACAGACAGGAGGCGAGTTAGTTGGCTTGAGGCTTCTATGAATAAATCAGCTTTTAGAGGGGATGAAAGAAAAACATGACGGAATTTGGTCCTTCTCGTTCAAAAGACCTTATCTAGCAGCAGAGGGAGCGAGTAGGGCAGGTTCACCTTCAACACGATAATCTCTTGCTAGCTCTCCTTACAGCATTCCCAGCTTCTGCCCTTCACTGGATGCTGAGCATGAATGTGGGAATGAATCACTGCTGATCTTGGCAAAATACCAGTCTCCCTCCCTTTGCTCCAGCTTGGAATAATCCCAATTTTCCAAATGGCTTCAGTGAATCCAGGATTTAAGCTCAGCTGTTAAAAAGTAGATGGAACCCATAAATCACAGGCTTTCTATCAGTGAGCTCTTTGATGCATTTAAAACAATTACTGGGAAATATATGATCTTCCTAAAAATAACTATTCATGTGAACACCAGGAGAGAAGCTCCTGTCAAAGCCTCACACATGGGCAACCTGATCTCCACCCCTCAACCCCAAAGGCAGGCACAAGGACTCTCTTTACTCTCTTTTGCTGCTCACAGCTGTATTAGAATTGATAATATGCTGAAATGACACATGCTTACGATGATGTTAGAGCAGTATAAAAATTATGCAGTAAATTAATGTATGCAGTACATTAGTGTATGCCTGCTTTCAAGTCCAAGTGGGTGGAGATCACCAGCCCATGGGAGGTCATTTTTTCACCCATCATATTGCTCACAAAATGGCTTGTAATTAGAAACTTTTATACTGGGCTTGTATCAATGGTGCCATTTCACTCCTGCCACTGATAAGGACATAGTAGGAGTGCTAGGAACAAGCCAGAAGGAGTTAATCTAGAAACAGGTCAAAGAAGAAAGCAGATTAATTCATTCTGCTGTCCACACTATCCTACAAATTTTCACCAGCAAATCTTTTCCAGCCTGCAACTGAGAACGTTGCTGTGTCATGGGAATGTACAGTTTTCAGCTTTTGCTGATGTTGTTTTTAGGTTTCCACTATCGCTACTGGTATGTCACTAGAGCATGGCAGCGTTTCTGCAGCATACGGATGCGGTTCCCATAACAGCACAAACGCGAGCTACCATCTCTGCTGCACACGTGGTGACAAAATATGACTTGTACTAACTAGGTTTTAGCAGAGAGAACGGGCTTTAAACCAGTGTATCGCAGATGCCCCTCTCAATAGGTTAGGGCACACCTACTACCGGACCCCAGCTAGGACAGATCAGGAAACCACACACCCGAAGTCCATGAGCTCCAGGTCACAGGAAACACCTGTGCTGCGGTGGCACCAGATGCCTACTCAATAAAACATCTGCAATGGCAGCAGAAACACATAACCTCTCTGCTGTCACCTTTTGCAGCAGGACAGGACTGACACCCAACTTCCACCATCGAGGCGATTTGTGTCATTAAACCCAACAAACCTGCACCTCAGCCACAAATGCTCTGAAAACTAACCCTTTAGCGGTGGCGTATGATGCAGCAGAGCTGGTCTGGTGAACCTATGGAGCAAATCCATGTCCTGTGGATCCTCCAGTATCCAAATCCATGCTGAAAGAAACGTACTGCCTTGGGGATGCTGGGACCCCTGAGACACTCCAGCCCCCAAGGAAGGCTTTTTCCATGATGGCTGGAGCAGGCTGAAACAGGAGGAGGGATCTCTTCCACTGTCCCCTGCAGAAACCTAAAGACAAGGACATTCTGGAGTTTTGTCCTCTCCTTCCTGATCTCTTGTCTTTGCTCTCGACCCCTTCACCTCCTTCTGTTGCTACTTCTATTACCCCTTCCCCAAGAAAGGGCACACTGCTCATGAGCTCCAAGTGCTGGAATCCAGCCATTTCCATTTCTGAGCCTCCCTTATCGCACCTTCCCAAGGCTGCCCTTGCTCTAGGGTTCTGCTGGCAAGAAGCTACCAGGAAAAACAAACACAGCGTTAATCTGGTGAGGGGCATCCAGCTCCAAATAAACATAAAGCTGGGAAGTAGGATTTACTGCATGCAGCATTGAAAACCTTTGGTTTTGGTTTCCTTACGCATCTACCTTTTGACTGTACGCTGTGCCTGCACAAGATTAGCGTTATTGGTACAAGTCACATAGGAAATCTCTGAAAAAGACTCAGCCACTGCAGCATGATGAGGGAAGATGTCTTGATTTAAGAACACAGACATTACTAGAAAGGGAAAAAAAAATAAAAGGGTCCCTTACTGTTCTGACATATCAAAAGGAGACTAATGAACCACCAGTTCATAGAACGACCCTGCTCTTCATTTCAGAGCCAGGCTGGCCTTTTGTGGTAAGGACACTGAATAACAAGAGCAAGAACAAACAGAAAGAACCCTTTCCCCCTGCCCAAAGTAAATTTTGAAATGAAATAATTTTAAAACTACACCCTTCTGCCCTACTTTAAGGTCCACATCAGAACAGATGAAAAGTTTTGTTCCATTGGCAAAACTGAATCAAGGCTTTTGATCCTCAAAGATCTCTTAATCGCTTTGCACATCAGTTCTTTTCATTATTTCAAACATACGTGAAGACAGCTACTTTTTTTCCTCTCTTTTTTTTTTTTTCATAAAAAACTCCACTTTTCTGTGTTTGGGCCATTTCCCAGCCAACTGTGGCAGCATGGCAGACAGCTGTTGGTTCTTTACTCAGGGTAAGTTTCAGCATACATAGATGTTGATCTGCATTACTAAAGTCTAAAAAAGCATGAACCTTGCCACCAGTTGTGCTAGCTCACAATATCCACCTCTTCACCCTTCTGGTGCTTAAGAAGAGTTCCAAGGAAGATTATACGCTTCTGGTTAAAAAAAGAAAGTAGTTGTTGGTGGGGTGATTGTTGGGTTTTTTGGTTTTGTTTTTTTTTAAAGGTTGACTCAGAATCAGAATCTCCTTCACATCAAATAGAACTTAAATCAAGGTTTCTCCTAAACTTCATGTCTCTTCAATTCCAGTAAGTCAAATCCAGCACCAAATCACCAATCCTTAAACAAAACAGGGACATAATTTGCAATAAACCTGACCATCTTAGCATCCCTGTGAGATGAGTGCTTAACTGCACTCAGTTTTCCAACAAATACGTACAGTGTCCTTTGGTTATTTATTAAAGTCTTGCTCCTGGTTTATGGCTCACCGACCAACTGAAAGGGCAGGGACACGTTCTGAAACGAAGACCGTTCTTTGTCTGAGCAAGACTTTGCAACAAGCAGCCTCCCAAAAATTATAATACAAATTATAGACAGAAGAGATGGGAGGTGGAGTCAGAGTCAGCTGGCTCACAAGCCATCAAGGGGGATGGATAACATCAAAAACAAACTCCACCTGGAAAGCTGCATGTAGGCAGCAGAGCAACAGTTTAACGCGTTCAGAGCCTGAGGCATTGTTTAGCAAGTGGGTGGATGCTTTCTGAGCCAGCTTCATCTGCCCAAGTGGTGTCAAAGCCATTGTAAGCTGCCATGTTAAATTCTGGTCACAAAGCAATCCGGAGCCGAGGAGGGCCAGCAACAGAAGGCTTCTGGCTGCACCAACACCCAACAGGCGCATGCCTTGTCGTGCTAGAAGACACAGGTAATAACCATACGCTGCTCTGCAGACAGCCTCACTCACTCAGCCCAGGCAACACAACCAGCCTGAGACCCTCGGGCAATCTGAGGACACCATCTCCATGTCATCTGGGCTATCAGACTCCTCCACGTTTCCTTGTCAGTAGCAAGAGGAAAGATCTGCCTTGAACTTCTGCCCCCCGCATGTCCGGCTTTTCTGAGCCTCTTTTTCTGCATTTATCCCCTAAAGGCAGGGGAAGTCTCTGTCTGTAAATAAATACAGTACCTAGCACCACACTGTTTGTACCGATATTCGGGCTTTCAGATTCAGCCACAGTAAAACAACATTTCGATCCCGGTCATTTGTTCCACTGCACCAGATGAGTCAGATGAAACCCAGCTGAGACCACACCAGCCATCACTGGCCCACAAACCACTTCGTCGGCATCGCGCAGAGGTGAAAAAACCCAGATCCCCGTCTGACAACTGTCCTCCCTGTGGGCTTGTGGGCATCTTGCAGGCAGAGCGCGGTCCCCAACACCGAGCCCACGCAGACCTCACAGAGACTGTACACGTCCACACAGCAAAGGGAGAAAGCAGACGGACGAAAGGGGGAAGATGAGCTTTCTCCTCATCAATATTCAGGAGCAAACCACTGCCCAACATAACAAGCATGTTTTCCAGCATTCACCAGAGCACAAAGCTTGACAAGAGAGGACTAAAAAGAAACCAGGGATTCCAGCCGCCTCTCGACCAGCTTTCCGTAACGGGAATGCCAGACACGGGTTGGCAGCTAGTGTGTGGCAAGAGAGAACTGCTCCCGAGAGCCTCCCTGAGGACACGGCTTCCTCACCCACACAGTCACTGGGGTTCCTCGCTGTTGGTGGCTGCCATTTTGCAACACCGTCCTGCAGCTCAGTCCCATATCTGCCACAAGCCACAGCCGAGTTCTGCACTTCACATGGATTTCTATATATTGTACCTACTAGTAGCTTGCTGCTTGCAGAGTAATTTCCAGCTCTGCCCTTCCCAGTGCATGTTGTAACGTTAAACCTTATTTTACTTGGCAGCTAGAGCTCACTTTTCAAGCAGCTGTGAGAAAAAGACCCCTCAACTGATGCAAACAAACATGGATTTATTTATGATTTGTAAATTAAAACAAACAGCTTGTGTTCCAGGCTGTGCAGTCCACATCCATCTCAATAAAACCCCACACAGAGCAAAGGAGACCTTCTGGCCTCTCCGATGCTCTCTGAGGTGCCTGGTTTTACCCTTCTTATTGCATGCTGATAAGGACAGAAAACTTCAGAAGCGTCTCTGACTCCTTTTTTCATACCTCCCATGAAATCTGAGGCCAGCCGTGCAGACTACCATTTCCACTGAAATAAAAGTCTAGTTGGAGATGGGAATTAAACCCAGAGCATAGGTTTAGCCTACAGAGAACTGAAACTATGGAATAGATCTGACTAGTTTTCATCCCTCATTGTGAGGACAGGCTTGTAAAGACCACGTTTGGGAGCTAATTCACAGCAACAGCAGCTTGCCGTTTCCCCGAGAACAGCGGGTCCGAATGCCCAGTGAATTTTTAACCTGGCTAGCCTAATTGCTGATGGCAGTGGTCTTATTCCCAACAAATTTAAACCATTGAAGCCCAGCACTAAAACGCAGCTTTGTGATGACCTCACCTAGCACGGGTTACTGGAAACATGCAAGCAATGACAGACCGACTGATGAAGTGTCGGCGAGGCTGGCGTCACGGAGTTGCCACTTCACACGCAGCTACAGTAATAGGAGCAGTAGCAGCAGATGGAGGAGGATTGTTCGAATGGCAGAGCTGGTCCTTCCTTCGGAGACATACGGCTCGAGCAACAGATGAAAACAACCAGGGAGGAGGTTTGAGGAGAGCAGTCCTGGAAACGTGAGAAACAAATGCAAGGCCAAGCAGTGGCTCTGTATCTTCTGTTGTTCCTGGCATGGCAGTATGTTGGATATACAGGTTCTTTTCCAAGTAGAACCATGTTTAAATGAAACACCTGATGAGAGAATATTTCAAACTACATCCTCGAGACAGGGGAGATGATAGCCAAAAGCCTGGGTCCTACACTCTAGCACATTACAGGTCTCTGCCACAAAGTAAACCCCAGAAGGTGAAGATGCACCAAGCACGCACAAAGCTGCCAATCTAGATGTGCCCACACATGCTGCTGCACTACAGAAAGATGCCAAGAGCAGAGCTTTTTGAGTTAGAAAGGCATGCAGGCAGGCAACAAAAGAACTTTAAATTTGTGCTAAGTACCCTTAGCATTTAAAGTGTATATACTGTACGTATATACACACACTATATATATTATATATTTTTAATATACATAAAAATACATATACATAATATATAGACATAGAATACTAAAGGCACAAGGACCTGGACTCATGAGCACATGGCTCAGTTTATCTCCCTCCTGTAGGCTCTCTGTAAAGGTTTAGGAAACCTAGTGCCCATCTCTTCCTTGGGGTTGAGTCGTTACACTTTAAGACAAAAATGCTAATTCTTCACCTGTTTCTGGTTAGACTCCACTTGCATCAGCATCTGTATCAATGGAGCAGTTCAGACCACTAATTTCTCTGTAAGCTAAATATTGCTACTAGTGTCACTGGAGAATAGTGAGGGGTTGCCGATCTACAATTGCTCTTTGATATCGTATTGGATTAGTGGGGGGGAAAGACGACAAAATCATGTCTCAAATTCACAAGCTTAGGGTATCGTATTCTGAATCTGATCACACAGAATCACACAGAATGGCAGGGGTTGGAAGGGACCTCTGTGGGTCATCTAGTCCAACTCTCCTGCCGAAGCAGGGTCACCTACAGCAGGCTGCACAGGACCTTGTCCAGGCGGGTCTTGAATATCTCCAGAGAAGGAGACTCCACAAC
>Ga0065711_1048868_pt1 | contig 11591 bp, 10 predicted proteins | sample Hoacrofraction12_FD_59098 | JGI IMG/M metagenome (GOLD analysis project Ga0065711, IMG submission 59098) | Hoatzin crop microbial communities from Cojedes, Venezuela - Epithelial fraction 12 v2 (version 2) | ecosystem: Host-associated > Birds > Digestive system > Esophagus > Crop | place... | reverse complement strand
GATTGGAGTGACATTGGCCTTTCTCCATTCCTCGGGCACCTCTCCTGTCCTCCAGGACCTCTCAAAGATGATGGAGAGTGGCTCAGCAATGACATCCGCCAGCTCCCTCAGCACTCGTGCGTGCATTCCATCAGGGCCCATGGATTTGTGGGCATCCAGGTTGCTTAAGTGATCTCTCACACAGTCCTCCTCCACCAATGAAAAGCCATCCTTTCTTCAGGCTTCCTCTCTTACCTCCAGGGCCTGGAATTCCTGAGGGCCTGCCTTGGCACTGAAGACTGAAGCAAAGAAGGCATTCAGTAGCTCTGCCTTCTCTATAACCTTCATCACCATGACACCCACCTCGTTCAGCAGCAGCCCCACATTTTTCCTAGCCTTCCTTTTGCTGCTGATGTACTTGAAGAGGCTTTTCTTGCTGTCCTTGACTTTCTTTGCCAGATTAATTTCCACGTGGTCCTTAGTCTTTCTTGTTGCATCCCTGCATGTTTTGACAACATTCCTGTGTTCTTCCCAAGTGGCCTGTCCCTCTTTCCACATTCCATGGACCTTTTTTTTCTACCTGAGCTCCGCTAGAATCTCCTTGTTCATCCATGTGTGTCTCCTGCCTCCTTTGCTAGATTGCTTGCTCAGGGACATGCACCGCTCCTGAGCATGGAAGAACTGATGTTTAAACAGCGACCAGTTCTCTTGGACCCCCCTGCCTTCTAGAGTGGGATTCCTCCCAGTAGCTCCTTGAAGAGGCCAAAGTTAGCTCTCCTGAAGTCCAAGATTTTGATCCTACTTATCACCCTGCTTCCTCCACGCAGGATCCTGAAGTTCACCATTTCATGTTCACTGCAGTCGAGGATGCCTCCAACCTTCACATCCTCTGCCAGTACCATACATATCCCTAAATACGTAGGTTGCCTTGCTTTTTTTTTTATTTTAAAATATATATTTCATGAAATCATAGTCTTCAGGTTTACATTAAGTTAAAGATGCAAATCCCATGTCCTCTCTGTTGCCATTTCTGCAATGAAAGAAGTTAAGTTGAAAGAAATTTTTTAAAATTGTAAGATTTAGCCTTTAAAAAATTCTGAAAAAAAGGTAAACCTAAAGTCTGTAAAAGTTACTAGCAAATACAAATTAAGCAAGAATAAGATTCCTAGAATTCTCTGTTCTATTTTTTTTGTGTGCTGCTGTGCTAGCTTGGTAATACAATTCTGTGTACATGAAGTTGTATTTATTATTTAGCTTTGCTCTCACAATCACCATCTTATGAAATGATAGCAGGCTCATAACCTCGACAAACAACTCAGCCAGCCAGCAACATTCTCTGCTTCCTTTTGGTTTAATTCCCTTGTAAATCTGATATATACTACTTTTACTGATGATGCAGTGGAAAAACACTGTGTCAGAGCACTTGGTCCTTACCCACCACTATTTTTTTTCTTTTTTTTTCTTTAATTAAATGGAACTTCTTTGTTTGCATCTAATGTTCTTTGGTTAAAGTCTCACTGATTTCAAGTAATTATCAGTACTGTGTATTTTTTCCACCAAAAGGTTTTTGCTGCATGCTTGTGTTCTGCAGATAACTTCTGCAAGTAAGTATATTTAGAGCAGGCTTATTTTGCAGAAGGTTCTGCATAACAGCAGAAATTAGAATATCCAGGAAGACAGGGTTGCCTACACTCCCTGCCTGGTAGGTGTATATACATAATAAACCACTTTCTTACTGCAGAGGTAATAACATTGCAAAGGTGTGGTGAAAGCACCTGTATTGGGTTTCATGGCAAGGCTGTGGTGGTGGAGAGGCTACAGGGGTGGCTTCTGTGAGAAACTGCTAGAAGCTTTGCCCATGTCTGATAAAGCCAGTACTAGCTGGACTTCAAGATGTACCTGTCAATGGACAAAGCTGAGGAAATCAGCGATGGTGGTAGTATCTCTGTGATAACATATTTAATAAGGGGGAAAAAACGTACCGTACAACAACAGCAGTCAGAAGAGAGGAGTGAGAATATCCAAGTGAAACAACTCTGCAGACATCAAGGTCAGTGAAGAAGGAGGGGGAGGAGGTTCTCCAGGCTCCAGAGCAGTCTGTGGAGAGGACCATGGTGAAGTATGCTGTCCCCTTGCAGCCCATGGAGGCCCAAAGTGGAGCAGATATTCACTTGCAGCCCGTGGAAGACCTTATGCCAGAGCAGGTGAATGTGCCCAAAGGAGGCTGTGATCTCACAGAGATCCCACATTGGAACAAGTTCCTGGCAGGACCTGTGGACCTGTGGAGACAGAATCCCATGCCGGAACAGGTTTGCTGTCAGGACTTGTGACCCTATGGGGGACCCACGCTAGAATAGTGTGTTCCTGAAGGACTGCACCCAGGAGAAAGGACCCATGCTGGAGAAGTTGGTGAAGAGCTGCAGCCAGTGGAAAGGACTCACATTGGAGAAGTATGTGGAGAACTGTGTCCCATGGGAGGGACATCATGGTGGAGCAGGGACAGAGTGCGAGGAGTCCTCTCCCTGAGGAGGAAGAAGTGGAAGAGGCAACATGTGATGAAATGACCACAAACCCCATGCCATGTCCCCCTGCCCCACTTGGCAGAAGTGTCGTAATTTGGCCATGGCTGGCAACAAAGGGACACACCAAAGAGACACACGATCATTCTATTGCCTCTCCCCCCGCTGGGGTGGGGAGGAGAAAGGAAAGAAAAAGGTAAAACTCATGGGTCAGGACAAGGGTGGTTTAACAGAACAGCAAACAAAGTGATCAGTAACAACAATAATACTGATAAGAAGAATCTGCAAAACAACAGCAAAAATGCACAGAGCAGCTCTCACCGCCCAGTGCACAGTGTGCTCCCGAGCAGCGATTAACTCCTCTTCCCCTCCGCCCCTGCCCCCGGCCAGCTCCCCCACTCAGAACCAAGCATGACATCCCATGTTATCAAATACCCCATTTGACTGGTTACTTTGGGTCAGCCCACTCATATACTATTTCTCATTACCCTTCTCTGATATGATTGGCAATAAATTCAACTAATTTCCCTTTATCGAGTCTGTTTTGCCCATGACGGTAATTGCTGAGTGATCTCTCCCTGTCCTTCTCTCAACCTGGGAGTCTTTCACTATATTTTCTCTCCCCTGTCCAGCTGAGGAGGAGGAGTGGTAGAGTATCTTTGGTGGGTACCTGGCATTCAGCCACGGTCAACTCAACACAGCACCCCACACTAGCAAGCTATAATGTCAAGGATATATCCTGTCTTCAGAACAGCATGTAGGTTAGAGCCTTCAGCAAGCACAGCCATATAAATCTGTTACCAGGCTTTGTCACATCCTGACTCACAGTCTGAATAACTCCTGCTTTTGTTTACTAGTAACCTAGATACTAGAAAACATGTAACTAAAAAGCAATCAAATACTTAAAGTAGAAATGAGCGTTTTAGTGGTTAAAATTGCTACTTCTACATGCTGTGAATTTAAATAATTAATAGAAGACTTCACTGAAAATTAAAAAATAGAAGTCAGGCCAAGTAACCTATTGTTGCCATGGAGCTGTAATTAAGAAAAAAAAAAGAAAAAAGAAAAAAGGCAAAAAAAAGCAAGAACTTGTTATGTAACTCAGTTTTCTAGAGCATTTCTGAGCATTGAGTATTTTCAGGTGTTACATGTAAAATATGAAAATTCAATATTGTAACAAGTGCTCAGTTTTAGGGCCAATATATTTTACTATTTTTTGAAATGTTCTGGATCCACAAATTAAATTTAAGTTTGCCTATGATACTAAATTGGGAGGAGCTGCTGATTCCCTCAAGGGCAGAGAGGCCTTTCAGAGAGATCTGGATAGGCAAGACAGCTGGGTAATCATGAATCATATGAAACTTAACAAGAGCAAGTGCCAGATTCTCCACCTGAGATGGGGTTATTTATATGTGTTAGAATTTGTATTGTTATACATACAAATTATGTATGTTATACATACATACACATACATAATTTGTATGTGTTATACATACAAATTCGGGAATGAGAAACTGGTGAGCAACCCCGGGGAAAAAGTTCTGGAGGTCTGGGTTGATGGCAGGTTGAATACGAGTCAACATTGTGCCTAGGCAGCCAAAAGGGTCAACAATGCCCTGGGGTGCATCAAGCACAACATAGCCAGCCAGTCAAGGGAGGTTATTGTCTCACTCTATGCTGTAATGATGTGACCCCATCTCAAGTACTGTGTTTTGGGCACCTCAACATAAGAAGGATATCAGACTATTAAAGTGTGTGCAGAGAAGGGCAACAAAGATGGTGAAAGGCCTCAAGGGCAAGACTTAAGAGAGGCAGCTGAGGTCTCTTAATTTGTTCATCTTGGAGAAGAGAAGACTGAGGAAGGGACTCCATCACAGTCTACAACTTCGTCAAGGGGGGAAGCAGAGAGGGAAGTGCTGATCTCCTCTCTCTGGTGACCAGCAATAGGATATGAGGAAATGGAATGAAGCTGCATCAGGGGAAGTTCAGATTGGACATGAGGAAAAGATTCTTCTCTAAAAGAGAAGTTGGTCACTGGAACAGACTACCCATGGAAGTCCATCAGAGTTCCAGGAACTTTTAGTTATACAGTTTAGTTTTAGGTAGTCATGTGAGGAGCAGGTAGTTGGACTCCATTATTCTTATGAGTCCCTTGCAACATGAGATATTATGATTCTATGATTCTAAACATAATCTACATAACTAAAAACCATGTACGACGTTCTACCTTCTCTATGAAAGTTAAAAACTTGTGTTGTTCTTTTAGAATAGGATGGTGATAGGACAACAGGTCAAGGGAGGTGATTCTGTCACTCTACTCCGCTCTGGCAAGACCCCACCTGGGGTACTGTGTCCAGCTCTGGAGTCCTCAGCACAGGAAAGACATAGATCTGTTGGAACTGGTCAAGAGAAGGGTCACAAAAATGATCAGGGGGCTGGGACAGCTATGCTAAGAGGAAAGGCTGAGAGAGTTGGGGCTCTTCAGCCTGGAGAAGAGAAGGCTACAGGGAGACCTTAGAACAGCCTTCCAGTACCTCAAGGGGGCCTACAAGAAAGCTGGAGAGGGACATTTTACAAAGGCATGTAGGGATACGATAAGGGGTAATATCTTCAAGCTGAAAGAGGGTAAATTTAGATTAGATACAAGATAGATATTCTTTTCTATGAGGATGGTGAGGCACCGGAACAGTTCACCTGGAGAAGATGTGGATGCCCCTCCCTGGAGGTGTTCAAGGCCAGGTTGGATCGGTCTTACAGAAACCTGGTCTAGTGGAAGGTGCCCATGCCGATGGCAAGGTTGTTGGAACTACATGATTTTTAAGATTTCTTCCAGCCCAAACCCAATCTATGGTTCTATGATTTCAGCCATTAATGCATTCATCCTTGGCATGGAAAGATATGCCAGTCTTCTGTGATATCTTATATCATAGAATCATCTTCCTTATATCCAGTGTAAATCCATCTGCTTTTAGTTTAAAAACATTATCCTTTTTCCTATTGCAATAGGCTCTGCCAAAAATTTTGTCCCTATCTTTCTTACAAGGCCCCTTTAAGAACTGAAAGGCTGCAACAAGGTCTCCACAGAGCCTCCTCTTCTCCAGGCTGAACAGCCCCATTTCTCTTAGCCTGTTCTCATAGGAGAGGTGTTCCATCTCTCTGAGCATATTTGTGGCCCTCCTCTGTACCATCTCCAAAAGGTCCATGTCCTTCTTGTGCTGAGGATTCCAGAGCTGGAGGCAGGACTCCAGGTGGAGTCTCATTGGCACAGAGTAGAGTGGTAGAATCACCTCCCTTTACCAGCTGGCCATGCTGCTTTTGATGCCGCCCACGATCCTGTCGGCTTTCAGGGCTGCGAGTGCACATTGTAGACTCATGTCCAGCTTTTCATCTACCAGTATACCCAAGTCCTTCTCCACAGCCCCTCTCTCAATCCCTTCATCCCCCAGCCTGTATTGATACCAGGGCCTTGCCCCAACTGAGTTTCAGGACCTTGCACTTGGCCTTGCTGAACCTCATGAAGTTCACATGGACCCACTTCTCAAGCTTGTCCAGGTCCCTCTGGATGGCATCCCATCCCTCAGGCATTTCAGCTGCACCACTCAGCTTGGTGCCATCTGCAAACTTGTTGAGGGTGCAACTGATCCCACTGTCTGCATCACTGATGAAGATACTAAACAGTACTGGGCCCAATACAAACTGTTGAGGGACACCACTTGTCACTGACCTCCATCTGGATATTGAGCCATTCACCACCACCCTCTGGATGGAATTATCCAACCAGTTCTTCATCCACCAAACAGTCCACCCATCAAATCTATGTCTCTCCAATTTTGAGAGAAGGATGTTGGAGAGGACCATGTTAAAGACCTTACAGAAGTCCAAATAGGTGACATCAGTAGCTCTTCCTTTGTCCACTGATGTAGTTGCTCCATCATAGCAGGCCACTAGGTTGGTCAGGCAGGACTTGCCCTTGGTGAAGCCATGCTGGCTGTCTTGATTCACCTCCCTGTCCTCCACGTGCCTTAGAACAGTTTATTTATTAAACACATCTTCAAGACCGCTTCTATGTTGCTAGCTGAACTGCTTAAACCATTAGATATGAGAGTAACCCTTTTCTTTCACTTTGTGATATTCCTCACACAAAAGAATGAGGAAGAAGGTACACAAGTATAATTAATAAAAAAGGAGAGGCAGCTTTCCTGTGCTTCTGTATTCATGTTTGCTTCCTTAGATAGTTTTTTATGACATATTATTCGGCATATAAGACCACTCTAAGGTGTTTACCTGTCCTTATATGTTCCATATATACTGAAGAACTAAAGTCTGAATTACAAATACTTCAAGATAATAGATGCTAACAAGCTAGACATTTAACTGGATCAGAAGCAGATCCTCTTAGGTTCCTGCTCACATAAACACCAAAGGAAATGAATATTCTATTCTAAAAGAGAAATTAGATTTTTCAAGCAGAAGGAATAATGGAGTTCCACCATCACACAGATATTATTTTTATCCAGAATATCTCCTACTTTTAACATGTGCTGTGTTTCAAATAGTTCAGTTGTTATCTAAAAAAAAAAAAAAAAAAAAGAGAAAAAAAAGTCATAGTGCTCATTTCCAGAATAAACTGAGTCTCTGAGAATTTACTCAAAAATAGAGAAAGGAGCAACAGATGTTGTTCAAGATACTGCTTTCTGAGTGGTGACTTATTTAAGGACAGAATTGAGAGAGGACTATTGGAGATTATAGCAACTAAACAAGATCAGAAAAACTACAGAAGCAGAAACACTACAAGTATGCCCTGATAGGAGGTTCTTAGTGAAAACAAAGATGAAGCTGTACTGTCCTAGACCTGAGTCACAAAAAGATAAGTCAAGAAAAAATATTATCACAGAGATTTTGTCAATATTGGGGGAAAATTATTGTGGAAAATTGTGACAGTAGTGGGACTACAAATCTATTGATGAATATGAGATGTATACATTGAGTAGATGACAGAAATCACTAGGTAATGAAGTATTTGGAATATGATGTAAGATTGTGCATATTTTGGGAATAATACATTGTATATGAGTACCAATTTCATCTTGCATAATTCACTAATGCATGAGATCAATATTGCAAATTGATTAAAATTGTAAACATAATGATTTATCTGTGTTTTTCAAAAAGATTGAAACAAAATTTCTTCAATACAGACTTAAGTTTTCATATAGTTTAGTGAAAAATGCTATGGATAAGTTATCTCCCTACTGATTTATTGTCTTTATTATTTCCCTCCTCCCCATGAAAGAAAATCTAAAGAAGAAAATCAAAGGAATAAATGTTCTAAGAATTACTTGATTTATAATGTGATATTATTTATTCTGAAAAGTCTATGTTATATATCCATTTTTTGTTTGACTACTTTATCTCTGTTACTTTATTTAAAATTTTACTATACTGCAGTAAAAAGAAATGACTGCTTTTGGCTTTCACTTATTTTTTTAATAGATAATAGAAAAACAGATCCAACTCTTAATTTTAGATGAGTTCCACAGCCCAATATCAGTCTGAATATGACAGGAAAGATTCACCTATCTTTTTCTACAGAGATGGAGAAACATTATAAACAGGAAAGATTGCACCGACAAATTGGAGACAGTTGCAGACTTGTCTACCATTAACTAATTAACTAATTAATTGAGACAAACATGACAAGGCATGCATATCTAAAATGCATGACCACAAAACTAATATCTTTTCCTTATTTTTCCGGAACAATTTATTATCAGGTACAATGCCCAATTCAAATGCAACCTAAAATTGTGTCCATGAAGCACCTAACAAACTGCTGGAGTGTGTACTACATAAAAAAAAAAAAAAATCATAACTGATTTATTTTGAGCATCTATAGATCAAACTTTTAGATCATTAGATACATAGTGTGCAATAGTATGTCCAATAGTGTAATATACGATAGTATCCAGGAAAATTAATATTAATTACAAGTTTTACACCAAATAAGAAAATTAAGGTTATAACAGCAGAAACAGTTCAGGTTGGACCAAAACAGATGAGGATGTAATGATTCTGAACAGAAAGCTAAAGATAACTATTCTGTATTGAAGCAAGAATAAAGATCTGTAACACAAAGCCACTCTAGTGGGATTTTGTATTTAAATTGCATTAGGTAACAACATTCAACAATCTCTCAGCTAGCAAAAGGCTTAGAGAAATATTGCAGCTATTTTTATGAAACCCTATGCTGAAGTCAGTTTTGGATCGAATCAGATCCAAATGAGATCAGATGAGCTATGGAACTCACTTGCACATTCCTTTCTGTTCTTACTATTATGATCCAACGGAGTGTTTCTGACAGGATGGATCAAAGCTGTGAGAAGAGACTGCCTCAGTTTTCTCAGATTTATGCTGAAAACTACCAAAACGCTCCAGTGTATAAAGCTAGCTTTTGTTAGAACAAAAAATACCAAACTATAACAAAGTCATTCTTTAAGAGAGTGAAAATGCAAATCCTCAGTGGAGGTATTAAATAATAAGTTTGAAATGTACATCACAAACAATGTGTGAATAGCAAAAAAGGGGTTTATAATCTGTAATAGACAAGCACAAGAACCATGATAGCTTTTGTATTAAAAGCACCACACAGGACGTATGTTTTAGCAATTCTTCCACCTTACTTTCAGGCCTTTGATGAAATTGCAAGTTTTGGGCTGTTTTCTTTAAGAAGGATTCCAGTAGTTATGAAGGGCTTCTTTTTTTTCCTCTCTGTAAAAAATACTTCAGTATTCTTTTTCATTTTAGGTTTTTTAAAATTAGCTGATTTATTTAACAATACTTGGCTTTTTTTGTCTTACTTATGTTCTTTGTATAGAAAAATTACTTGAGACAAAGCTTCCTGGACTTTAGGAAATGTAATACAGTTAGATCCGTGGTCTTGTTCCACATTTTTTTTAGAATGGTATATAAGAATTGCATGCAATACTTATTCATATGCTTAGTACAGAAAAACAACATAAGTAAAATTCTTACAACAATTATCAGCTTTAAAGAGATTGTTAAGGAAATACTAAAAGGGATAGCAACAGGAATAATCTAGCAGGCTTTAATATTGAATCAAAAATAATTTTTAACAAGACAGTGCTATTTATAGTAGCAGATGCCCAGATTCAATAATGCAACCTGCAATGAACCTGTGTACACTGTTCCTGAGCAATTGATAGCTGATGACACAGGGTCAAAAGATCAAAAAGGCTGAAAGGGATCTCAAGACATTTGACTTAAAGTCTAAATTTTCTAACGAGAGCAATATCCAGACAAGCTACTGCATTTTGAAATGTTACCTTCTAAAATCTGTTTCTATTGGAGTCACTGGAACACTCCTCATGACAATGTCTTTTGATAAAGTTCTTTATGCTTGAATATATGCAACTTGAAATTTCTCTTCTGAGAATGTAATGTAGAAATACACAGATGCCTGCCAGTAGTGTTTACACGAAGTAAATTAATTTTCAGTAAGTAATCACTTTTCTACTTTTCAGCTAGACTCTGAGGGGACCTTAGGTTTTGCAAGGCTCATTTGTTGCAACACCAATTTTTCATAAGCCCTAAGAAAGCATAATGGTAGAAGCCAAGGAATTCTTGAAAAAAATAAGTATTTGATGGAGAAGTGTGTTGATTGTTGAAATAATCATCTTCTTCAGTAGTTAGGGCATTTTAAGAGACCAATGTTCTTGTTGTTCATTAATTTATCTCTTAGCTGTGACAGAGAAAGTAAACGGTTTCACTCTAAGACCCTAATAATCACTGTATTCTGGATGTTGGAGTGTTTATGTAGTAGGCAAAAGAGTGAAACTAACTCCTTTTAGCAAAACACAGAGATTTGTCTATCTTCAAGATCTGGGCAATTGTACCCATGTACATTCCTAAAAATTTGTAAAGAGCTCATTACTGTGACTTGTTAAACTTGTATGAATAGAACATTTATTTGTTCCTCTGTTCTTTAAGTTACAACATAGATAAATAATTATAATTGAAGATGTTGGTAACTAAGATCAATTATTAAACTTGTAAGGGTAAAGAGAAGATACATCATCAGCTTAGCTAGGTAACTTCAGGCAGAGAGGTGGAACTGACAACTGCTTCCTCCTACCTTTGCTGCCAAAGGTGAGCAAGCATCTGGAAACATTACCAGCACAAATTTAAGGAGCTAGAGACTTCACACCCAAGGCTAGATGGGACTTCTGTGAACAGCAATATTGACTAATTCTGGTGCTTGAAGAGATTCTTGGTCCCTAAATCCTTATTATGATTCTAGTCCTCAGGGCTTTAACTAAAAAAATTGTATAATACTATTAATAACGCAGAAAGCATTCACAGAAGTCTTGTGAGGTTTAATTAGCAATTACTTGCAGAATGCTTTGAAGATATAAAATGCTGTATCATTATTAATAACATGATAGTAATTATTTAAAGAAAAAAATTATATTCTTCCTTTTATTTTGAAGACTTAATTAATTTATAATTCTTTATTCCAACAACTAATCAATAAATTTACAGCCTTTAAGACAAGCCAGGTTAGATGTTGATTTACTGAATTAATTCTTCTGAAGACAATTTTACAAAGAATAAAAGAAGAGCTCTAAGTAAAAGCTTATCCTAAAAATCATAGAAATAATAAAATAGTTAGAAAGGCTGAGTAGGTTTAAAACAATGAAGAAATCTGTAGGTTCATCAAGAAATACTCCCAGAAATAACAACAAAACACCCCAAACCAAACAAACAAATGAAAGGCTGAGGGAGCTGGGCTTGTTCAGCCTGAAGAAGAGAAGGCTGAGAAGGGACCTTATAAATGCTTATAAATATCTCAAGGGCAGGTGTCAGGAGGATGGGGCCAAACTCTTTTCAGTGGTGCCCAACGACAGGACAAGGGGCAATGGGCACAAACTGAAGCATAGGAAGTTCCGTCTGAACTTGAGGAAGTACTTCTTTACTCTGAGGCTGACGGAGCCCTGGAACAGGCTGCCCAGGGAGATTGTGGATTCTCCTTCTCTGGAGATATCCAAGACCTGCCTGGACAAGGTCCTGTGCAGC
>Ga0065711_1048867_pt1 | contig 11592 bp, 4 predicted proteins | sample Hoacrofraction12_FD_59098 | JGI IMG/M metagenome (GOLD analysis project Ga0065711, IMG submission 59098) | Hoatzin crop microbial communities from Cojedes, Venezuela - Epithelial fraction 12 v2 (version 2) | ecosystem: Host-associated > Birds > Digestive system > Esophagus > Crop | place... | reverse complement strand
ACCCTGCTTCGGCGGGGGGGTTGGACTAGATGACCCACAGAGGTCCCTTCCAACCCCTACTATTCTGTGATTCTGTGATTCTGTGATTCTGTGATTCTGTGATTCTTTTACTGTGCCTTAACAGTCAGCTGCAAGTGACTTCTAGCAAGGACAGCAGTGGAAAAACTGAGACAAAATACTGATCTGAAATATTCTACTTTGGATCTTCTTTGAAGGTCAGACCAAGAAGCTCATTATGCTTTCAAAATCATAAGGATTTTTGGAGGGTGGAGGCTAAAAAATGGTAAAGATTTTGGGAGCTGGGATTTATTGCTGGAGAAAAATATTTTTGGAAAAGCACACTATTATGCGAATTAGAGGAATATTCTGTAGCATGTTAATGGCCTTATTTTTAATTTTATTTAGAAAGACCATGATTTCAAAGACATATTCTTACTCCAGATGCAATTTTGGTCATAGGCATACTAATTATTCATGTGTGTATTTGCTATTATATGCGTGTTACCTTTCTCACTCTTTCAAACAATAATGAAGCTTAGCTCATATTAAAAATGTGGCCAAAAGACTATGATCAATATCCACCACAAATTATTTCATCCCCAAATAAGCAAAGAATATTTATGGATGTAAAAGACAGGCAAAAATGTAGGTCTCGTGCAAGCAGACCTTTCACAACTATGTTCATGGATTCTCTGATCTCAGTTCTTAAAGGATTCACTATTTTAAAATATAAATTGTGGTAATGAAAAAAGAAAACCTGTTAGAGAAATATTAAGAGAGAAAATCTGCCCACAATTGCTGCACTTGTTCAGTAGATGAACAGGACTGGAAATCAGAGCCCTCTGTAGCTCTAATGGAGAATAATTAACCCAACTGAATTAAAAAAAGCCAGCTATTGCACACAGGTAAATTTTCCTATTTTGAATTGGTCTATGGAGGAGAGTAGAAAAGGGAACTCCACACAGAGCACATCTTTTAGGGAAGACAGAGCTTTCATTTTTCCCCTTTTGTTCAGTGAAATAACTAGAAATTTTCCTGTGGTAACCAAGATACAAGCCTAATTTTATTTATGTTACCACTGGCTCAGCCTTAGCATGATTTCATACGGAAGCAGACTATATTATGGAGCCAGCTAGAAGGATAGGACCCTGCCTATCGTTATAAGACCAAAGCAGGCAGATTACTGTGCAGGAAAACTACTTCTTCATCTGGCTGGGAAAAGCAGAGGCAAGAGTTTTACCCACAGGGGACACATATCAGAGGAACAAACTCCTGGATCTGACTGGTAAGTCAATCTGACCTGAACAATCACACTATTTTTTATCAGTATATTTAACTACTGATTTATGTGTTCAGAGGGCTCCAGAATCCTTCAGCAATGACAATTTTGGAGAAGGGCAGGAAGTACATTATTAATGTAAAACCTTGTACCCACCTCTGTCTCCCTTAGGGCTCTCAAACAGATGGTGGAGAGCTGAGACCTAGTCTCTAGATTTTTTTTTCTGACAAGAAGACCAAAAGTCAAGAGAACAAGGTCAAAAGGAGAATGACCCCAATGAATCTCAGAATGTGAAGGTCACTATACACTGACTGATCTTCAGGGAAACTCACTGAAAAGGAGAAAAAGCTCTGTGGGGCTTTCAGTGGGATGGTGGGCATGTCTTCTGTAAGGCAAGGATACAGGGAGAAAGAAGAGAGAGTCTGAGATACAGTCTCAGCTGACTCTATGGATGTGGGAATACAGTTGCAGATTTGCTCACATGCAAACACAGGGTGCAGTTACAGGCATTCAGCAAATGATGGAGAGGACAGGGAGATGGAGAAGAGCTAGTCCTATACAGAGATGTTTGAGAGCAAGTTCCAAACCCAGGCCTGAGGTCTGCTCCTCCTTCTCACCTCATCCACAGCAGGCACCTCTTCTCACTGAGACAAAATGGGGAGAAGGTGGGCTTGGAGCAGCACCGTACCCACAGCCCTAAGTGTTTGGGGTGTGTGAGGAACACAACAGCCTATCACACACTCAACAATCAGGAGATGATTCACAATTACAAGGAAAAGTTAAAATACCCCATCTACCTTCTCGTTTTCTTACCTGTTGCACAAGGCCGTTTGCCCTGGGATTCTTAGCTCTGCCCTTGGACAGCCACCAGATAATCCTCCTGTCTGCCTGCAGCACCCCGGGTGGCCTGAGACAGGTCACATACCCCTTCTGGCTGGAGATCCCTTCTGGAAGCAGTGGAACACACTGTTCTCCCCAGGGAAGGAGTGCAATGAAGAGGAAGGCTGAAATGCACCTCAGCTAAATCGAGACTCCTGCAGTGGAAATACCTACAGCTGAGCTAAACGTCCTGAGCTCCTGCTACGGTTAACTGAGAGAAATAGGCACAATGGGGGAATTCATCTCACCCCAAAGTGTGCAGCTGCAGTAGGTTGGCTACACTACCTCTGAAAGTGTTCCTCTCCTTCGGATACAAAGGGAAGTTAAGGCAACTAGACGCTTTCATTGTGGAAGTCTGCTTTTACTGGGATGAATCCCATCTACAGTCCTTCTATAAAGTACTCTAAACCTGCTAAAAATCGCAGTACTAAATTCCAGTGCACTCTACAGGCTCTCTGGAAATGTCTAACAGGAGGTGGAAAACAGGAAAAAGGGTTTTAAAGTGGGACATTTTATTTTACAGCAGCAGCATCTCACAGCTGACTACTTCTACCTTCTATTTGATAGATGACTGTGCATATGGGCACAAGAACCTGCCTTGACACTTTAGAACACTAGAGAGAAGCACATACAATACTTAATTTAACATGGTATATAAAGCAGCACCTGATACAAAAAGTCTTGCACTGTTGCTTTGTCGTGTTTCTCCAGTGTATCTGTGCCTTGTGATACATCGGTAGTTGTACAGTCCGTCTTCATTCTGCACGTCTAAAATATACAAGGCTCCCGTGGATGTGATGAGAAATCTAGGTCCTGAAAGACACAAGAATTTGCAGTGTTTAAAACATCTGCAGGTTGTTATTGTGTTCTACCTGCACACACAGGGGGATGGGCAACACAGGCTGGAGGGTCCTGAAGGTTGTTTTGCCAGAGTCTAGAAACTGCCAATTATTAAGTTTACTAAGTACTCACTGCACATGCATATAAAGATATTAATTCATGTGCATTTATTCTAAAAAGGGTAGGGATCTGTAAGGAAAATGTAAGGAATGAAGGAAAGAAATGTGCCATAGTCTATATCACAATGAACAAACAATATCAGAGAGACATTCGAGACAAAATACAGGGTAAAGAACCAAGGCAGAATTTAACCCAGTTTAATTCAATGTTGTAGAGATATATGACGGCAATTCACCTGCAGTGCTGTACATGTTAGACAGATGGTCTGGGGTGGCATGCATAATTAAACAGTATTAGCCAAAATGACATTTGTTGTCCAGGTATACCAGAAAAATGAGAAAAAAAAAGATCATAAAAAGTAAAACTAAAGGGGTCAGTGAAAGCAAGAAAAACTCACAAAAGGAGGAAGTTTTTACCCCAAGAATATGGGATATATTTGCTAAAGGATTCCGGCCGTAAGTGCCACACACCTCACAGCCCTGCTCCACAGTGTGCTGCAGGTGTAATGGGAAAGTGAGGACAGCAAAACCAGCCTTGTGGATGCTGCCTACGCGCTGACCCCGGTGAAGTCGTACACACCAGTGCTCCCTGCGAGCTAGACAGCTCGAGTGTCTGGAACAGTCCCACCCCACCCTGCCTGTGTGTCCCAGGGCTAATGCACTCCAGGACTCAGCAGGATGGGCTGAACTCTGCAGCTCAGTACTGCCGTGGCCAAGCTACTGGCAGAAGATGAGTTAATACATTAGCTGATCTGCCGTGGACTTTTTTTTTTTAATAATATTGCAGTCTGTGATTAGTGAGGCACATAGTAAGGAGGCAGACAGACTCTGTGTCTAAAAGAAAGGCTTAAGTAAACAGCACAGGATGTGTTATTTAATATCCAAATATTTATTTTTTTTAATTCTTCACAGAAAAGTTTATTTCAGGAAGAAAATTAAGTCCAGCAAAGTGACCGCCCCTTAAAACTGAACAATACTGACTTGTTCATGGTCAGCATTTCTTCCAGTGTTCATTCAAATTGAAAATAATATAGTTGAAATTCTCTTCAAGTACATATTCTTACTAACTCTAGAATATGTGGAAAACATCATGGTACACACGCACACGTGCAGTTTTGATCATTTGACACCTGCACAAATGCCTCTGTTCTGTAGAAAATGCATGCTCTAAAAGCAAGGACACAAAAAAGCTAACATCAGCATGGTACGTGTTTATTCTAAAGCTTTTCCTGTATTACAATATATGGGAAGTAATGTGGTTAGAATGCATGGCAAACTTAGGCCTCACCTGGCCACTCTTTATGTTTAAACAATACTGTAGTGTAAGATATGTATGCTTTTCTAAAACCTTTAAACTGGAGAAAATGTTAATATCTTTGCTTTTTTATGTCTGCTATTTTTTCTCTATTAGTTGGTACCTCTTACAATATACATACCTGTACCTATATATCATAAAATATACCTGGTTCCCAAATCAGGGGAGAGAATATACAAAGATGAAACCCATTATGAACTAATATTGAGTAATATGCAGTAAGAAATATTTCCTTTTCTTCAGAACTCTATCTGAGCAATAACTTTTTAATAATTAAACATAGTCAGGGTGCTTGCTGACAAATTCATCAGTGGGAAAGCAATCCAGCAGAGAAAAGATGGAAATGAAACAATATCACTACAGAGGGCAATCTCATTTAAACCACAGTCTAAAAGAAACTGGAAAAAAAATCTTAACAATTATTTAATGTCACAGGACAGGACGGACCCTTAGAGCAGAGAATATTGAATAAAGCAACATCATCCCACTACTCTCATCCTCCTTATATGCGTACTGAAATATAAAATAACCACACTGGTAACTCGTCTTGGCTGACCCTGTTCTCCTGAAAGTCAAGGTACAAGCGTGGAAGTAGTTAGGTCACAACTTTGGAAAAGCATAAACCACACTGCACATATCCTTCTGAAGTACCTTGTTTGTTCAAATAACACATGTCATTACTACGAGCTATATTAACAAAATAAATCTTTAGAATGGAGGCATATGAGATGTTGAGCTACTTGCCTGCTACTGAAGGAGAAGAGCTGGGCAAGGGAAGGCATGAAGGAGGAGGGACGACTAGATGGCAAGAGCACTCTCCTCAGCCACGAGCAGCGCTATATTCCATTCTAGGGAGGTTTACAGGCAAAGGAGGTTCCTTCCTATACAGAGGACATATTGACTTCGTATGCCTCTGAATATTTAATTGCTTGCATACAGAAGGGTTGTGTTTCAGCACAAATTATTTATAAAGCAATGTACTGTTGAGTGTAGTAGGAAAAGCACCTGAATAGGTAATATTTCAGTTTCACAGCCAGATGTCTGAAACGTGGCATTGAAATGGTTACATTAAAAAAGCAAAGTTATCTTGCATCTTGTATTTTGAGATGTTAGTTATAACATTTGAAGGAAACTATATAGACAGTTACTAAGAATAAGTTAAACCAAAAAAATATGTTTTACCTAGTTTCTCAATTACTGTAAATTCATTATTTGCTTGTCATAAAATAGCTTGGCTTGCCCAAACATGCTAACGAGGTCTTCTACAAATACCAACCAGCTAACGGCTACCTACTAGCAACCAGAAAGCATGGTCTGCAAGTGTGCAGGCAACCACCTAGTGAACCACCTTAACAAACGCAGGATTGATCTTTACCTGCTGTCAGTCATACAGCCCAGCTGAAAAGCCACAGCAAGGGGAATCCTACCATCTCTTAGAGAGGCAGGCTCATAATGACTCACACAGAAGTAGTACTTCCTGTTGGTCAGATGATACTTCTTTTTTTTGGTTGATTCTCACACTTTAAGTCCTAGATATAATGTAATGTCCTATGCTGGGTATTTCTTCCTTTTCCTTTCACAGTCCCATTCCACCCTATTTCTTCATCACATAGGCACTCAATATCTGTACCCTTCAAGGTTTACCTTTACCCCTAACTCTAGATTAGAAGGATATTTAGAATTTTGGTGTGAAAACCATGAGCTGCTTGACTTCTGTGTCACACGCAGATTTTGCACTACTGAAATATCCATAAAGCAAATCTACCTTTGCCAAGAAATAGGTTATAAGGGCTACAGGTAATTAAAGCACAGTTGTCTCTTTTAGTCTGTAGGCAGCAGAAAATGACAGCTTCAGGAGCTAGGATTCACATTTAAGGACTTTACTTGGGGCTAAGGATGGGTATGCACCAAAGGCAATCTCTCCTTGCTTCAGTTTCCAGCTGTGTGAGCATTAACCAGCTCTGTGTTTCAGATAGCGCAGCCAGAGCAGACGTGTGCCTGCCCACAGCAATGCCACTCGGCTGGCAGAGTTGCCAGGCTGCTGAACCGGTGCTGCGTATGCCATGCCGACATGTCCTCTGCAGCCAGATCAAGGCTTCTATCAGAATCTTCAAGCTGAGATGTAACTCTGTTACCAAACTATGTGGGGGTAGATGTTGGTGGAGAAACACAGAAAAGGGTGCTAATAGGGTGGTTGTGACCATTTTGGTCCCCCCAGTAAATCTGCACATGCTGTGCATTTGTATCAAGCAAGCGGAACCTAAACAGCTGAGAGGCAGAAATGTGCTCCCTGTACAATGGCTTCATGCAGCTTTCTTTTTCTGGAATCCAGTTTCACCTTTGCTAAATACACAATATTCCATTTCTACAAAGAATCACACTGTTGGAGACTACTAGTATGCACAAGTTTAAGATCGTGCAGATGTGTCCAAAGTTTAAAAATTAATTCCTTTCTCTATGCTTTTCTAAAGCCCTCACTATTTTGAGATCCTCTTCACAATTTTGAGATATGGTCTATGCAGGCCGTCACTAATAATTAAATCTGTCTGTCTTCTTAGGAAAAGCATGAAGCAACTGTCACAGAAATTAAGTCAGAAGATCAAATTCAGAGCTTCCCTTAAAACTGCTGAAAGCTCACTTCCCCAGTATTTCTACCTTGTACATGTTATTGCTGCTATTACTTGTGCTGGAATTGGAACTGGGGAAACATGTGGAGTGGTTACAGCCAGGCTGAAGAATATATATAAATTTGTGGGCTATTTCCAGATCCAATAGTTTTTACTTCTATTTGCAAGGGAAGCCTTCCCTCCTCAGTCCTGGAAGTGAGTTTCCTCAGATGCAGTTGTACATCTGGGTCAAGGAGAATGGGTACACTTATTAAAAGCCTGCCACTTAATAAAAGAGGTTTGTGAAAGCTGTGCAGAGCCAAGAAATAGTTCAGTGTTATCTTGTTATATTTTCTAGAGAAGTTACGAAAATACTTAAGCTATATAACACTACTTAGACCATCTTCCTGTTGGAAATTACTGAGGCGATTGTATAACAAAACCTCCAATTAAAGCATTATCTAGAGATTTTTGCCTCACCTTCTTTAAAGATAACTGAAAGTAAATAGTTATTGCCACAAATCAGATGTTATCCCGCAGTATACACTTCTCACCAACACACAGTGTGTATAATTGAAGGGCTAAAGCTTTTCCTTTTCCTCTCTTCTTCTTAATATATTTTGTATAGTTATGTAATGCTTTAATAACCAACCCCTCCTTCTACTGTAAAAAACGTGAAACAGAAAAGCTGACAGAAAAATTAAAGGGGAAATGCGTGTAATTTCTGTCATCTTCTGAACAGAGAGCAATTTCATTAAAACCGACAGGCTGTCAGCAGTGAGAAAGCCAAAGTGTTGAGTGTTCTGCCTTCTGTACTTCAAAAAGTGTTTAGAAATGCACCAGAATGGGGATCAACAAGCTTTTACTGCCCTGTTGATCTAGCGGAGTGCTTTCTTCTTCAGGTGCATTTAATTTAATCGCCCTTGCTTTGCCCTAACAAAGTCTAATGTTTTTGACTCATCTACTTAATATGCCAAATAAGGATTTTTTTTTTAATGGAATATCCTTTTGGATAAACTGAAGCTTTTTGTTTGTTTGGCTGTTAGCAGGCTTCAAGGAAGCTTTTTGTTTGTTTGGCTGTTAGTAGGCTTCAAGGGAGGAAGGCAGAGAAGCCTCCTTCACAACAATTAAAAAGAACACTGTCAAAATATAGCTCATAATTCCCATTTATTATTCCTCCTCAGTAGTGTTTGTATTAATGCCTTGAAAACTTGATTATAATAATTTCAGCATCTGAAATTCAGAGACATTGAAAGCTTACATCTTTTTTGGCTTTCAGTGTTTGGTATCTTTGAAAACCTGGCCCAATATCTGTAGTACATATTCCATTCAAAGAGTTCAAAGGGTGTTAGGAGCCCTTACTGCCTTTTGCCTTGGTGAGGTGGGCACGCATAGTAACATATTGCTATTTAAATTTTATATGTTTTACAGAGAAACTTACTGAGATACATGAATCGATGTACACAAGTCAATGGAAAAAAAAGGAATGGAACACATAATTCTTTCTCCAACATACCATCTGTCATTAATACATACCTTTGCTTCACTGTAAGATTAAAAACAGAATATATAGATCCAAGGACTAGAAGGACCGTTAGAGTCATTTATTCTCACCTTTCATGCTGCACCTGTTAACTCCTGCATCAAGTCCACATCTGGAAGTTATGCTACAGCTTTTTTAAAAAGACATTAGTCATGATTAAAGATTTCTTGCAAGCAGAGAGCAAGTGATACTCCTGGGTAAATTAATCCAATGGTTAATTATTCTCACTTTTGAAAGTTAGCGTATTGTTTGTGGTCTCTGGCTTTAACCCCAGCTATTGGATCTTACTGGGGCTTCATTAGAGATTTCCTCTGCAGTCAGAAATCTTCTGCCCATTTAAGTACTTACAGAACATGAGGAAATTACCTCTTAAACCATCTTTCTCCGTAATTAGTTATACAGATTGAACTTCCTAAATCATTTACTGTGAATTATTCATATCTTGAAATATTCCTATAGTTTTTGCCCAGCACCTGAGCACCTTTTTGAAGTTCTTTTTCAAGTTTGGATCATGCAAATAAGTTCAGTAATGTTTCTGGTAATACTGAATGCAAAATGTCACCGCTCTCTTCTACACAAGTTTTCCTTTCACTTATACATCAAGGAATTACAGTAGTCCTCTTATCAATGCTAACTAGCTTCAGTTATTCCTTGGAGATTGTGATCTCCTTTTCAGAGTCATGGACTCGGACAATAGATTTCTCCCATTCTGTAGATACCACCTGTTGTCTGTCTGTCTCCACACTAGAGCTGGCTGTATGAAAACCTGCAAATCAAACCCTATTCAAATCAGACCTCTTTATCACACAATCCAGTCTCCCAATGCAACTCACCAAGCCATATCATCATTTGCCATTACACCAAAGTTTGAACAGTTTGCATTCTTTATTGACATGTGTTTCCTCAAATTTCATTCATTAATTGGAACTTCATGTTTTCTTCTGAGATATTACCAAACCACTTGTTTTGAAGATATGTATTTCAAAACAGTAAGACCCTGAAGAGAAAAAATGGGGACTAGGAGGAGGAAACTGGGTCTTACCTGGGCTTGACCAACCTGAACCAAGGGCCCCAAATCCCATGACACTTTAGAAACACACCCCTCATTTTACTATCTGCTGACTAGTGCCCTAAATAATCCAGTGACTTCATTAAAGTTGAGCTGCATTAGCAAATCGTGTGTTCATCTCTCTAAGTGAGAAGAGGTCACATTAACAATTACGAAATTGCTCTTATGTAAGGTTTTTAATGCTTTCCATTAGACTCTATAATATCAGAGATTAAAATAAAACTTTACAGGTCTGAGTAATAAGTTAAAATAATTCTGTTTAGGTTTCTATGTGAAATTGTTCTCATGTATAATTCATAAGAAAATGTGAACACTTTCCTCTCAAATTAGTGCATAATATTCTTGTATGAAAATGAGAATATTTTAAAACTGTAACATTAATTATTCTTTTATCATGCCTTTTCCCCCCAGTATGCTGTTAGTCTTTAAATAGGGGTAATGTTACCCTCAAGATGGTTTAAAAAATCATATTTGATTCTCACTTTGTTGGAAACACTTCTAACGGCATTATGTTATTGCAGTCTAATTTGGGTTGATAGAAATTAAGAGAACAGATGGCTGTTTTAATCATGTGCCAAATGATAATATAGAACAAATAAACTTTTATCAGCTATACTTGTCACCTTCACCAGATAGAACTGCTTCTGCTAAGCAAGTTTCTAGCATGACCTGTGCAGGCAACGGGAGAAACGTCCCCACAGAGCCAGAGTAACCTATAACTCAGTTTTATAACACTGCTACAACATCATTCTCAAAGCAAAACAATCTGCTGCTCTGGGCATGGAAAATGTGCTAGAAGCAGCCATGCTTGAACTGTGCCCTGAAGTCACAGTCCTGCAAACGCCTTTAATACGCAAACGAAAGATTAGATGAGGAAAGAGAGGTGTGTAGGGAAAGAGGGAGGTAAGGATTTCACTTTTCCAAGCACCACTCACATAATGTACTCAACCTTCATGAGACATCTGGGGTGTTACAGTAGGTGATGCAGATGGTTAAAACATGAGTAAGTTCCTCTGGCATCACAAGCTCTCCCTGGGGATGTAACCAAGTTCACAGGCTTTCCTAGCACACCTTACAGAGATAAAACTGATCTTTTTAGCTCCTCATATCCCTTCAGCTATGGGATCTGTAACTTGCACCTTTTGAGCGTGTTGCCCACTGCCCCTTTCCCTGTTTGGGACACAACCTGCAGCTAACGTCCAGGAGAAAAGGATCAGGAGGGAAGCCACAGAACTACCCTACAGTCCAAGGGCAATTCACTTCCTCATCAATTATAGTGAAATTAGCCCTCCCTTGTGTTACCATCTCCACCCTTCAGGCACACCTGTTGAAGAATCAAATACTTATTTGCATTTCATGGCCGGGCCTTTATCTCTCATAGATCTGGGTTTTGATAACTGGAGAGGCCACCATGAGCAGGACTTAATTTCTGGGAGAAAAATTTGCAGAATCACAGAATGTTAGGGTTCGGAAGGGACCTCTGTGGGTCATCTAGTCCAACCCCCCTGCCCAAGCAAGGTCACCTACAGCAGGCTGCACAGGACCTTGTCCAGGCGGGTCTTGAATATCTCCAGAGAAGGAGAATCCACAACCTCCCCGGGCAACCTGTTCCAGTGCTCCGTAACCCTCAGAGTGAAGAAGTTCTTCCTCATGTTCAGATGGAACTTCCTGTGCCTCAGTTTGTGCCCATTGCCCCTTGTCCTGTCACTGGGCACTACTGAAAAGAGTCAGGTCCCATCCTCCGGACACCCACCCTTCAGATATATATAAGCATTTGTAAGGTCCCCTCGCAGCCTTCTCTTCTTCAGGCTAAACAAGGCCAGCTCCCTCAGCCTCTCCTCGTAGGAGAGATGCTCCAGTCCCCTCACCATCCTTGTAGCCCTCCGCTGGACTCTCTCCAGTAGCTCCTCATCTTTCTTGAACTGGGGAGCCCAGAACTGGA
>Ga0065711_1048866_pt1 | contig 11592 bp, 8 predicted proteins | sample Hoacrofraction12_FD_59098 | JGI IMG/M metagenome (GOLD analysis project Ga0065711, IMG submission 59098) | Hoatzin crop microbial communities from Cojedes, Venezuela - Epithelial fraction 12 v2 (version 2) | ecosystem: Host-associated > Birds > Digestive system > Esophagus > Crop | place... | reverse complement strand
CGTATCTCTTTCAACCGTAATCGTTGTTTCGAAATCAACGCCTTTTCCCAAAATCACAGCATTATAAGTTCCGACCGGAACGTTTATCAGCATGTTGTCGCTTATTCTATGTATTATCTTACTTCCTATTTCAAGATATGCACCATTTATGCTTCTGCCAGCGACCATGCTTGAAGATAGTGACACATATCCATGTCCGTTCAAAACTTCTATACTGTATATTTCCTTGCCGATTCCGCTTATCTTGATAGTATCTTTTTGCAAAATATCAGCTATTCTTGCGCTCCTCCCATCAATCATAACAAGCACTTTGTCATTTATAATATATCTGCTATCACCGATCTTGGCAGAGTCATCGTCATAGTCTAGGTCGTACCCCGATGATTTTTCTATTTCAAAAGCACTATCATTTACAACAATGCTATTTATATGTTTGGATCCGGATAAAAATGTTACATCTACAATACTGCACTCATCCAAAAGCGCCGCAGATATCGCTCTTCCATATTTATCATATATTAAAGATGTATTGTCATAAGATAAAGTATAGTCTTTTCCCGTTTGGTGATTTCTAAATGTAATTGTTTTTTCACTTGTATCAACGCTTTTGATAACAGCCGTATCCGCCGAATCATATTTTCCGACAAGCGATATCACCTGCGTAGATGATGCGACATTGCTGTAACCAAAAACTATGCATATCGAGAGAAAAAACAATATAATTTTATTTACTATAAAATACTTTTTATCCATATAGCATATCACCTCTACATAAATCATTTATAGCATCTAAAATATCAGCCTTTTAGTTTTTGGAATACAAATAGCTTCTTGTTTTACTTTCTCCGTGGTTTGCGAAATTATCATATTTTCTTTAAGAAAACGCTTTGCCACTTCGTATTTTCAAATATATCAAAAAATATACTGTTGCATATTTTTTATAAGATAGTCTTTATCATTATGCTCCGGACATTTTAATACGTCTTCCAGCATGTTATGCAATATAATACCGATTTTTTCTCCTTGCCCTATACCGTTTTCCATTATATCTTTGCCGGTTACTGCCAGTTCTTTTAAGCTCAAACAATCGCCTCTTTTTATTATCTCTTTATATATATCGGCTAATTGTTGCAGCTTTTCTTCCTTTTCTTTTCTTTGATATGTACTTTGTGCAAGCATATCTGCTCTTTTTACTTCCAAGAGGTCTTCAAAATTGTCTTTTCCAACAAGGTAAATCGCATATCTTACATTTTCAAAATTCAAATCCTCTGTCATTAATATATCATGATATTTTATGAGATTACATACTTTCTTTATCGTATTATTGTCAAATTTTAAATTTTTAAGTATCTTTCCGGCCATGATAGCACTCTTTTCATCATGTCCGTAAAAATGAGCTATGCCATCGTCATCAATTGATTTTGTAAGGGGCTTTGCTATGTCATGGAGAAGCATGCATAGTCTTAGCACTTTATTATTTCTTATATTTTTTACCGATTCAATAATATGTATACCTACAGTATACGCATGATGTGGCGTTTCCTGTTCACACTCCATACAAACATCAAGTTCCGGAAGTATTACTTTGCTGATTCCCATTTGATACATATCAAGGAGCTTGCCCGGATTGTCTGATGTTATCAATTTTACAAGTTCTGTTTGAATGCGCTCTTTGCTGATATATTCAAGAGTGTTTGCAAGCGCGCTTGCGGCTTCTTTTGTTTTTTCTTCAATGTCATATGACAGCTGTGCCGAAAATCTGATGGCTCTCATGATTCTAAGCGCATCTTCGTCAAATCTTTTATTTGCATCTCCTACGCATCTTATAACCTTATTTTCAATATCACTTATACCGTCAAATTCATCTATCAGACCGTCTTCGTCATTATATGCCATCGCATTTATAGTGAAATCTCGTCTCTTCAAATCTTCAAGAAGGCTCGGCGTAAATTCCACTTCTTTTGGGTGTCTGTGATCATCGTATTTGCCATCAAGCCTATATGTTGTAACTTCATAGCCTTCTTTTCCGGCCATGACAGTTACTGTTCCGTGTTCAATTCCCGTATCAATTGTTCTTTTGAAAAGTTTTTTGACATCGGCAGGCTTTGCACTTGTTGTTATATCCCAGTCCATAGGATTTCTCAAAAGGATACTGTCTCTTACACAGCCGCCGACGATATATGCCTCAAATCCGGCATTTCTTAGCGTATCAATTATGTTTTTTGCCGCCTTCGGCATATCGATTTTTATATTTTTATTTCCTTTAACCATATTTCCTTTTCCTTATCTAAATTACAAATATTATAACATATTGTTGTATTCTTTATTTTGCATATACATTATCGCTATTTTGTTTTTGGCATTGTATAATATATGTATACGTTTTGAGAATCTAGGGCACAAAATCATGTTTATGCTTTTTAATATTATAGGAGGTTATTATGGGATTTTATGATTTTAGTGTAAAAGATGCAAAAGGCGAAGATGTATCAATGGAAATTTTTAAGGGCAAGGTTGTTCTTGTTGTAAATACAGCGACCGGCTGCGGATTTACTCCTCAATATGAATCCATTCAAAATATGTATGAGAAATATAAAGATGAGGGTTTTGAAATTTTGGATATTCCTTGCAATCAATTTGCAGGTCAAACTCCGGGGACAGATGAGGAAATTCATGAGTTTTGTACTTTAAAATATCATACAACTTTTCCTCAGATGAAAAAATCCGATGTAAACGGCGAAAATGCTCTGCCTCTTTATAAATTTTTGAAAAAGGAGCAAACTTTCAAATCTTTTGGCAAGGGTCCAAAGGCACTTGCGATGAGTGCGATGCTAAAAAAAATAGATAAGGATTACAAAAATAATTCTGAAATCAAATGGAACTTTACAAAATTTCTTGTAGACAGAGACGGCAATGTAGTAGACCGTTTCGAACCCACCATAAACATGAACGACGTCGAATCCGCCATCCAAAAACTTTTATAAAAAAACACTTTTGATAAAATAATATTTTTTGCATGATAAAAACCGTGTGCAGCCGGTTTTATTAAATAATAAACGCATATTTTGATTAATATAACAGCGTATCTAAATATCATTACATTTGTGATTTTGCGTGCCTGTGAACATGTCAGTTCTTATCGTGCGTATTTTGCACGATTATGAACTGTTACATGTAAGACGGAGCGAAAGCGTCACAAAAAATCACAATGTAAAGGTATTTTAGATACGCGTCATATAATCAATATGTACATTATTTAATAAGCTCTGCCCCAGTATACCATTTTGGTTGCAGGTTTGCCGCATACAACGCATGTATCTGCGATTTTTTCTTGTTCAAAAGGAATACATCTGCTTGTTACATTGTAGTCTTCCTTTATCTTCTCTTCACATTCGCGGCATCCGCACCACATAGCTTTTACAAAGCCCTTTGTTTCTTTGAAGTTTTCTTCAAACTCTTCCTTGTTTCTTGCAACAAAAGTATGTGCTTCAAGATGCTTTTTAGCTCTTGCATACATATCCTTCTGGATTGTATCAAGAAGCTCTGCTACTTTCGAAGATACTTCTTCTATTTGACATTCGTACTTTTCTCTTGTATCTCTTCTTACAAGTACGCACATGCCTCTTTCCATGTCCTTTGGGCCGATTTCTACTCTGATCGGAATACCATGCATTTCCTGCTCAGCAAACTTAAATCCCGGACTTCTGTCTGTATCATCAACTTTTACTCTGAAGTTTGAAAGGCTCTCATATATCTTATTTGCACATTCAAGTACGCCTTCTTTTTTCTGCTGGATAGGAATTACAACAACCTGTGTTGGAGCAATCTTTGGCGGCAGAACAAGTCCTTCGTTATCTCCGTGAACCATAATCATAGCGCCGATTACTCTTGTTGTCATACCCCAAGATGTCTGGAATACGTGATGAAGCTTATTGTCTTTTCCTGCATACTGAATACCGAATGCTTTGGCAAATCCGTCACCAAAGTTATGTGATGTACCTGACTGAAGTGCTCTGCAATCGTGCATGAGTGCTTCGACTGTATATGTATGCTCTGCTCCCGCAAATTTTTCTTTTTCTGTTTTCTGACCCTTGATTACAGGTATAGCCATATCATTTTCAAGAAAATCTGCATATACGTTTAGCATCTGAACTGTACGTTCTTCTGCCTCTTCGAGTGTTGCATGTGCCGTATGTCCTTCTTGCCACAAGAACTCTCTGCTTCTAAGGAAAGGTCTTGTTTCTTTTTCCCAGCGAACTACGCTGCACCACTGGTTAAGTACCTGTGGAAGGTCTTTGTATGAATGAATTTCATCCTTATAATAATCGCAAAATAGTGTTTCTGATGTCGGACGAACGCAATATCTTTCGTTAAGCTTTTCGAGGCCGCCGTGTGTAACCCATGCTACTTCCGGTGCGAAACCTTCTACGTGGTCTTTTTCTTTCTGCAAAAGCGATTCAGGAATAAACATTGGAAGATATGCATTTTGTACTCCTGTTTCTTTAAATCTTGCATCAAGATGTTTTTGGATAAGCTCCCATATTGCATATCCTTCAGGTTTGATTACCATGAACCCTTTGATGTTTGAATAACTGATAAGTCCTGATTTTATGACTACGTCAGTATACCATTTTGTGAAATCTTCATCCATGGATGTGATTTCCGATACCATTTTTTTCTTTTGATCTGCCATAATTTGTCTCCTTTGCGCGGATCTGCTTTGTTTATGTGACTTCTTTCGGAGAAATTTTGGGAAATAAAAAACTTCCAATCCCTCCAAAATAACAGGGACCGAAAGTTTCGGCGGTACCACCCTATTTAAACTTACAAGACGTAAGCTTCACTCAATTTTCCCTTAACGCGGGGCACGCTGTACTTATACTTATATGCTTTCATACAGAACTCCAAGGCTGGTTCATAGACTCTTATGTAAGAATATCTCACCAATTATTCTCTCTCTTTGACACGAGTTTCTATTACTATTCCTCTTCAACGTCTTTACTATTTTACGCATATAAATATTTCGTGTCAAGATGATGCAAAATTATATAGCACTTTACATGCTATCTTCTTGATAGCATGATATAACTATTTTTCCCTCATCCATCGTTTTTTTCATATCGATTATCCTTTGGTTTGATGAACCTCTAAAGTGGAGCATTATGTCTTTTTTTTCTAAAACAAATTCGCCGTCAACAAGTATATCTATATTCCTAAGAATGCTTTCCGTATCTTCGCTATGGCATCTCTTATTGTTTTTATCCATGAGTTCTTCAAACACATAGCCTGAATATATCCAGATACTTTTGCTGGGAAGTTCTTTTTTTAGCCTCTCAATAAATGGGCGAAGAACTTTCTGATTTGAAACTTCCATGGGTTCTCCGCCAAGAATCGTGAGTCCATTTATATATGCGGGTTTCATCGACTCGATTATTTCGTCTTCGACATTTTTGTCAAACGCATAACCATAATTAAAATCCCATGTCATTTCATTAAAGCACCCTTTGCAGTGGTGTGTGCACCCTGATACAAAGAGTGATGTTCTGCATCCTATTCCATTTGCCACATCGTTTTTTATTATCTGCCCATAATTCATAATTTTACCTTTTCTTTCATTAAAGAAATTTCAAAACGTATATATACAAGATAAGACCGGAAAGTTTCCCGGTCTTATGCTTTGCTAATCATCCTTGATGTAATTTCCCCTTTATGTCTTTAGCTTATATTCCTCCCAGCATGAAAGAGTCTTATACAAGCTCTTTCTTTTTAACTTCACCTTGCATTGCGCTTACATCAAATTTTTCATTTGAAAGGTGAAGAACTCTTTCTTTGATTTCCTGTGTACGACCTTGATTCCAGAACTGAGTTCCGATGTATCCGCAAGTTCGTCTCGCTACATTCATCTTGTCCTGGTCTCTGTTACCGCAGTTTGGACATTCCCAAACAAGCTTGCCATCTTCATCATTTACAATTTGAATCTCACCTGTATATCCGCAGCACTGACAATAATCTGATTTTGTATTTAGTTCAGCATACATTATATTCTCGTAAATATATTGCATAACCGAAAGTACTGCATCAATATTGTTGAGCATGTTAGGAACTTCAACATAGCTGATAGCTCCTCCCGGTGATAATGCCTGGAACTCAGATTCAAACTTGAGTTTGCTGAATGCATCAATATTTTCTGTTACATGTACATGATAGCTGTTTGTTATGTAGTTTTTGTCCGTAACACCCGGAATTATGCCAAATCTCTTCTGAAGACATTTTGCAAATTTATATGTTGTTGATTCAAGCGGTGTTCCGTAAAGTGAGAATGAAATATTTGTTTCTTCTCTCCACTTTGTGCACTTATCATTTAAGAACTGCATGACTTTAAGTGCGAAATCTTTGCCGTTCTCATCTGTATGTGATACGCCCTTCATGTAACGTGTACATTCATAGAGTCCTGCATATCCAAGAGAGATTGTTGAGTAGTTATTGAAAAGAAGCTTATCAATAGTCTCGCCTTTCTTAAGTCTTGCAAGTGCACCGAACTGCCACAAAATAGGAGCTACATCCGATGGTGTTCCAAGGAGTCTGTTATGTCTGCACATAAGAGCCTTCTTGCAAAGTTCTGTTCTTTCTTCCATAAGCTGCCAGAACTTCTTTTCATCTTTTCCCGAAGAACATGCAACATCTACAAGGTTCAGAGTTACAACGCCCTGGTTAAATCTACCATAATATTTGTGCTCGCCGTTTGCTCCAAGGCCTTCTGTATCAGGTGTCAAAAAGCTTCTGCATCCCATGCATGGATATACATCGCCGTTTTTATATTCACGCATTTTTTTTGCTGAGATATAGTCAGGAACCATTCTCTTTGCTGTGCATTTTGCAGCAAGCTCCGTAAGATACCAATACTTTGAATCCGGTGTAATATTATCTTCATCAAGAACATATATAAGCTTAGGGAATGCAGGTGTAATATATACGCCTTTTTCATTCTTTACGCCGATTATACGCTGCTTCAACATTTCTTCGATTACAGCTGCAAGATCGTCACGAAGCTGTCCTTCAGGTACTTCATCAAGATACATGAACACTGTAATAAATGGCGCCTGACCATTTGTTGTCATAAGTGTTATGACTTGGTACTGGATCTCCTGAACACCATCTTTGATTTCCTTACGTACTCTCATCTCGGCTACTTCGTTTATCTTGTCTTCGCCTGCTTCGATTCCTGCCTGTTCAAATTCCATACGTACTTGCTTGCGGAATTTCTGACGGCTGACATCTACGAATGGTACAAGGTGTGAGAGTGTAATCGACTGTCCGCCATACTGTGAGCTTGCAATTTGAGCAATTGCCTGTGTTGCGATATTACAAGCTGTCGAGAAACTCTTTGGTCTTTCAATGAGAGTTTCGCTGATAACAGTTCCATTCTGAAGCATATCATCGAGATTTACAAGACAGCAGTTGTGCATATGCTGAGCAAAGTAATCCGAATCATGAAAATGAATGATACCTTCTTCATGTGCCTTTACAACATCTTCAGGAAGTAGGAAACGCCTTGTAATATCACGGCTCACTTCTCCTGCCATATAATCACGCTGTACGCTGTTTACAGTTGGGTTCTTGTTAGAATTCTCCTGTTTTACTTCTTCGTTATTACATTCAATAAGTGACATAATCTTGTCATCCGTAGTATTGGATTTACGAAGAAGAGCATGCTGATAACGATATGTTATGTACTTTCTTGCAACATCATTGTTGCCGGTATTCATCAGTGCATTTTCTACGAGGTCCTGTATCTCTTCTACATTGGCTGCTCTTGTAAGATTCTTACATTTAGCTTCAACAGACTCCTCAATTGCGATGATTTCTTCGTCCGAAAGTCTCTTATCCTCTGTTACCGTAAGGTTTGCTTTCTTAATAGCAGCAATTATCTTGCCACCGTCAAACTGAACTTCTTCACCGCTTCTTTTAATGATTTTCACTGTGATCCCCTCCTAATCATAGATTTTATTTATGCATATGACTGAAAGACTATTTTGAAATCAAAAACACTCTAAATTAAATTTCATATCCGGTCCCTCTCATGAAAAAAGGCATCAAACCTTTTTGATGTCTCCTATCATCCGGCCTCTTTCAATCTATAGTAATTAGATTGGATGTTATTACTATATGTTGTGTCCACAAAAATATGTTAATACAAAATGTGGTGGTTTGCAAGAGGTATAAATTAATTTTTATCAGTCATTTTTCACAAAATTTCGTTTGTATTTTGACTGTATTTAGGTTCAGATATCTCCTCGAACCGCTTCCAGTCTATTCAAAAGGCGTACCACATGATTTAGTGGTTTTTTTTCATTTATAGCTCTTCCCGATACAAAATATTCGATATTTCCATATTTAATAAAATCATCCGCATCTTTAAAAAGTATATCTTTATTTGCTTTCTCTTTTATCTGCAAATTGCAAATTTCAGCAAGATGCTTTATGGTACCGTGATTGCCGTCTATTATCATGAGATCTTTATGGAAAAACTGTCTGTATAATGGTTTAAAGTAGTTAAAATGCGTACATCCAAGAACAAGAGCCTGATACTTGTCGGTATCAAATTTTGAAAAGTTTTCCTCAAGATACTTATAAACTCTGTCGCTTTCAAATTCTTCATTTTCTGCAAATTCGACAAGGCCAGGCATAGGCATAAGATCTACTCTGTGATCTCCGTCTACCTTTTCTAGAAGATGTGCAAGCTTGTTTTCTCTTATTGTTACGGGAGTTGCTATTACCATAATTCTTCTTTTATCTGATGTTTCTTCAACAGCAGGTTTTACAGCAGGCTCCATTCCGAGAATCGGAACGGATTTATAATCTCTTCTAAGATCTTCTATTGCTGCTGCTGTTGCTGTGTTGCAAGCAACAACTATAGCCTTTGCGCCCCTTTCAAGAAGAAACTCCACATTTTTCTTGGAATATTCTTTTATCTGCTCTATAGTCTTTAGGCCATACGGAACATGATCCAAATCCGCATAAAACATATATTCTACGTCATCCAAAAGATGATATGCTTCATGAAGAACCGATAGTCCGCCTATTCCCGAATCAAAAATTCCTACTTTCATGATTTTCTCCAATATACTTTGCATAACAAACGGAGGCCTATCTTGCCTCCGTTATTATATATTAATATTATTCCTTTTGCGGCTTTTGAACAATGTATAAAATTGCTGAAATGCAAAATCGTATATCAACTGTTACTTTGAAAATTTTCGCCCTGATTTTTAGCGAATTTTTTCTTCGACTTCAAATTCGATATTTCTAATTAGTTTACGTTTTTACGTTTATCTTCTTTTATTTCGTCTTTTTTTCTTATTGAAAGACATACGCCTTTTTTTGACTGTTTTCTTGCGCCTTCTAAACTGCATCCTGCGTTTCGGGTCATCTTCAAGGTATCTTGTTTGAAGAAAGACACCGGCAATTTTTGAAATAATGCCGGTTACAATTATAAAAATTATCAAAATCGCAATTACATATATGACATTTATGTAAATTATATTTTCAAAAGACTCTGTCTTTTCGTCATTTTCTCCAAATATTAAAGTACTGCTGCCGACGACTTGTCCATTATAAGTAAATGTAATAACTGCGCCGTTTGAATCATCATCATATGAAATACTATAGTCGCAGTCTTCAATACTTGCACTTGAAGGAAGTATAACGAAAGAATTATCATCTATCGTAATAACATCTTCGCCAAGTCCAAATATATCGCTTCCGGATGTAAAAATTGTATTTGAATCAACCGTAAACAAATCTGTATCGGAAGATAAGCTGACTTTTGAAAAATTGTTAAAACCATAATCAAACAATGTCGCCGTATCTGTGAATTGATAAGGACTCTCTTCTTTTAATATTACGCAAACAAGTTTCATACCGCCTTGCTCGGCACATGTTACAAGCGTATTTCTGGCTTCATCCGTATATCCCGTTTTTCCGCCGAGAATCCCTTCATATTCTATTTCGCCGTTTATAAGTTTGTGTTTATTATTTATGTAAAAATCATCAGGCTGAGTGCTTGTTGCAACAAAATGATATCTTGCTGTATTACCGATTGTAAGAAGAATATCATTGTCAAAAAACTCGCATGCTATCATTGCCAAATCATACGCACTTGTATAATGATTTTCATCAAATAAGCCATTCGAATTTACAAAATGCGTATGAGAAAGTCCAAGCTCTTCTACCTTTGCATTCATCATGTCCACAAAATCATCGATGCTTCCGCCTATATGCTCCGCAACAGCGTTGGCACACTCGTTGGCACTTCCGACCATGACTCCGTACATGCATTCTTCAAGTGTCATAGACTCTCCGGCATCTATACCTATGTTCGAGCCATCAGAAGGAACCGAATGCACCGCATCATATGAAAATGTAACCATATCCGACAAATTGCCATTTTCTGCTGCCAAAAGACATGTCATAATTTTGGTTGTACTTGCAGGATATAGCTCTTCGTCAATATTTTTGGCATAAAGTATTGTGCCGGTATTTGCTTCAACAAGAATCGCAGCTTCTGCTCCTATGCTTGGTCCTGTCGGCCATCCCTCTATATTATTTGACTGTATTTCGAGCGTTTTACGCTCTTCCATCTCCGCTTCATAGTCTGTATCCGCAAGCGCAGTTATTTTTCCTGCCGCAAAAAAGCTTGCAAAAACAATAACCGACAGCATAAGAGATACAAATTTTTTATATTTATAAAAAGAAATATTTTTTCCCATATAATAATTCCTTAAATTCGTAAACTAAACTTTGCCTAACTAATATTAGCACAAATCAACTTCTTTTTTTAGTGATTATAAATTTGTTCATAATTTTTTTGTTTGACGAATACGAATAAATTCGCCATAATAGTTTGGAATTGTTAATATGCATTTTTATGAGGAAAAAAATATGAGACTTAGAAATATACCCGGCGCAAGAGATGCTATCATGGAGAGCGCTTGGACTATCAAAAGCCTTGAAGAAGCAAAAGGCAATTGGAAAAACATTTTCGGAAATGACAATCCTATTTACATCGAGGTGGGAATGGGAAAAGGCAAATTCCTTATGACACTTGCCGAAAATAACAAAGATATAAATTATGTCGGAATCGAAAAATATTCAAGTGTTATGCTGCGCGGTCTTCAAAAACAGAATGAGATGCAGCTTCAAAATATCAGATTCATCAGAATGGATGCGGAAGATATTACAGATGCATTTGATGAATTTGAAGTATCAAAAATATATCTAAACTTCTCGGATCCGTGGCCAAAGGACAGACATGCAAAAAGACGACTCCCGTCGAGACAATTTCTGAACAGATTCGACAAGATTTTGAAAAAAGACGGAAATATTGAATTTAAAACGGACAACATAGATTTATTTAATTTTGCTCTTGAAGAAGTTGAGCCTGCAGGTTGGAAACTTGATGCATCAACATTTGATCTTCACAATGACGCTATTTTGAATGAAGGCAATGTCATGACCGAATACGAAGAAAAGTTTTCTTCAATGGGCAATCCGATTTGTAAATATATTATCAGCAGATAAATAGGGACACTA
>Ga0065711_1048865_pt1 | contig 11593 bp, 10 predicted proteins | sample Hoacrofraction12_FD_59098 | JGI IMG/M metagenome (GOLD analysis project Ga0065711, IMG submission 59098) | Hoatzin crop microbial communities from Cojedes, Venezuela - Epithelial fraction 12 v2 (version 2) | ecosystem: Host-associated > Birds > Digestive system > Esophagus > Crop | place... | reverse complement strand
TTTTTTTTTTTTTTTTTTTTTTTTTTTTTTTTTTAATATTGCTTATGTGTTGTTTTGCTGTTAAAGGGATGTAGCTGTGTTTGGGAACTCCAAGGGCGAAAAGACTCTAATTTGTTATAGTTCCATATGACTGGTGGGGAATGCCACCCTGCTGGCTGCATGTATGTGTCCAGTGATGTCTTAATGCTGTGACTATAGAGTATTTGGTTGCTTACATTTCAGCAGCCAGTTCCTATTGAAAAAATGACCTCTTCATGTAAGCCACCATAGCTGGCATAAATTGATGGCCTCTTCAGTGGGCTCAGCAGACACCGACAGCTGAATGGGCATAGTGAAGGGAATTATTACCCCACCCCAGTCCCCCAGAAATAATGCTTCTAGATGCTTAATTGTGATTTAATTTAAAAACTTTTGGTCATCTGACAGTGGGAGGGAAGGAGAATGTGGGTCTCAGTAATGAGAAAGGGTGTCTTTTGTTTGCAAACTAGATTTCCGAACTGCAGTCAATGTGTGCATGCTTGAATGTGGGGCACTGATGGTGCTGCCAGAGGTCTTGTGGGAACAGATGTAGTTTTGCAGGTTGAATGCCTCCGCTTAACTGTGCATATTCAGTCTCCTAACCAGTGAACAGCATAGTTTTCAAATACTTGTATTTTGTCCTAGACAGTCACTCTTAAATGTTTTCTTTATTTCCATAATTCCAGTGTATTAACTGCTTAAGCACTGACTACTGATGTCCGAGCAAGACATACTAATTGCAAAATATTTATTATTTGTATGGAAGGTTCAATACTTTAGCTATATAATATTGCCTCTTGCCTTTTTTAAAATTTTAGAAATAGAAATGAATAGGACCATTTTCCTGTCACTTGCATTAAGAAAGGGAGCAAACTTATCTCATATTGCTTAGTTTAGAATTAGGCATTTATTGCAAATTTTTGACAGCTCTCATATGTAAGAGGAAAGGAAAGAGAGAGACTGCTGCAGTTCATGCCAAAGTGCGGTGGAAGGGATGAAGCTTGTTTCTCTCGCGTGTCAAGTGAAGTGGAGCTGGGCAGTTCCCCCACGCTGAAGAGCAGCGGTGACAATTCCCTGGCAGACAGCTCTCCTGTGGATGAGCGTGCCTGCTTCCTCCAAGACAATGGAAATCCGGTGTGCCCAGTATGCTTATGGCACCTTAGGGTGAAGGGCTTTCTCTAATATACTGGCTACCATCTCTGCCAGTCAGGGTGGAGGTGTTGCCGACTAAATGTCTCCAAACAGACCAGTGGTGTTTGAGGGCTGGACTAGTGTCATGCCTTCCCAGAATGTTTTTGTTAAAAATCACATACACATCTTTCAGGTCTAAGGCAAAGATCCTGCTTTGAGTAATACAATTTGAAGCAAACCGTGGTTGAGTCATTTGCTTAAACTTGTTCTTAAGATGAAAATGTGAGGTCAGGATATTTATGAGAGAAGACAAAGTTGTATATTTTTTGTTTTGGTTTTTTTTTCCCCAAGTAGGAATAAAAAATATCAGACTCTTTTGTTCCTAGTAGGTTTGGTCCGGGAATGTAGTTTTTGTTCAGTCAAATGCGTTGCTCTGGCATTGTGTTACCTGTCCATCCCTTAAGTCTTTGGTAGTGTTTGCTAAAGATGTAAAGACAATGCATTCAATCATCGTGTGCTCCCTTATCATTTTGAGAGGTTGAGAGCTACCAGATTTTGCAAGGAGGGAGGAAGCAGTCCTGTCTGGACTCACTACTCTTTCGGGTAAAAATGAATTGTTACTGTTTAATTATAGGAGAAAGGAGTCAGGTATAAACATAAATTATTTTAGGAGTTAGACCAGAAAAGAACTACTGGGTTTGAAAGTGAAATAGTGTAAAATCTCTCTACTTCAGGCAGCTCCCCATTTCCTACACTTGAATTTCAGGACATGATTAATTTAATTGTACTTCTTCATGATTATTGGGGAAAAAGGGGGAGGAGGAGGAATTAAAATAAAAAAAAAAGCTCAAAACTACTGTAAATATTGTGCAATAATGTAGGGGAAAATATTTCTAGGAGTCTGTGTTTTAGTGGCTTTTCTCACGGGTAGAGTCTCTGGAGTGCAGTGCAGAGCAGACAGTGTTTCATGTGATAGAGTACTGTGTATACTTTTGTTTTAATAAGCCTCTGATTCTTTTATGTGAAAGTAGCCTTGGCAACATAAATTATTTTGACAGATAGAAACAAATTGAGGAGGTTGAAAGAAATACGAAGCACAACTTCTGTAGCAAGAAGCAGAGCAGATGAAATAATTTCTTTTTTCCTTCCCCCAGCTGGAAATGGATTGGTCCTTTTTGAGGTGTCTGCTAGACATCATATGAGGCACCAGACTTTCTAGGCTGGCCACATGTATAACCAGGTGATAATTTCAGACCATGACAGACTTTAACCCTTTGAGACTTTGTTAGTATTGACATCATCCTTTTTGGCCAAGAGAAGCACTCTATAAAGCTACTCTCCATGCTGTTTGGGGAATGCTTTCAACGCTGTGAGGAGGTCCATCTGGCTTATCATCCTGTCCAAATAATTACATGATACATGGTGAGTTATGAACAGTGGTGCTCAGAGCTGTGGTTATTGGGAACAACCACCAGCAAGGAAAAAGGCAAAAACAGCCAAGAAGTGGTAAGTCCAAGTGGAAAACAGAATGAGAAGGCTGGGGAGAAGGTGGACAGGGTTTCACTGTGGTAGGTATCTGGATAAACAGGTCTTCTATCTGTAGTCTGGAGACACTCCCGTGTTTTGTCTTAATTCTGAACTCTGCTGGCCTCAGTTTCAACCAGCGTTACGGAAAGCTCAGGATTAGTGCTTGACTCCCTTGCAGGGCTGAAATGGCTTAGGGAATTGGCTGTGGTTAGTCCTTGAGTCTGGATGGATGTTGTTCAAAGGAAATATGGCTGGAACAAGACCCGTTTGTTTATTGGTTTTGTTTGGGGTTTTTTGAAGGGCCAGACTGGGTAAAAATTGCCAGCAGATGGGCTGCTCTGTTCAGTCTAAGGGTGGAGAAGACTCTTGCTCTATACTGTAACTTCAGCTGGGGCGTGGAAGTGTGAGGAGGAGATAGATCGCCCATCTAGCTCCTCACCTGAGTCTGACTTCTTGGTGTTGTGAGCAGCAGCTGCCGCAGCTGCAAGGCTCCAGCTGAGCTCCTGAGATGGGTAACGGGGCCAGCGGCTGTGGGGGTGGTTGTGCTGCAGCCCGGCAGACAGCACACCGGCCTGGGTGGAGCAGGGGCTCTGCAGCCAGCAGCAGCAGCGAGTCGTGTCTGGCAGCCCTGACTCGCCTCCCTCTGCTCCCCACACTCCCCCTGTTCCTCCCAAGCTGTTAACAATGACCAGGGGGCAGAGTAAGAATCCTGCCGCCAGCCTGACCGCCACAACATGGTGAGGAGTGTCTGGCTGCATCCTCTTATCCCAAGAGATGCACCAGGAGCTTGTAGTCTACAGTCAAAATCTGGAGTGATCTGGGTTAATGCGAAACTCCTGGAGATGGCCAAGAGCACAGGGAGACCTGTGTTTTAAACCTGTGCTGCAGCCTTGATAGGCTTGTGTTCTAGTAAATAGGGTATTTCCTGTCTGAGGCAAATGGTTTCTGCAGGGTTATCTGCTGTGCAAGTCAAGGCACTACTTCATTTGGTTAACATCTCCAAAGTATTGTTGATGCTTTGATCTTCACAGGTGTGATGTACAGCACTTTTTTTTTTTTTTTAAAGATAGCACTTGTTAAGTGTTATAAACCCATCACTGTGGCTCCTGATTATTATTAATTTTTCCAGTGAGGTGTTTCTGCCCTTTTTTTGCATCTCCTGAGTTAGGTACAATAAGGATAATCATACCTGGTGATGATTTAGGACAACCCTGTGTATTTTCCCTCTACTTCTGGCATTAGTTTCCTACTTACCTTTCTGTTTTGAAAGAGTAATATTTGTGCGTCAAGGACTTAGTTAAATATCTCAGTAGGGTAGCAAATATGCTGTTCGTCTAATAACTTGGTTTATTTCCCTTCCCAGAATACAGATAAGATCAAAAAAGAAATTCAAGAAGCAGTGGGGTTTAAATGATCCCATCAGCTTGTTTTCAATAGGTTGTATGATACAAAGATGCAAAAACTGCATTTTGTGGACAATAAAGCAGAATTGCATGGTTTATGATCCTGAGCGTTCTTTTTGCCTGCTCTGTGCTGCCTGCCCACTTTGTGTGCGTTACAGGCTCTCTCTTGTATGCAGCTGTTTTATGAATATTGTACAACTATGGAGTTAGTAGTTAGCTTAATACTCTTTTTTAGGTTACGTAATTAAATATTTATAACCAGTTAAAACAATAAGTTGTTTTGGGAAGGAACAGAACAGATAGAAATACACCATTTTAGTTCTGTATAAGAAATTCAGATTCCTTGAAACTCAACTGATTTTCTCCTTTGTGAGAAAAAGAAAAATTATGGATCGAAATTACTTAAAGTGAGAGCAGTCACTGGAGTTGAATACAGTGAACACATCTAACCAGCAAGTACGGTTGAGAAGACTTAATGAAGGACCTGCTTGTTTTGTAGTAAGTGGAGGGATGGAGACTGAGAGGCCTTCTGCAGTGTAAGAAGTCTGTGACAGTCTTCCTCAGGTCTAAGCAGCAGAGATTCGGCAGGTATTTTTGCAGTTCTGTGATTTTTCTTGGCAGATATTTTTGCAATGATGCTGACTTGCATACATTTGAACCCTTCAGGCAGTCCATGCAGAGGCTGATCATGCATCCAGTTGCTTGCATTTTAAGTTTTATTTTACCTGTAGACTTTTTTTTTTTTTTGAAAGATGAAGATGGCAACAGAGGTCTCCTCCTCTTTTGTATGGTTGAGGAAGGATGAAGTTATGGTGGCATGCTGGTAGGCAGTAGTAATGGCTGGGAAAAAGGTTGGACACAAAAGTCTGAGTAGGTAGAGAGGACCCTTAGGTTACTGTCAATGCATACCTGGCCAAAAGCCAAAACTGAAAAGCTCACTGCAGTGTTCCAAAGATTCAGGACAAACTCGGCCAAACAAAGGCTGCCAGCAGCTGCGTACTTCATCTTGGTGTATCGTGTTCATTAGCTTTTGACAGCATTCACATTATTTCAGACTAAAAGTGGCCTTGTTTAAGTTGACTAAACTAAAATACAGAAGAGTAAAACCTGAATCCCTGCATACAGTTACAGTTTAAATCCCAAGACCCTTTTTTTGTTCCAGCTTGTTGAAGACTGATACGGAAAAATTCCTAGCTGAGAGTGCAATATGTAATAAACAGAATGTTTGGCTGTATTTATAGTGTCTGATATATAGGATTACATATATGTCTATATAAATATATGTATATGTTTTGTATGTGCAAATATGAATGTATATATGTATATCCTTATATACATATCTATATGCATGCACGAAATTTGGAAAGTATATATGCAGACATATGGTCTAGTGAAAATATATCAGAAAATAATGCTAGGTGATACTAAGTGGATATCAGTGTGGAACATTGAAAGAACAAAAAGAAGACTCTGGGTGTTACTGATGCTGTATTTTACTCGTATTCAGATAGCTTGCACATTTCTCTCAGTGGTTGTAGCACCTTGAGAATTTACCTACTTCAGTCTAGGAAATGTCTCTCAAAACTGTAAACCTTTGCTTCCTTACTCCAGTCTGTCTTAGCTATAGGGCAGAGCAGGGCAGCAACAAATAGCACTGAATGGAGCCTGTGGGTTTTGCTCATGTAACCCTAATTCCACGATATTCAAAGAGAAACATTCTTTGTTGATTCATTTTCTTTTATAAAGCGATCTAGATGTGCAGCTATGATAACTGCAGGCCATGTGTTACTTTCTAGATCAGTAGATGCTTCATCAAGTACAAGCTTAAAGGACCTTTTTGACAAGCTGCTTCAGTACCAGTGTGTGTCATCTCTCCATGGCAGCTGTTTTTTGCATTCGTTCACATTAAAGTCCCATGGAACTTGCTTGGAGAGCTTGGAAATACTCCCCAAACTGCTTTTTAATGCAAAAAGCTGCTGCTTCTTTAAAAATAAAACAAAACCAAAAAACCTAAAACAAAACAAGCTAAATTCTTCACTTTAAATGCTGTAATTTTTTTCAGTGCTGTGTGCACTGTTGACTCTTCAGTGTTGCTGTTCACGAAGACAATACATACCTATGAAGTCATAGTTTAGCTGGCTTCATAACAAGTTAAATATAACTGAAATATAACTTAAATTTAACTTTCCTGTATAAACAAAGTGGCCACATTTCAAGTTTTGCTAGGGACAGCATGTTCCTCCTGAGGTAGTTTTCAGCTGTGCAATTTTAACACTAGAAATTATAACCACCTTTTCTATCCCTTGAGTCTTTATGGGAGTGCTGGTCTTGCATTGTTAGTCTATCTTGTGTCTACGTGATCAGTCTTTGCATTCTGGGTGTGACAATAGCTTAATTTCCCTGTGCTTGTGTTGGCAATTAAAACATTTTGTTTGCAGCCTCTCTTAAAATAGGAGGAGTCCCCTTTAAGTCTTTACCTTCAGCTAAACCACTGTATTACACCGATACCACAAATTAAGAAGCTGTGTTGCAAGTAGTGCTGTGCTCAGCATAGTCTGTGAAAGGTGGTGAACTGTCATAACAGCTTACAGTCCAAATCCATCTTCATTACAAGTGTAAATATTAATAATTGAGGATGTTGAAATGAAATCATTGTAAATTATTAAAGCAGATGCCAGATTTCCCATGAAAAGCGTGGCAAGTGGTAGTCTCTGTCAGTATAGCCTTCTTTCCATACTTTTTTGGGAAAAAAAAAAAAGCAATTAACCTTTACTGCCAATAATTTGCTCACATATTAGCCGTCGTTCTGAGGAAGAACCTTATATTCTGTACATACCTCTCAGAATTTTTGCCATATCTTGGTGACTCTTACCAGGAAACCTGCACTGACTATTTCAACTCTGGATGAACTACTGCCTGTCCTACAAGAACTGGATTTCTGCTTCAACTTTTTATTCTGTTTAGTGTTTCCAAGAGCTTGTGGAGTGCAGCTCTATTTTAATGGACATACTAATAGTTTTGTCTTGTGCTTTGCTGGTTTCAGTCTAGCAGTTCCCATCATCTCTGCCCAAATAGCTTTTGGCTGTTACGGGAAGAGTTGTGGCTATTTGAGGAGCAAGGTAATCGAGCTTCGTGAAACTGGGTTGCGTCTTTCAGCAGCTGTAGTTCACCTTTGCTGAGTACAAAACACGTTTTATGTAGTATCCTGTATTTGTTTTATCATGAGTCCTTCTTACGGGAAGTGTTGATCATCTGTAGCGTGTGGGGGAGGAGGACTGACTCGGAGGTTAGTGCATTGGGCCTGGTACTGGAGCTGGAATGAAGGAGCAATTCCCCAGCAGTAAGTTGTGGTGAGAAGTCGGGATGGAGAGGAGAGGTGTGAGTGGGCAGCGCTCCAGTGACGGGGAGCAGGAGGCAAGGCAGAACCTGTCTGTGGGGGATTTGGAAACCAAATCAGAAATTATGAATTGGATTCCAAGATAAGAAACAGAGCCAGTAGTCCAGAGCACTGTTCGTACGGTACAATGCCAGCTACTTCCAGATAGGTAACCAACCAGGACTGCCACTTGTGAGCAACAGACGAAAGTCCAGGAAGGATCTTCCTGGGGCAGAGAAGAAGACAAAGGGCAAAAAATATGAACTTTCTGTTCTGTTGAAGTTTTGTGTGCACCCCAAATTTTAATTATTGTTGAACATGACTGCTTGTGTGGGGTTTTTTTTTTCCTTTGTTCTCCCATACTCTATGCTGCTCCTTGCGAAACAGTGTTTTTCTTTCTCCTTTTTTTCAGTGCTCTAAACGGTGTGTCATATTTGCTGCCTGGCTTGCTAGTCTCTTCTCTGTGCCATGCAACCTGATCACAACGTGAAATCCAAGGTTTAGAGAATTGCACTTTGACGATGTAGTGCTCTGTGGTTTACCAAGGTTTATGTTTACCTAAGTTACAATCCCTGTAGACTGTTCTGCAGTGCTATGACTTTCCTGCAGACAAAGAGGCTTTCTTTCAGGGCTGCCTCTTATCAGTTGGTTTATCTTGTCAGATTTCAATGGGAGAAGAATAGTTTTATGAAGACAATAGAAGGGAAAAGTTCTGATGTGTTCAGAGATCTAGGAAAAATGATTTTGTCTGCAGAATGGCTTTAACTTCTGAGATTCTTTTGTATATGGAAGATTGCAGTTTCAAGGCTAAATACAGTTCAGTAAGTAATGCTTTGATACTTCTTAGTGCAAAACTGCTTCCCATTTGCAGTGTTCTGGCAGCTTAGATCATCTTTCAAGGTTCCTTGAAGATTTTTTTTTTTCCACCCACAAAGAGCCTCTTCTGTAATATTATTCTGGAGAAGGAGTTGTGTTTCGCAGATTATACAGGATGGATCACATGGTTTCAAAATCTTTGTGAAACAGAACTGAAAAAACAAAGCTACAGCGAGAGCTCTGGGATGGATTTGTCCTTTCATGCAGTGATTTGCATCTTACCTTCCTGGTAAGACAAATAGAGGAAACATCCTATTTTCTGTTTTCTGTTTTTCAATAGAACATTTCATTTGAATGTGATAAAAGATACAGCTGCAACCACGTCTGAGCAAAAAGCAAAGATATTTTTGAAATGGCAGTTGAGGGAAAGTTTTCTCATTACTAAGATCTTGATATGGAAGGTAATGCCATCATACTCCCCAGAAAAGATTCTTAAAAATAACCCCCCAAAAAATCAAGATAAGTTGAATTAGGTATCTCTGATAATGGTTTGTGAAAGGCATTGCACTAACTTCACCTGAAGAACGTGAAGTTTGAATTTTAATATGAAAATTAATACAAGGCAGTCATTCATTTACATAGGAAATTCAGGCAAAAGTGATAAATCTCTTAATTTCTACACATAAGGGCAAATGATACTGATAAACCTGGAATCATCTTTGTAGCAAAGTCAGTGAAGGGTGCCTAGAATTTGTTGAAAGTAATGTTTGTTTTGCTGAGAACGTATTCGGGGATTAGATGCTTAAAATGTATTCCCTCCTTGTGACGGGAGATGTGGTGATCCTTTAGATACCAAACCTTAGCCACACAAAGCTGCTTAAAAGGCACATAATGGGGTATCTTAACCCCTGCCTGCACCACAGATGCTGTAGTGATACCATCACATCATCGTGGATAGACGCAATCTGTGTGTCCATTAAGGAATGTCTAATGAATACCAAAAGTTCTGCTGGTTCAGTTTTAGCTGGAGAATTGCAAAGGAGCAGTTATTCAAGCTTTTAAAAACAAGTGTAGCAGATAACGTGAGGCTTGTCATAGTATGATAGAAGAAAAGTTTCCAAAAATACAGTGACATTGCATGAAGCCGAAAGGAAGAATTCGGACTGTTCTTAGGTAGAAGAAGAATTGAATGTAACTCTTAGCTGGACAAAATGATGATGAGGGAAACAGTACGACTTTGAAATTGTTGTCTGATGAAATATGGATTGTTCGCTCAAGTTTCAGCATTTAAAAAGTAGATTAAGTGCTGAGTATCTTAAAAATACTTGTAGAAAGCTGAACTTAATCTAGGCGGATTCCTAAAAATGCATGTGTATAATTGCACATTTTAGAAGTTCTCTCTGTTCAGCTTAGAAATTGTAGTGTGGGTCTTAGTGTTTTAGGTTTCAATTTTTCCAGTGCTCTAAATGTGAACCTTGCAATCATTTCATGCTTTCTTTTCTTACATAGATGTGCAGTAATGATAAGTGTATACTCATGAGTTAACTGATTGTTTAACTGATTATAATAATTTAATGATATGGCAATTCATTGTGCTGTTCATTAACCTGTTAAACAGTTGGGAATGGCACTCTCGCTGATTCATGAAACATTTTTCAAGGGGAGACTGGTGTTAATCCTTGACCTTTTTTTGCGTATTGCAGGTATCTTCTGTACTGCTTTCATACTCAGCATTTCATCTGCCTTTGTTTTTATTTTCCTTGTTTTCAGTATTACTTTGAATTACTTTTGAATCTGTTTTACTTAGCTCTTTATGCTGTTAAACTCCATCCTTTCTTTTGCATTTTATTCAACTTACACTGTATCAAGAATAGTCAGTCTTGCTTTCTGGCTATTATGTAGAGATCAAAAAGTTACAAAATTCATCTTTGGAGACATCTATAAATATGATCTGAATCTGTTTCCGTTGGAACCTGCTGTGTTAATGAAATGGTTTTATGTATGAATTTTTCTACTTTTAGTGGTTTTCAGTTTTTCTAAATCTTTATAGGGAATAATTTTGAATGCAGTGCTGTAAACATTGGTTATGTGCTAAAATTTATACATGGTTACAGTCTCTTTGAATTCAAGATCCTGTTTCCGTTGTGCGTGAATGTTTGCAGTGTTGGGGATTTATGTTTGTGAGAATATTCATTACAGTAGAAAGAGGAAAAAAGAATAACACTTCTGTCAACAAATATTTAAAAACAGTATGATGTATTTAAGAAAAATACCTCCTTTCTCAAATTTAATAGATGCGTTAATTTACTATTTATCTCGCCTAATGATCTTGTGGGATATGGGAAATTAGTGGCTTTGCAGATGAAAAATGTATGAGTAAAAAAATGCATCCATCTTCTTAGGCATCATCTGTTCCATTGACAAAGCACAGATGTGAAATTTATCTCAATAATTAGATTTATAATTATTGTATCATTCTCCAATTGATAAATCATTGCTCTTTGTGGCGTGTGATTTGGAGCTACAGCTCTTGTAACAGAAATAGGTTTAATCATTGAATGGTAATTCTAAGCTTGAGACTGTTTTTCACATTATGCTTGTGTATTTTTGTATCTTATCAAAAGTGTGTGGCAGAGAAACAAGCTGCAGTCAGGGAAGAACATTTTGTAAATGGCTCTACAGGGGAATGCTGGTCTTTGCACAGAACAACAAACGTGCAAGCCTGATAAGTATCCATGATGCATTTTCTTTGGAAACTGCTGTCTTTGCCATTATCCAGTATGATCATAGACTTCCTGGACATACCTACAGAAACGACAATAGCTCTGATCTTTAATAGAAGACTGGAAATTAAAGGAACAATGTAGCAGAATCTCAAAACGTCTATATGCGGTACATGCTGTATTTCTGATGATAATATCTTCTTTCCTCTCTTTTTGCCCGCAGCTGCAGAACAAGCAGCAGGAAGAGTTTGATGGGCAATGGCCAGTCTCCAGCTCTGCCTCGGCCTCATTCACCACTCTCAGCCCATGCAGGTGATTTTATGTCTGTGCTACTACTGCGGTTACTAAATTCTTAAAATATCTATATGAAGAAAGGATAACAGACAAACTCTCTATCCCACTACTCTTCTTCCCACTGTATGTAATGGCAAAAAGTTGAATATTATTCCATACAAATTTCTGTTATGTGTAGGTCCATAATCCTGTGTTATGGTGAGAAGCAGGCCAGAAATACCAAACATGGATCACATAGCTGTTTTCTATTTCCCTGCCTTGCATTCTGACATTCTGATGCATTTTCTCCCCTCCTCTCCCCGCCT
>Ga0065711_1048864_pt1 | contig 11593 bp, 8 predicted proteins | sample Hoacrofraction12_FD_59098 | JGI IMG/M metagenome (GOLD analysis project Ga0065711, IMG submission 59098) | Hoatzin crop microbial communities from Cojedes, Venezuela - Epithelial fraction 12 v2 (version 2) | ecosystem: Host-associated > Birds > Digestive system > Esophagus > Crop | place... | reverse complement strand
GGTCTTAACAACTACTCCCTTCAGTTATTGCTAGCATGCAATTCCCTTCCTCTCTTCTTTTATACCAAGTTATGTAACATCTATTGTGCAAAAGGCATGAGATGCTCTATCTAGTATCGGGTTCCTACTGCACAGAAGTACAGTAAACAAAATAATTTAGTTTGTCCAAAGCATCACTTTACTTATTGTCCCTGCTCAAGGGGCGCGGGAGGGAATATCTAATAAAAAGAACATCTACAACCTGTGTAACCCTGAGATAAGAGGTAAAGGTTATTTAACTTTTTTGCTTACTGAAGTCTCTACCAGAAACTTCAATGAGAAATTAATGGCTGTCACACTGGGTCAGACCAAAGTCCCACCTAGCTCGGTATTTTTTCTTCCTAAGTGATCAATCCTGCGTGCTTGAGGAGGAGTGCAAGATCCTCTGCCAGCTGTACATTTGTGACATGATGACTGGAATCACATGCACTTTCATGGTGGGAGGGAATAACAGTGACATGATGCACAGTGACAATCATCTTTTTTGATTGTGGCTATTTTCAGAGACTAATACAATTGAGAAAACAAACTGAAGAGGCTTGATTTAGAAAAGAGGTTGAAAATGTATGCAAGAGGGCTAAATACTTGTCTGTTTTAAGGTATATTAGCATTTGTGCTTAGTAACATTTATCGGAAAAAACTTGGCATGACAGATCTTAATTTCTGCCTTTGCTTGAAGTTCAAGAATAAAAATAGTATCTTACTAAATGGAAAAGCCATCCTCATGGACTTAGGACATCAGACTCCCTTTTAGCAAAACTCAAACAGGACTAAGTTGCAACAACTTTTCTACTACATATGCCACTGGCAAAGGAATACAAAGGGTTTTCTTTCATCTGTCGTTCAACTTCTACCCAGAACACTCAGTTTAAGCCGCGAGCTAAAAACCCAGCTTTCATGAAGTTGCAAGTCTAGTGTAACAAGTTAATACCGTACTTGCATTGCAACATTTGGGATAAAATCTTGTAAGTAATCTTAGTATTAAATTTCATTCCAAACAAGTGGGAAAACCAGAGCTCATTTTGGTCAAAGGGATCAGCTAGTGTGCCGTTTCAATGCTCCTCAAATTAGTTTTACTTTCAAACTCAATTCAGCATCTGTTTACCGAGATGGAGTCCAGCTAACAGGTGGTTTGTAATGCCAAGTTAGCAGTATCTGACTCGCTCTAAGGAGGACCACCAGAACTCTTGGGGACTTCACTGCTTTAGTCACTTGCAAAGGGGAACTTTCAGTGACTAACAGCACCTCCAGCAAACAGAGGAGGGCTGAACTTCCACAGTCCTCGCCTGCAGACTCTTTAAAGTTCTCGCACACACAAGCTGTGTGTTAAGGAGCCTTCCACAAAACCGTTCACAATCTAATGGCTTTAGAACATGTGTATTTGGAAAGCCTTTGTTTGACTGCTGGCATTTGGGTAATGATTAACACCTCTACGAGGACAATTTTGACTACTGGGACCAGTTTAGAGCAACAACTCTTGCCTTCAAAAAGTCTTCCCACTGTTTGTTTGGTTTTTTTCCCCTGTCTGCTCATCCCTCTTAGCAAAGCCTTAATCATTTGTTTCAGAAATTCAGTCTAGGTTTTGTAGCGTACCCAAGAATATTTTTCAGCGCAGCAGGGTTGCTGATGTGATTCCTCCATCAATGTTATGTTTAAACATGAACCAGAAAGTCATCATAAAAAAATCTGCCATACTTTATACAGTTTCTTCTTAAATACATTCCTGATCTCTTCACAAAACAGGAATAACAGAAGTATGAAATCTGAGTGTTTGAACAGCACTGCCTCCAACTCTGTATCCACCCTTTGTGGATCGCAGAACAACCTTGATTTGAAATGGTGTGCTTGGAGGAGTTTTCATCCGACACTAAAATATGGGGATTTATAACAGAAATGTCCCTGATAGCTTTCAAATTTTCCTTTTTTTAATGCCAACAAAACATGGCATTCTGTGTAACGCAGGGAACAATTACAATAGACATCACACATGTGAAATGATCATTTGCATATGGTTTAAATATTCAAGATATTTTTAGATAAATATATATTGAAGCTGAGTAAAGGCATAACTAAGAGGGAAGCTTTACCATACAGAATTAGGAAGGGCACTCTGGCATAAAGTGACAGGAGATGAAGCATGGAAGAAGCAGCAAGGGGGTCAGAGCGTGAAAGAAAAAAAGAAAAATAATATTGGAATTAAATTCTTCAAATATGAGTATCATCTTTTGCACTTTCAGAACCAATCCTTGACCTCTGAAGTCTACTCAAATTTTCTGCATATGGTGAAAAATGTATTTGAGTTTCTGTACACTACAGTTCATATGCACAACACACTTGAAATAGAATACTCTAATGAACACAGACTTATTCACTACAGTCACCTTTATCAGTGGTACTACTAGCTCAGTAGATCTTCTGTTACAAAACAAAAGCCCTGCTGTGCTCTGGTAAGAAAATTTTTTGTAGTGTCAGATGACCGTGCATGTGACTGGAGCAGTTAGCCATGGCTGCAATGTGCCAAAAAAAGAGATTACACCTAATGCCAGCTCTGTACTTCTGCAAGGTAAGGGGGAAGCGCCTGCTGGAGCGCCGGATGGCAGTTCTCCTTCTTAATGGTAACTTCCTGCAGAAAATGTTAGACTTCTATATTGCTACCCTATCCAGCTGTTGTCAGCCATCTAGCACATCACTCACGAAATCCCAAATAAGTAGTCGATTACAAGAGAGCTATGTGCTCTTGCAAGGTTAAGTACACAAGCTATTATTTATGAAGGCTGCTCAAGCCCATTATTTCTGGTTTCAATTAGTCTAGACCAACAGAGAAATAAGACGTCTCAAACTGGTTTGCCCCATATGTAATGCTGACCTTCAAGAACACTTCCAAGATGCTGAGGCTCAGTTTGATACGCAAAAGTACACAGGTTAATCCTTGAATTTTCTCCTCAGTAAAATACAGGTGAATCATCTACCCAAACCTTTATCGAGGTACTCAAAACTCATACTTCTTTCCTGCGGTAATGCCAATCTGTGGTACACAGCAGTCCTCTAAAAAAGATGATCCCTCCAATTACTGAGCTTGGAATATGTGTTAATAGGTGTTTTGCTGATGAAGCTCGGACCCTCTCTTCTGCAAACAATTCAGTATGCATCAGCAAACTAACCTTAAATCCATGCTGTTCTCAAATAACATTGTTTGTTGGTTTTGTCCACTGTGCAAAGACTACAGTCCTACCACAAGGCAACAGTTTCACAAAAAGCTAGGTAATAACTTCATAAATATAGTCACTTATTTCTTCATACTTTAGTGATGTGGATTTGTAAAACTGGTTTATCAAAAAAACAAACAAACAACCACAAAACAAAGAAAAAAAAAGGATCTATGTTAAATTTGAATTCCTGATTTTCACTTTCTTGAGAGTATTTTTTATTAGCCCTTATTTGGAAAGTAATTTTGCCTTACACTCTATTTAGGATTGTACTGGATGAATACCACTGTTTCATTTATGCTTGGAGAAGGTAATCTCATCTTAGTATTTCTAGTTGTTGTTGCTTAACATCAGCAGTAGCCAGCATCAATTTAAGCTTCTTTTTTGCCATTAAAAAAATCGTTTCACTTAGCTGAGAAAAGACACTTAACTGCATGGCATCTAGCAGACAACTGAGACCCCCTAACCCACACACTGTTTCTCACACAGCTAAAACTACTTAAGGAAAACTTGCATTAAAAAAATTCCAGCTGAATGAAATTGGATTCTTTCCAACTTCCACAGGACTAACAATAATCATGAGAGCTAAATTGTGTCTGTCATACACTGAATAAACACTCAAACGTTTACTCAGATTTATAGTTAGATTGTATAAAATACACACCCAGCTCACTTTTAGCTGTGCTTTTCTGCAGGAATAAAACCAATAGTTTCTCAAGTCCATGAGTGGATGCAGGCAAATGGGAACTCCCTTCAAAAGGGAAAGGGGATGGGCAAGGGGAGGAATACACAGAACACAGCTTGACTGCATCAAGATAAAAATTCTGACAAGTGATTCATGTGATAGTACCTGGAGCTGCAGAGAAACCACATTCTAGTTCTATGTTTCTAGTGTATCATTTTTACACTGCCAATTTCCAAAGCAGGATAATGTTTAGTTAAAGTAATGACAATCCTCATAACTAGGATAAAGCACAAGAGGAAAACTAGAAACATTTTGCCACCCTACCAGTGCTTTTGTACAGCATTCCTGTCAAGGTTCCAGCAGCTATGGTGTTCAGGTCATCTTCTGCACCTCGTGTTTTTTCAATGATGACTCCAAACGCACTGTAAAGTAGAGCTGGGGAAGAAAAACATATTTAAAAAATTCAAATTAAAATTCCCATTCTCTGACACATAAGGCTTAGAATCCAGGCTTGGTGTAACTATTTAGACTATGCTTCTGAAGCACAGATTTTTCTGTTCACTTAAACTTGGGGGGGGGCGGGAATCCTCTGCCAAACCATACCTTTGGTGGGTTTTTTCCCAGACCTATTTCTATTTTAAAGAAAATTTTTCCTTCTCTAGCTATAGTTTGGTTATAAAATAGCATTCTTCATGACATCTAGTACTGTCTCAAGACACGATAAATATGTGATAGAAAGCACTGACCGAAGTCTAAGACCATTTCGCTAGTTCAAATTTGTTTAAACACTGTTGAGGGTTTAACTTTGTCTTGGTAGGCTTTATACTGTCATCTGTGGATGGCATGAAACTAAACAACACTTTCTAGATAGCAGAAAAAATTGTTGCCCATGTGTGACCAAATTGAAATGCAAGTTAAATGCAACATTTGGATCATGTTATTGAGGGCTGGGGAGTACAATGGGCTATATCTCCCTTACAAATGACTATTAGATTGCGTGGGATTTGACATTTACAGCTGCTTCACCTCTGCCTGCATAGGAAAACTTTGTCTCCAAAGGGCTTTTTGCTGCAGGAGAACTCTGGGGACTGTCCTAGAAAGGATCAGAAAGAGAAACGCATGGACTTCTAGTATGGCTGCATATGTAATATACGCGTTTTGAAGGGAGAAGGTACCCTCATCTTCACCCCTCATGGTATAATCAGATTTCATGCTGACAAAGAACAGTAGAGTATGTCATCACTGTAAAGTGATGAAGACGCCATGCCACCACAATTCATCCCCTGTCCTCCAAGAATCTGAAATCTTTACTTCTGCTAAAAAGCATGTAAATCTTTCACAACCAACCATATTTATGTCAATGAGTTGAACCGTAGCATCCTTCTCCATTTGGTGTAGGCAATGGTATTTTACCTTGTCTTTGTAGCATGTAGCATTAACAACGGGAGGAAGGAAGAGCTGAATTCAACAACTTTTTTTGTAGCAGTTTAACACAGATGTTGCTACCTCTTTTCAGAAGCATAATGACAAAAATTGTCAGAAGTAACAAAAAGAATCTCTGAAGTACAAAAATGCTGCGCAAGTGCAAGAAGAAGCAAAAATACTTCAGCTCCTTGAAAGGAACTTCTCCTCTGATAGCTAGGACATGGCAGAGCTATACCAAATCCCAAAACATCAAGTTCTGCTTAACTCTGTGACTTGGGAGGCCACATTTTACGAGAAAAACAAAAATTTATTACTGGAATGCACAAACATTTTCTTGAGTAATCTTTCTTCAAACACAGCTGAAAAAACATGTTAATGTGTCACTTAACCTGGAACCTTGAACTGCAGTGTGCCTGCATCTCGGTTTTCAGATGTTTCAGTTAGATTTGGAATAGAAAATAAGAAACAAACCAAATCATTCCATCATAAAACTTGCTAGGCAATATTCATCTCTTATGAAAAGTGCCATTCTCACCGCAGTTCAGAATCCAATCTCTAACTATGGCCTCTATATTATGCCTCGAAAGCTGACGTCCAAGTTAAATAGCAAGCTAATCTACTCTTTAGAAATAAGACTCAAACAAAACACAATAAAAGCAACTTAGCCTATGCTTTGATGCATTTTTCAAAATACATGTATATGTAGACTAGGTTATTACATGACATAATCTCCATTTTAAATATTGCTAATTTCTTGTCCATTACCACTTAGTGCAGCAATAAGTGCGGGTGGTATCATACAGGATTTTTCTATCTAAGCTACCATAATAAAAGGATAAATCTTTGTAGTCACTATCACATTTCTTCTACAGATAAACATTTTGTTGACTCTTTAACTGGAAACAGACATCAGGCAGTTGCTCACATGACCACTGAGTCTCTTCTTAGGTTATTCATGTTATTTCAGAAGTACTCAATTATAAATGGTGAATTAACTGAAATTTATTAACAAGTAAGCATTACCTATAATTTTCAGTTATTCCTGTTCTTCCACAGCTAGAGTTCTCGTTTGTAAAATACTAAAAATTTTGTGGTGCAATTACAGCCTTTTGGCTACTTATGCTTCCAATCCTATTTTAGCCTTTAATTCCCTTTTCAATGCCTACTGAAATGCCCTCATGTCCCAAAGAAAAAAAAAATGCAGTTTTTCCTGATGGATTTCATAATGAAAATTTAGAGAATACACTTCCCCAGCAAACAGTTATATCTTTAAACTGTTTTTCTTGCAAAATAATGAGTTTACTTACCCAGAGATCCCAGAGTGTTAGCCCACAACGCTCCTTGCCTTGTCACCATATTTAGAATTCTATAAAGGAGTTAAAAAGGTATTAAAAACTTTAGCTCTCTGTTTACATTGGCATAGTGTTTATGACAGTAGGCGTACTGTGTTTACATTATACATTTAATGAACCAAAAGCCCTTCAAAACAAAACAGTAAGGAAAAGCACACAGCTTGCTAACACATAACTTCCTCTACCAGGCATACTACAAATAGTTGCACATGCAATTCTGAAGGCAAATATTTAGTCCTGTCAAGTCTTCAGAAAATCTTCCTCTCTTTTAAAGTCAAACTCGTACCTTACCAAGAATCCAACCTCTTCCCTTCAAAGGACTTTCTAACCCTAGTTGGTAAATGTTCCCAACACAGTGAATACACATAGCTACTGAGAATGACTGATACACTTCTGCTCACCTAATTGGGTAAAAGAGCTCGAAAGAAAGTTCCAAAGAGTGCTCTTCCAGAAGGTCCAAGCAATACAGGGACCATGTGTCAGGGAGCATGGTGACGCCTGAACAAATGGGGTGGGTATTAACAGCAAGTCTGAACCAAAGCAAGTCAGGAAGAAAAGAGGCAATCTTCTGCACTTCCATTTGTCAAACTTAGCACCCAACAAAAGGTAAAAAGTACCCTGAGTATTTCCGTATGTATGCTTCCAGACTAGCACTAAAGAGGGAAAGCAAATCTTTAGTGCGCTCTCAGGGAAGCACAATGCCACTTCTTTTTGGCATTGGCTGTCTCCAGAACGGTGACAACAGCAGCCAGAAGAAATGACTGATCTTTATCTCCCAGCAGTGTAACACTATCGCAGGCACAGTACTGCTCCGGACAGCTGACTAGCACTGGAACGTAGTTTATTATTTACAGCAATGAGTGCCAGACATTGTTCCTTCTATTTTGAGTTCATTTTCCACTTTTATTCCATTTTTATAATTTTCATTATGAGACACAGGCCATTATCAAATACGGTTAGGCAATGAACTAAACAACATGGAAAACTTCATTTTTAAACAAGAGAAAAAAATTCTGAGAGGCTAGGGTATTGACGATCTCCCCCTAATTACAACTCCCATCCCCACTTTGTTAACATTACATTAATTCTGAATTGATGAGAAAATTCATAATTTTAATAACCATGACATACTGTGAAATATCTAATGGAATTACCAGCAAAATTCAAATTTACAGAAAAATATCTGTCTACATTAAGGACAAATTTGAAGGTAATCTAGCTAGGCACCTCTCTTCCCTGCATCTGATTAGGAAACCATGGAAATTAATGCAGTTTCAAGGTGGTGACCTTCACCAGGCCTTTTCCCTTGCAGGACAAGGACTAACAGCAGCGTGTGCCCCGACTGCCACCTGCTGGGCTTGGTCCACCAAACTTTGAGCTGAACAACATGTTTTTGTCTGACTCAGCTCATTCCAAACATATGAAATACAATTCTGCTCATCTACAACACCATGGAAGAGTCATAATTACAGTGGGGAATACTTTAGTTCTATCTTTAATTCTAGAGATGGTAAAGAAGCGGATGAAGAATACAGAACCAACTTTTTAGCAGGAGCAGAGCCAGTATAAACTGTACTAGGAAATACTAAATTCCTCTGCTAAAATCTCCTTTTCCTAAAATATTCCGGGAGAGCTATTTCATTCCTCTGTTTTCCTAAGTCTCCTTCACAGGCACTTAAGTTCTTTTACAGTTATGTCTAAACTACCAGTAATTCTAGAAGGAGCAGCATACTGCAGGAAAAAAAAAGCGTTTTCCAGTCTTTACTGCATTCTTTGACACAATCAGGTAAGATGAAAACATGGGAATGCCATGGGTGTATGTGGATGCTGTAACCCAGAACAACCTCCACCACATAACACTTGCTCAGCAGCATGCACCTATGTCATCCCTAACGCAAATCCAGGCAGGCCCAGCTTCTGCATTTTAACCTTTTCTTGGTTTTGGAAAGTTTGGGAAAGAAGAGAGAACTGGTGCTCAGGTAAGTCACAGCAAAAAACAGTTCAAACCAAGCTGTGCTTCTTCTGGGAATACTCCCATGTATCAAAACACTGTTTTGACTTTGGAGTAGTTTTCTAGTAAATATTAAAGCAGTAATTTATTCTCTAATTTTTAAGGTAAGTCAGAGGACATACCAATTGCCTCTAAATAAAAAGCAAAATGCTTGAACTGAACATCAGTATAACTAAAAATATTTCACAGCTTGATGAAGGCAAACCCTCTCATTTGCCTTCACTAAAACCACAAAAAGATTTATTTTTGCAGTATATTCAGATCTAATCTTGTACAAGCTGGAAGAAACAACTCTGTCACCAAGGTGTACTGGTTTTGAGATGAAACACTTACTGTACATTTCTAGGTTTTGACCACGCCATATTCTGTGTCTCCTTCAAGCCAAGTCGCAAACCATTCAGTGCGCCAAATGCTGCCCCTAGTTAGCATAATATCGGTTATTACTTTTTAAGAAGAAGAAAATGGAACAAAAAGAACAGTAATAGAAGCAAATACTGAGACCAGACTTGAATGTATAGACTGAAGTCAAATAGCTGTTTATGTAAGACTGGATTGCAGAACAAGACATTGATAATCTTGGCAATTACTGTGGTACATAGGTGTCACCTGGACCGCTGGGAATAGTGAAAACTGCAACCACCTACCTGTCATACAACATCCCCCAATGGTAAAAAAGGCCAGCTCAAATCTGCCTCGAGTTTTGTTGGCTCCTGTGGGCAAGATAAACTCATCTGTATCCTGGGGGGAAAAAAAACAAACACACACTTTGTATGTTCCAAGTGTACCTTCTTCAAAATGCAGGCCATATTAAATTTTTTTTCTTTACTCCATAAAATGAACTAAGAAAAAACAGGCACAACCAGTGTTTCTGGAAAACAGTTGTCCACGCTGGCACAGAGATGGAATATACTACGCGTATACTTTAATAAGAATGAAAAAAGACCTGAACAAGATAAACTGAGAACTTTTTTTTTTTCCTAGCTGTCCTAAATTTTTATAAATCACATCAGCCAAGGAACTCATATTGTGTGGCTTGTTTAATTTTTTTTAAATTACCACTTGCTCAATTACTAATTACATCTTGCAGCAAGCAATATAAGGCTCACCGCCCTCTAAAAACCTTCCTGTTGTCTGATTATGCAGCACTGTGTCCCCACTGAGCAACCTACACTGATGCAGTAATGCACTCAGGTTTCCCACTATTCTGACACTAAAGAAAAACTGCCTTTGTACTGAAGAAGTATTTCCTTGCACCGAAATACGTGACCTATTTTGAAGACATGAAAAAAGCAAGGAATACATTCAAAACTAGTGATGATCAGGCAGGAAATATGTGAGGTTGGTGGTTTTTTACTTGTGTACCTTTCTCACACAGGGACAGGCTTGTGTTCTCGTAAATCAGATTGGTCTAAAAAGCTAGAGAAATGGGCTGGTAAAAGATAAAGTGGGCCAAATATGAGACATTGACAAGAAGCACATCTGTTGATATGGTGCTAAAGCAGTAAGTTCTCTTTTTTATGCTTCTGTGCTTTCTAGTCATAGTATTATTCAACCCCATTTAACTGCTACATACAACCTCAACAACTGCAAGCTCAAGTAATTGCATTCTAAGGGGTTTTCTTAGCCCACACATGGCAGTAAATGAGGATGGCAATGAAGAAAAAAAATTGTGACTACTTTATCAATAAAATGAACCTATGGCATGGTTTCTATCTTCCCTGTAACTAGATATTTGGAGAAATTCAGTGTGTACGCTAGTTAGCAGTTTCTTACAGTTTTCACGATTGTCTATAAAATTAAGACGAAGCACTCACTGTCTGTATAGAACCTCTACATTTTTATAACGGCAACAACCTAGGAAGCCCAGCCTCAAGGTCTGTGACAAAGGCTGGCATGCTATTTTACAACGGATACCTGCTGAAGGTAACAAAAGCATTGCAGAAAACACATTTGGTTGTGACTGCATTAATGGACTAACAAGGAAAGTGGGTTTTAAAGTCATGAGTACCACTGTAGCATCCGTCATGATGGGAAGGCCAGGATCAAAATGTAAGATTCTCAACAATAAGGGTGACTTTCTCTCTGCATTCTGAAAGCAAATGGATGGTACAGGAGACCCTCACCCCTCCACGCACGCTTTCACAGACAAACCAATTTTAAAGGCTAATAATTTAAGTTCTTGTGTTTTAAAATAATTATGTCTGATATCTGTAAATGTAAAATTTCCGCTTACTAGAGTGATTGTAATTAAACTGAAGTAGATCCTTGCTGTTTTGAGAAGACAGGAAAGCTCTCAGATAAACAGGCTCCTAAATAACACTACTTTGAGAAGCTTGACTTGTTTTGGTGGGGACAGGAAAGCTCCAAGATAGACTCCTAAAGACTTCAGTACACGCTGCACAGCACTGCAGGATTTTTTAGGTCTTCACATATGACCATAAAACCGACAGAATCGAGTTCAACGCAACAAAACCAAGCCGCCTTCTCACCTGTACTAGATACCTGGGGTCCAAGTTTAAGTACGGGGACAAGGGATTCATTCCAGTCACTGAAAGGAAAAGGAAAATCGCACGCTTTAACACCAGTTTCCCTAGCAACAGTCTCACACCCAGCAGGTTAAAAGAAGGGGGCGGGCCTCGCGCGGGGGAGCAGTAGCAATTCTGCCGTTAATTTGTCCAATTGATTAAAACGCGGCACCGGCCGCCTCCCCCCCCACACCCCCGTCGTTCTCCAGAGGCCTTTGCCCAGGCCGCGCCATGTTGATTTCCTGACAGGAAGCGGGTACCGGCCCGCCCAGCCCCGCCGGTGGCCCCTGCGCCCCAGTACTCACGCGGCACCCCAGCCAGGTCGGCGTGCGAGTAGCCGGCCCCGCCGG
>Ga0065711_1012399_pt1 | contig 11593 bp, 5 predicted proteins | sample Hoacrofraction12_FD_59098 | JGI IMG/M metagenome (GOLD analysis project Ga0065711, IMG submission 59098) | Hoatzin crop microbial communities from Cojedes, Venezuela - Epithelial fraction 12 v2 (version 2) | ecosystem: Host-associated > Birds > Digestive system > Esophagus > Crop | place... | reverse complement strand
CAGTCTTTGGAAAGTTTATCCAAACCAAACCTGTCAATCGGACAGTTGCAGGAGCTCTGCTTGCCTCCTCACTGTAGTTCAGTGCATTTTGACTTTCCTTCCTTATCTGCATTAGCACACTTCAGTGCATTATGTCTGTTGTGAAGAGGATCAGTAATTCTTCATTGCTGGACCCGTTGCTACAGCTTTGCCAAATCTGGCTGGGCAGTCGTATTGCACTGGTTGGCTCTGATGTCTGCCCTAGGTGTCAGCACATACCCAAGGCTGCTGCTCACAGACATGGAGCTTTTCTCCCTCAAGCATCTTCGGCTTGATTTCATTACCAAGAGGCACTGTTTAGAAATGTGCTACTTTCTTCATAAAGTTTATTAGGTATTAAATTGTTTTATTGGGTATAAAATTGGTTTAGATCATTACATTCCAGGCTACTGTAGCTATAAAGATTTCAGTGGGAACTCATGAGATTCATGGAAAATTAGAGATAGCAAGACTTCCTAGGTAATCAGAAGAAAGAGAACCCACCCACATTGTATGTACTGCCTGAGGTGATGACTGCTAATGAGATAAGTGTGATGTGCAGTTCTGTTATGAAAATTACGTAATTAGGAAATATAGCAGATACTTCCGTAGGTCTTCTCGTGGGTGTTTTCAGAAGCACATTTAGTTGTATGAGTTGGAGTTAAAGGAGTTTTTAAACTCCGATTAACACTGAAGAACCACTACAAGTGAGAGCGTGACAGTCTAAGCGGGTTGAGGTATTGGAGGTGAATTGTTAACAAGCCAAAAACCTACAAGGCACTTAAACAGGCATTTAATTTTAGCTGTGTGAGTGGTGCTTCTGTAGTCAGTGGAATAGCGCAGAGCTGTATGGTTAAGCAAGCAGTCAAGTGCTTGGCTGGATCTGGAACTACAGGCAATTGCAAATTGCATTTCTGCCCTCAGTAATGCCATTCTGCATCAGCAGCGAAGGCAAGAATTGATTTCCTAAGATCTCAAAGGATATAAAAAAGAAGCTTCCTAGTAGCAGAGTTTTCTTTATGTCAGCAGACAAATGCAAAATGCAATCCAATGGTTTAAAAATGTAAAGTAGTTTGGAGGTAAGGTCAGGTTGAGGTAATCCACCCAGGGATACAGGGAACGTCCGTAGGTGTGCCTCTGTGGCAGTCGGGGAGCTGGCTGTGAGCAGTGATTGCTGAGACTTACGGATCTGCCGGGATGCTGTGTCCTGAGGGCCTCTGCGTCACAGAGCTGCAGTGCAGCTGCACCAGAAGCTGCATTCAGAGCCCAACAGAGCAGGCTGCCCTCCAGAGACACCGCAGAGTTCCTGGAGTCCTGCGCTGTCACCTGGACAGGGGTGGGAGATGGCTTTGCTCTGCTGTGTAGAGAGACTGGATCTGAGAGCAACACACTTCACCTGGCCTCTTCCCAGTAACTCTGCTGATTTTTTTTCTTCTTTGTTTTCATAAAAAAACTTAGCATCATATGATGACTGTCCTTAAGGGCTAGCTTAAAAATAAAGTTTCCACTTTGTATTTGAGGAATACATTTTCAGAACATTTGCTTCTGAGGTGTTGTCACATAGTGCACTCAGTTCTGGCCATGGTGTCTATTTAGTAGTAGCTGTTGCTTGCTGCCTACTCTTGAGTTTATTAATATATAACCATGACTGTACCACTCTCAAGTGCATTAAGTTTGTTCTGCTTGATAACTTCTGGTTTATTGCACCTCCTTAGAGATTACAAGCAGAGGAAGACATTATTCTATTGTGTCTTGGATTACCAGAAAGTGATGCACTATGCATTCAATTTTTTTCTGCTTGTGAAGGAGTTGTTAACCTCCATCCGTATCTCCTGCCCTGTAGTTATAATAATCATAGCCTGAGAAATTTAAGAAAAGGAATATTGTTTGAAGGAATTCTAATTCTGCATCAAACGATCGTTGGGCTGGATTGAGCCCAGTCTAGGAAGTTTGCCTGATTAATTTTTAATACATAAAAACTGTATATCATTTATAAAAATTGGAAAAGTAGAGTTTGCTGATTGCCAGGCTTTCCTTTGAACCGTGGTATTTTCTTGCTCCACAATAGTTTGTAAATTTGGTATGTAAGGTTAAATTCCCCCAACTTCTAGCAGGCTTCTTCAGTTAAACTGGTTAATGGAGGGCCAAAATCCTGACCCAGTAGCTCGTACAGATAGACACATAATTTCTGTTTGAGTTTTTTGGTAGGTTTTAGAAGATGTCTAGCCTTACTACAAAAATTCTTAAAATAGTAGAGAATTTGCCACAGTAAGCCAGTAAGCTGTTTAATTATCTTTGTTGTTTAAAAAACCCAACTTATTCTGAAGTCAGAATTTCTCTAGCATTTGCTACCAATTGTTAGATTTCATTATGTCTTCTTCTGCTACATTAAAGAGCTAGGATCAGGAATTTCTTCCCATGCAGCTGATAATCAAACTGGACTTCTCTCAGAAAATAGATGGATCTTCTTAAGTCTGGCTGTATGGCACATTTTTGAGTTTTAAAAACATAGACATGCTATTTAGAAGGAACAGTAGTGAAATACAGTTAATTTGTCAGAAGAAAAGTACATTTTCTTGGTCTGTTTGCACAAACTCTCTTCCACCTGGAGTTTGAACATTTTGACAAGTGCAGGTATGGGACAGGTTTACCTGCAAAGATTTCCAGCAATCTCTGGCTACCACCTTTAGACACTCCACTCGGCTGTGTCACCTGTCTATGGGCATGAATGGAGGTAGACCTTTAACGTATATGACATGGTCTCTCAAGTGGCAGATGGTGCTACTAAGCCCTCCCCAAGACCTTTTGACACAAATCGTTGCAGATAATGGGAGACAGTATTTAGACACCTTTAATAATAGCGTCTTTATGTTCTCATAACTTGTATGTATCTGTCAGCATGTGAATTTATTAGCCTGTTTTCTGGGGACCATCATTAATGACTGACTCAAATCAGGAAGCAGGATCCCAGTTAAACTACATTTGGGAGAAAAAATAAGAGGGTATTTCTTGATTGGAATGCAATTATTCATTACATTCATCATATTCCACCCAGACCATTTATTTGATTTGGCTTCTCTGAGTTTGCCCGGTCTCTCGCTAGGTGACGATCCTCAGCCTGTGCCAGGGGCTCCCCGGGGCAGGCGGTGGGGAGGCTGTGCATTCGCCGGAGCACTGTCCTCCCTCACGTGTCCCTGGGGCTGCCAGTGTTTCTCAGCTCCTGATTCCTGTCAGAGCACCAAGGAGGATTTCTCTTCAAAATAATAAAGATGAGAAAAAATTGATTGAACACAAATTATGAAATACTGAGCAGAACTGATGTTTCCTGGCCAGGAATCCTGCAGAGATCTGCGAATGAGTGAAAACTCTCTGCCTGTTATGTGCAGAGCCCATAGACTGACCACAGCTGGTTGCATACGGATTATTTTTCAGCTAAGGCACTAGCCCAAAAACTGGAAAACTTGAGTTCGTTTCTGTCTCTGCCATAGGTTCAGATGTGACTTTGAATACGACATTTTATTTCCCTATGTTCAATTTTTGTTCTCTGGCAGATGGGAGGAAATGTTGCTTTCTGTCCATGTCCATCTTTAAGAGGATCTCTAAAATGCTTCTGGTATTTTAATATGTGCATGTGTAGCATCTGGATGTGATTGAAGCTTCCATAACTGTTGTCACATTAACAGTACTCTTCATTTAAAAAACTGGAATTCACACTTTAATGGGTCCATGCCAACATAAATTACAGTCAGGCATTTTGTTTCCAGCAAAGCTAGGTAAAAATATATTGCCTCCTTTTTGTCTTTATCCTGTAACAGAGATTACCATTCCCTTAAACCTCAGCTGCATACTTAGTCTTCCCAAATCTGTCAAAACGATACAGGGTTGCAGCTCCTATTATTAAGTGTTTAAACTTGGTTGTATCATTTTGAATGATAATTCACCCAGTGTTTGCATGACCAGCTGACGTAGTGGTAATCTCCTGGGGATGCGGGAATATGGAGGGCAGAGAGAATGAACCAGGACTGGCACAAACACCTCTGGGGTAAGATCTTCACCCGGCCCAGCCAAAACAAACCGTGTATCTGCAGGTTAATCTCAGCAATGGGGCACAGGCAGCCACAAAGCCCTTTCTCCTGCAGTGTTACAGGGTGCTTGAATAATTTTCTAAACACAGCATCCTTCATATAATAACAGAATTGCTCAGGGTATTTCGGTCGTAGAGCAGAGACTATGACCAGAGTTGGTTGGCAGAAAGTGACAGGAGAAACGGGGAAAGGAAACAGTTGTTGCCGTCACCTGACAAAGCAGATGATAAGGCTGGAATTCCTCTGAAAATGCGAGTGGTAGAAGCAACAGAGCATGTAAACATTGACACAGGGCAACAAGGCAGGATTTTGATACAGTGGACGCTGTAGTTAGAGCTGGTGAAGAAATCCCTGGGGGCCTTGACTGTGGTTATTGCTTTTGTCTTATTTCATCTCTGTAGAGGTATTACGCTGCTTGTGACAGCCTGGCTCTGAGAAGATGGAAAGAGATTATTTAGAGGCAACGGGACAGACAAGTGGATTGTGTTCCGTGTAACTCACAGCAAAGATGTTCCAGGGCAAAATTAAATGAACTGAAAGTCCAGAAAAGTGCCTTCATCAAAATGATGTAGAGCAATATTTTTTCAAATTTTCTTACAGATGATAGGCAAAGCAATGCAGCCCCTGTAATTGTTTTCTTATTATCCATCCCATTTTATCAGGATAGGCTTTTTAACAGAGAATTGGATTTAGGTTGAAAAAGAAAAGTAGGAAAGACTCCTGATTATTTCTTTGGCAGCCCAAAATGTTTACAACAAAGGCTCCACAAATAAGTAGTTAGGTAAGACCTGGAGCTTGGTAAATGACGAGCACTTGTGACCCAGCAGGGATAAAACACCTCAGCCATGTGATGAAAGAATTATTTAATCCTGTGGTACAGTCCCTTTCCGTTCTTGGAAATTCCGACTTTAATGAAGAAAAGTAGTATTTAACGACTACTATCAATCTCCAGAAATAAAAAATTACTGGAGTAACAGAGGGGTTGTTTTCATTTATTTATTTTAGCCGTAGCTGAAGTCTGTCTTTTGGAGTAAAACTATAACAACTGTCCAGGAACATAAAATGCCACAGGTTGTTAAGTAAAGTCTGTATTTTTTCTAATGCAATACTTTTCTGGTCACGTCTGACATCCTTTTGAGGTCAGTTTTGTGCTGATACCTGTATTTCATGACCGTGCTATGTATAACTGTCTCTGGCTTGGTCTGTTAGACACAAGTCAAGCGGTGCCGTGTTTGTGAGTCCATGTTTGCACTGTAATCACTTTCAACAGCTAGCAGTACTTGAAATGCAGAGGGGCCAAATTCTGTGGTGGGCCAGGGAAGGGTAAATACAGGCAGGATTGAGGAGGAGGGATGAGCATGCTGTGTGAACCAGTTGTGTAAGTGTTCTCTGAAATCCTCATCTAACATACTGTACTTGTTCTAACCCTTTCCATGTGAAGAAGCTCACAGAGACAATGAGTTTTGTAAGAACAGAGTCATCAAGGGGTGGCATGAAAAACATCCATTTTCATTTCCGAGCTTATGAAACTGGGATACTGTTCTCCCTGCTCACACTGGGTGTCTGCAAATCACTCTCAGGTGCCAGGATGAAAGTCCTTGGATAAGAGCCAGGAACGAGGATACAAAAACATTTCTAACCTCTGCTGAGCTCTGTCTTTTGGTTGTCTCCAAGGGCAGGGACAGAGCCGCTGCTGATTCCCAGTGTGACAGATGTCACCATGCGGTTCAGCATGCGGCTGTCTGACACTGGGAAGCAGAACAAGAGATGAATTTAGGTGAAGTTCTATCACCTGTAAATTACCTTTCTCCTTGGCTTAGCACAAAGCGGTAAGTCAAGGTGGAGAATGTGGACTTGGCGCAGAGCAAGGGAGCTTTCTTCTACACAGTTTGTTTTCAAGACTGTGTCTAACTGAAGGGTGTTTTTAAAATCTGCTCACAGCAGAAACTTGGTGTGTAGGTTCCCAGCCTAGGAGTGAAGAATGATGATGAATGACTTAAGAAAGCCATAAAAAGGGAAAAGGTAAATGTCAGTGTTTTCTTTGTAATCAGCTAATGATCTTTTTTGTGTATAATGGCATGGTAATTTTCCAAATAGTTTTTTTTTTGAAAAAAAATATAGATTTGGAGAAGAATATTTTATATTTAAATTCATCTATAGAGAAAGGACCATCCATTAAATTGCATTCTCAAAAAAAAAGGTTTTTTAGATGTTGTTGAAACAAAATATTTTGCTTGATCTGAAATGAACTTTGTTTCCATATTTTGAGTTGTCAAACACCCTGAAATGCCAAGCACATTTTTGGTTCCATCTGAAACCATATCTGTATCTATATATATTTAGCATCTAGAAATCTCTTGCAAACAAAGAACATCCCTTATTTGCTCAGCACTTTAATAATACAGGACACTATCTTCCCAATAAGCTGAAGCTAATATTTACAGTGTTCGATTGTGAGGACACTTTTAGCTCTTGGAAGAAATACTGCCAAAAGTGTATGTGTATTTTCACATTCTTATGCTAAATGGAACGTGTCCTATCTAGTTTAAAGAATAAAAACATGCCTAGCAAACTCTTTTATATGTCACCATCAATACATTTCTGTTAGTTTCATTATACAACAGAGCAACAACAACAAAAATCCTCCTAACAGAAGAATTTATCAGCTAAAGCAAGCCTTAGTCTAAATCTTTGTAACTGGGAATAACTGGTCCTGCGGAATGAGATGAAAAGAACCCGGCCGTGTCTGTCCCTTCAAATTTCCCTGGAGAGGCAACAAATCTACAAATGTGACAGCCTACTTTGCAGTCCGAGGATTTGGAGATTCTTTAGGGAGTTGTCCATCAAAATCACAAACAGCCTTTTTCTTTTCTGTTTTACCCAAATCGCATCCCTTTACCAGTTCCTAAGGTGATGCACTAAGCAATCTGTTCGTACAAAATAGCTTAGTTTGTCAGTCACTTCACAGCCTATGATTAATGATATTATCTGTCCATTAATAGTAGCAATAAAGCATTTAAGCAGAGTGAATGACAAGAACATAATAGCACTTCCTTTGGTTAAAGTTCCTCTTCTCTGTCTTTGTGCCTTTCCTGTCAGGTACACAAATATCATTCCAGACATGTACTGTCCTTTAGTCAGAGAGGTGAAGTCAAAGTGTGTTGTAACAGACTCACTGTGGGTTTTTGCATTTTTTTGAGCTCTTGCAACTCAGGTAGCTGCCGAGGGTAGCTGTGTCTGGGCAAAAGGTCAGTGTAAGTCAGAGGCATGTTTTTCAGACTTCGGAGACAGGGTTCAGTGTTGGACTTAGTCTAGATCAGTTCTGACTTTCTCCTTATCAGGTAGCTGATTCCAGCTGTTTACAGGCAACTCCCCTGCTCTGGCACCTTCCTGTAGCACTGGTTATGTTCTCCCCAGGAGGAGAATCTTAACCATGGGTTTGTCATCTGAAGTAAATAAGCATTCCCACTTAGTCATGTGTGCACACATCTGCATCTTACATTTATTAAGGATTTGGTACTTACTGGATGAAACAAGATGTCATCTGAATTCAATAATCATGTGCTGGTTTAGTGAGCAGGTGCTTATTCCCACCAGATGAACTTGTCCAGTATAAGCAGGTGATGATTTGTGGGTTTTCTTAATATCAATTGCATGTTTGCTGATGTGATTTAGAATGGGCGTGTGGGAAAGAATGTCTGGAACTATAATGATTTGTTAGTACTTCTGCTAGCGAACTGGTTTTTTTTCTTCTTGCTTACCTCTGATATTTTATTAATTATCCTTCTAGAGATAAGTTTTCAGTAATAATTCTACCTGCAGCTTTAGTTCTGATAATCAGAGTACAAGAAAGAATGCTTTAATATAGTGTCACTAGACTGGCTGGTTTCTGTAGTTATGAGAGATGGGTTCACACTATTCCTTACAGCAGTATTATCTCTGCTGTACACTTAAAGCACTAAGACTTAGTGAGATTTATAGAACTATTAAGAATGAGCTATCAGGTATATCTCCTGGATGATAATATTCATCGTTCAGTGTTCGTACAAACACTCCCTTGGGAAGGTCATAGAGGAGGAACAAGATAGAATTAATGCTTTGAAAAACAAGAGTGCACCCCACACCATCAATACCTCTGCAGGTCACAGCTGCCAAAAGTGAATTTAAAGAGCGCTCCTGAGAGATGGAAACTGTCACACCTCCAAGAGTACTGAACATCCAGCGCCAGAGCTCAGCGAGTTGTTTCTGCTCACTTCTGCCATTTTTTCCAGCTACATTTGTATCGCTTTCTTTCCTTTTTTCGTTGGTGCTGACCCAGAGATGGTTACATAGCAGGGCTGTGGAGAACTCGCACCTCTCATCTCATGTAAATTCCTTCCTTAGAGGTCCTGGTGAATGAATGTCTCTGCTGGTGAGGCTTCTCTGCTGCCTAGATGCGTCAGGTGCCAGCGCCTCAACAAATTAAGTCTTGTATATGCCAGCTACCAAGAAGCCAGCTGACAAATGTGCCTCATCTGTGGTGGTTTTATAATGTGACCTCGGAGCTCTGTGGCTGTCCGTAGTATTGCTTTGTACCCGTAACACTGAGTCCTTTTGACTTCTCATGACCATGTTCAAAGCTGCATTTAAGCTGAGACACCAGATGTCTTCAGGGTCTAAAATATTAGTAATTAATCTGAGTTTGTAGTGTTTCTGCATTAACAGAAGCTTTTACTTTAATGGCCTTTTTTGAAAGTGTTATTCTAAGTAGATCAGCATGCTAAAATTTGCATTGTAAAAGATTGTTTTGGAACAAAGCAGGATCTAATGAGCATATAGTAAATCCCTTGGCTCTGCAGCAGAGTCACAATAAGCATAATAGCTCTCACTGAATGAATCCCTTGCAGCCTAAAAGCTTTTTTCTTTAAAATGAAATAGCAACCCTGCAGGATTTAGAGCAGACAATATGCAAAGATCATTTAAGGGGCTGTTGTGGAAAGAGAAAATAAATGAGGACAACTCTGCTTAGGGTCCTTTGAAAAGACCCTTTGTGATCACTTCATTAGACAGTCAGTTTCAATATTTTCTTATTCAAGAATGACTTTATTCTAATGGAAGCATCAATAAATTCCATGTTTTATTCTTCCTCCCTGTGGTCTCAGCTAAAATGCCAGGAAGCATTTTATCATTTTTCAGCCTTTGTATTGAAGGTTGAGCACACAGTATTATTTCTGTAGCGAAAGACTGAAAGTGTGAACTAATGGTATTACACAAGAAAGCTGAGAACTCGCTTTGGGGAAAAAAAAAAGCTGAACAACTTTTGCCTTTTACTTTCATCCTGGCTTAGCTTGGGTAACAAATGAAGGGAGATACCATTAGAGGTTCTTCCTACTTTTAGGCTAATGTGTTAGAGGTGCCTTTGAGTTACATGCTTGCTGTCTGCGCTTTCTGTAAAGTTACGAGTAGTTTATCTCCCAGCCATGCTAGAGTAGGCACCCTAAATAGAGTGAAAACCATTTCATTTGCCATTTTGAAGAAAGTTTATTGAAATCAGAGTGTTGAGACGATGTTGAGAGGTTGTCCAGAGAGGTAGTGGCTTCTCCATTGTTAGAGATATTCAAAAGCTGCTGGGACATGCTCCTGGGCACCTGGCTCTAAGTGGCCCTGCTTGAGTGGGGCGGGTGGACCAGGTGACCTCCAGAGGTCCCTTCCAGCTTCAGCCATTCTGCAGGTCTGTAATTCAGGTGGAGTGATGTATTGACTCCAAACTTGCTGTATCGTCTTTTCTCTTGTTTTCTTTCTGAGTTCAAAAAGTTATGAGTACACCAACCCCAGAGGTTTCTAGTGTGGGTGTTTTAATTCCAGGACCTGGCTTCAGCAAAGATTTTTCATTTTGCTTCTTGGTTGGAGGTCAAATTTTTGCTTTAATTTAGTCAGAGGAAATAATCTCTGGTCACCTGAGATACCAGATTAAAATGGGAAGGGGGTTGAAATGTAAAACAACTCTTCCCCTCAAAAGCTCGAAGACTGGCCTAATTTGACCACAGATCCAAAGCCCAAACCTGAACCTAAACTAGCTGCATACAAACCCCATCTAAATATGACAATCTTTTGCTTTATCTCAGTCTCAGAGATGCATTTAAACTAGTTCATGTGATGGATTTTAATCAAATCTGGTCCTCTGTACTCACCACTTTTTTTCCCCACTGAGGAGATGAGTTTCTTGAAGAAAAGTTGATTTCTGAAGGAGCTGTTGCTTTATGAGCAGCGTCTATAGGTGACAGCCCTGGCTAGGACAAGGGGGCAATTGAGCTTAGATCAAAAGCACAGTGCCCTGCTATGTTATCTGAAGGAAGGACTGATTTTTATTAATACAGAGCCTTGTAAACCGCAATGGAATGAAATTACTAATGAGCCAAAGGCATATAATGACTAAGTGCCAGTTACTATTTTTAGGTAAGATTTTCCAATAGAAAGTCAAAGGTTTACAAAGCCATACTACAAGTATCAGCACGGCTAATAGATTGAATGCCTCTCCATTTGTTCAGGCAGCGATCAAGTAGCTGAATGCTTGAGGAATGTACTGATCTTGACATATACTAGTGGAAGCTGAGACAGCAATGACAAGTGTGGTCAATGCAGTTGTTTTCTAAGTGATGTTTTTTAGAGAAGTGCCCCAGTTCTGTTCTCTCTTAGTTTTGTGCTCTTCAAGGGGCTTTTATGGAAGTGTTGTGTGAACACCTACATGTGTCAAGCAAGGCATTCTCACTCTGACCTTCAATATCCTTGCTAATCTTCTCTTGGCATCTGACTGGTTCTTGTTTTCAGAAGTTTCTGAATTGACTAGTCAGCAGTATTTGGTGGTTTGGTGCAGGTAAATAAAGCTTAGAGTCTGTCAAAACAGGTATTTTCCAAAGAACTTAAACGGTGCAGGAGCTTGGCTGCAGATTTTCTGATGTGAGCTTAATGTACATATGTCTCTATCCCCTTGCTGAGACTTGAATTTAGAGGGAGATTTTCTTCTCTATGGTCCTTTGGAAGAAGTGAGAAGAAACAACCTAAAGCAATCACATGACTGAGAACTGAGGAACAAGGATGACGTGCTGGTCTTTAATGCCATTTCGTGTATCCCACATGGATCCCGTTTTTCCAAGGACAATTTGTTGAATTTTAACATTTACAGTACAAACAGTGTCTGTGCTGACAGCCATGCAGAAATGACTGACAGCGGTTCTATTGATTTGGGAAAAAGTTGAGTAAATTTGTAAGAAAGCAGAAAATTATTCTCATCAAATGTGTTCTTAAAGAATATGTTATGAGGAGCGTCTGCCGGGGACGATTACCAAACTAAATTAGAGATACCAAATTGCATTTACTTTCACAGAATCACAGAATCACAGAATAGTAGGGGTTGGAAGGGACCTCTGTGGGTCATCTAGTCCAACCCTCCTGCCGAAGCAGGGTCACCTACAGCAGGCTGCACAGGACCACGTCCAGGTGGGTCTTGAATA
>Ga0065711_1048863_pt1 | contig 11594 bp, 10 predicted proteins | sample Hoacrofraction12_FD_59098 | JGI IMG/M metagenome (GOLD analysis project Ga0065711, IMG submission 59098) | Hoatzin crop microbial communities from Cojedes, Venezuela - Epithelial fraction 12 v2 (version 2) | ecosystem: Host-associated > Birds > Digestive system > Esophagus > Crop | place... | reverse complement strand
TGCCCAGGGAGGCTGTGGAGTCTCCTTCTCTGGAGATATTCCAGCCCCGCCTGGCCGCGGTGCTGTGCAGCTGCTGTGGGTGACCCTGCTTGGGCAGGAGGTTGGACTGGATGACCCACAGAGGGCCCTTCCAACCCCTACTATTCTGTGATTCTGTGATTCTGTTTAGAAGTCATATTTTCCTTACGAGACAAAAAAAAAGAATCCACTGACCTATATAAAATATACAGCTTAAGTGAACCAAAAGTATTAGCAGTCAGTGACAAATAAGCATGTTTTAATTAAAATTGCATAATGAAACACAAAGAAAAACAGTAGGAGCAAAAAACTGGTAATCTCCTGCGCAACAGCCTTGGAAGGAGCTGCTCTGCAGAGGCACGGGGAGATGTGGATATTACTAAAGCTGCCGTTTTTAAACGAAGCGTGTTAACACACGCGTTGCAGGAAGGCACCAGCACTGCAGACAGGGAAGCAGAATGTTCTTGGGGCTCCACCACAAGACCCGCTCGCAAGGACAGAAATATGGGAGCAAAGGGTGTGGCTAAACTGCTCCAGCAGCGACCGACTCACCAGAGACATCTGTTTTGGAATTAGTGAGCTGGCTCAAATGAGTTTTGCTTTAGCAAAGGTGTTAAACGCTTAGAGAAGCATTAGGACCAAGTCATGCACAACACTCATTAGCTTTTACCACCAGGATGTGTTGGCTTTCAACCATGACCATAATTTCAGCAAAGCCAGAGCCTTGGCCTCAGCACCAGAAATTCACAGCCGCTCCAAGAGCTGAGTCCTGTAGCTCCCAGGCTCCTCCACGCAGGATTTACACGGCGTGTGGACAAAAACACACCCTTCCTCCTTAACACGGACTGACATCTTGCTGGGATGAAACAGCGGCTGCTCCAACGCCTGCCCGGGCCGCTCCCGCGCGCAGACCTTGGCTGCTCGGCACGGACCCGCGGCACCGCCTGCCCGATGCCGGACTGCGCCCGTCCGACGGGGACCGCAGGAGACGGGCACCCAAGCTGACCGCAGCACGGGCAGACGGCCCGAAACAGCAGTCCCTGCGGGGCGGAGGGGGTGTTTCTCTTGAGCCCATTTGGAAACACTCAGAAGGGACAAAATTAACATCAGGTTAAAGCTGAAACACTTTATAAGGGGTTAACGAACTGAAAAGGGAAATGAGAGGGTCTGTGCCACAGCAAAATATGCAAAACAAGGTGGCCATGGAAAGGCAACCAGGGAAGGTAACCCGGGAAAGCAAAGAGGGCAGCCGGGCGGGAGCGGGCTCAGGCAGACGAACCACGGACGGACCCGGCTCCACCTCGCTGCGTGGGCAGCAGGCTGCCGCCAGGGAGAAGGCCAGGAGCCCCGCAGCGGGGCCGCGCTGGCTCGCGGCTGCAGAAGCAAAGCCCCAGCGTCACCCTTGATGACGCCTTCTGGAAACGCACGACGCATCCAACGGCGCACGCAACGCCTCGATGCACGCAGCGCTGCCCGAGATCCTACGTGTCTTCAGCAGGGAGAGCACTTTGTCAGAGAACACAGGTTCCTGATGGATCTAGCTGCAGACCAAAGCAAGCAGTACACGAGGAAGGGACAACACTAACGGGGGGATATTTCGACTGGTACAACGAGCTGCCTGTAACAGCACTCACCTCGGTGCTCCTGGTGCCAGAAAATGGCAGGCAGCTCCAGAGCAGCTGACCCATCCTAACCTAGGTTTCTAAGGAGGAGGGGAATGAATTGACCACAAGAAGCATTTCCTTCTCTCTGTAGGCTATAGGATTCTAAAGAGCAAGGTTTGGCTGAGGCAAGTTTAAGCTGTAAAAAGTTCGGGCACCTAAACCCAACGCTGCCTAGAGAACTGTGTGACCATCCGTGGCCTGGGAGAAAGAGTGTCTAGACTGAAGCAATGCTTCATTTCCAAAGGTGTGCGCTCCCTCGACAGTGCTCTGGACAACAAAGATGCAGGTGTTTCCTGAAGATGAATCCTAGGCAGTAACTGCATTTTCTGTGCACAACATTATTGGAACAAAGAAGAAACTACCTGTTCCAGGAAAGCTGTATGCACTGCAACTTAGGGTTTGGACACTTCATCTAAATATCTACTGCTGAAGTCTTCCAGATAACACAGAAATGTTTTTTGCACTTTTTAACTAGGCCAGCCATGATGGCTAAAGTCTCACAGACTCAGATCACTTCCCTGGAAACACAGGGATGCACATCAAACTAACACTGACGTGGGAAAGTCAAGTACTAGCAAACCATCCCTCTTCAAGGCTTGGCCATCTCACTCTCTGCTGGGGACACGGCTCCTCACCTGAGAGTCGCAGCCCACAGCCCTCTTGTGCTGGGGACCACTGCAGAGAGCCAGGCAGAAGCCACGCTGCCGTTTCACAGCACCAGCACGGCAGCGTCCCGCACCCCTGGCCACAGACCCTCCCCAGGCACCTACGACTGCAGCTCCACTCGCCACCTTCACCTGCAGCGACTCCAAACTGCCCCCAGAAAAGTGCTCAGCCCATCAATCTCACAGCCTAACCCTTAACAAAAGCCTTTCATGGTTTTTTTCGGCTTTCAACCAACTTCTTAGTTAAAAAATAACTGAACTAGGCGGAACTGCAGGAGATCTCCTCCCTGCACCCATGGGCCAGCCCGCGCTGCCAGAGCTGCCTCCGGGCTCAGACGAGTCCCCCGCTCCGGGTTCAGAGATCAGGCACACTGGCAGCGAACACTGTTACTATTTCTACACTGAACAGACCACAACATAAATAAATGGCTGCTTCGAGAAAATAGAAATCCAATTCTATTAAAAAATTCTTTAATCCATGCTGAACAAGGTTGCTGTCTTCCCTCCCTAAAGGAGGCTGCAAATTAAATTACTGTTGGTGAAGTGCTCAGATACCACAGCAATAAGTACCTCCGAGAAGTCCATGGGGAAATGAATAATTTTGTCTTGTAAGCAGGGATACAAGGGCACGCAGCTACACAGCACAGCAGGATAAATAAAGTTAGCTAACGGGCATCTTTCACCCATGCACTGATCCTGGAAAATGGAGTCTGTGACCACGTGAAGACCATGCTCTAACGCAGACATACAAGAGGGCTGAAGTAAAAACTCAGGCAATTTTGCTTGTGGCGTTCCTGACTTCCAAGAACTTTCTGCAGCTTCCCCAGAAGCATTTCCCCTAGACCATGTAGCTTCCCCACAGCGCTGGCCAAAACGCCTCCTCCAGCCCAGAGCCAGCTCTCGGCCTCTCTCCTTCCGAAGGCTCTTCAGGCACACGCAGACAGAGCCCGCTTTCCACGGGGCTGATGGCCGCTCCTACGGAGCTCAGCTGTGCTGACCAGTGACCACCGCAGCCCCTACAAGCAGCTCTAAGTGTCCCCAGGTTGGAAGGTAGGACACAGCAAACAGCAGGAGGCAGCTGCTCTCTCCTGCGAGCACCGACAGCGGCAGGCAGCGTGTCACCTAATTCTCTCGTGGGCTCCACGGTGGCCACATAACAGCAGAAGAGAGCTGGTATGCCTGGATGGCCTTTCGCACGCGGGACACACTCTTCCGTCGACACCACTGCCATGAAGCACGCTCCCACATCGCTCCCAGCCCTAGTCTCCATCCCATTTATCCTCCCCTGCTCACTAATTTCTATTTTGACTTCCCAGTTTTACTTGGTGAACGGTAGATTTTTGTCAGAGCTACCGAACAGCACACTCACAGAGGAGCATCCCTTCCCCGAAGGCTTCACGACACTCCCCACGCCTCCCGCAGCGCGGGAGCGGAGAACTCCTCAGGTAGAAGGCTGAGAGAGCAGCATCATTTCACATGACTCAGCAGCCTCCTTCCCCAGCCCTCTTTTCAGGACCCGATGAACAACTTGGTGACGACACTTCCCAAAAGCACTTGGTGCAGGGTTTCAGCCCAGTCCGGCGTGGGGATGCGGTTACACCCGACTGCAGACAGCGGGTACTGATGCAAAGCGCCAGCGAGCGGGCAAAGCGCTTCCCAGCCCTTTGCGCAGGGCTCTGCACCAAGGGCAGAGCCTCTGCTAACGGCAGGCACGCTGCTGCAAGCGGCCAACTTCTGCAAGCCGGCCCCTAAATGAGCAAAAAGCCCCAGCAAACATCACACGGCGAAGCACGCTCCCGAAGCACATTTCTGACGAGCGCAGATTTCAGCGGGGCCGCAGCTCAGAGCGGTTGTAACAACTCCCGAGGAAAATGAGCATCTGGACTCCGGGACGTCTACCCCAGACTCCAGGCACAGATCGCAGTGGTTCACAGTGTGGTGGAAGCGGTGGGGCGGTCCTTCCAGCCAGGTGAGCCATGGGGCTCTAGCAGGAGCCCTCCACTCGTGCCGTGCCAGGTCGGCAGTGCACGTGCCCATCAGCCGCACCGCGGTGCACGGAGACCCGGCACACCGGCGTGCCCCAGCCACAGCACCGGTGCTGCTGGTACCAGACCGCAGCTCTGCACCGCGCGGGGGGAAGCGCTGCTGGCCCCTGGGAAAGGGCAAGACCAGGCTCCTACCACGGGATTCATTAAGCCAGGCTGCAGGTTGCTCCTCGAGCCAGGGAAAAAGCTAGCTGCCAGCGAACTGCAGGCACGGGAATCGCCCTAGGGCTGCGTGACGATGGCGAGCTGCGCGTTAGGCTCTGCTCCGCAGCCGGGATCACTCTCACCGGCTAATCGGCCACTGCTCATCGAGCACCTCCCAACCTCCAGACTCACAAGGCAGTACGGGCACTGTACGCAGGCAGTTCCCCTCGCAGACACGCGAGACACCAGAACAGGGCAGATGATGCCCTTCGCTGTGCTCACAGACAGTCCCCAAACATGAGAAGTGACAAATAATTCCCACCCCAAAGCCTCTGACAGCTATCAGCAATGGCTTGAGGGCTCTGTTCCTCTCTGAAAACACAGCGGCATTTCTCTTGCATTCGAGGCTCGCTAAATGCTGCCCACCCATCACCTCTCGGTGCTCAGAGATGGCTGGTTGGTCACCACACCCTTACGGGCTCCAGTTCAGAGGGGCTCTTCACAGACTGCAGCAGGAATTAACACCTGATTGTCCCAGGCTGCTCACTCGTCCACCCTGGAGCACAGATGAGGTGGCACACAGAGGACCCCTGACTTCCCCATCACACTGTCCCAGCCAGTTCCTCTCGTCTGCTGGAGGCCCAGAAGTCAGCGTCAGAGGAGAAACTCCTCCAGCACACACTGGTATTTGAGCTTTTACTCAAGTATGCAGCCTGTACTTGTTACGAGGTGCTACAGCATCTGTGAACTATGGCTAAACGCACTTCCACATGTTTGTTTCTGGGCATGAACACTTTACTAGCTCTTAAGCTAAAACATCTGAAACCTGCACTCAGAATTCTGGCCCACATCAGCCCTAGCAAGCTCACTGTGACTGGGCTTGCCTGCAGCGAGTCCTCCAAGCCAAGACAGGCCCCTTCCCAAGTGCTTTAAAGCAGTGGTTTTCAACCTCGGAACCAACCATGGGAGAGTTTCTGGTCACAGAGCCATTTGACATTTCAGCAGCTGGGAGAAGAGCGGTCAGACCCAGACAGCACCCACCACTGATGCAGCGCTCTTTCACAAACCGCTTTGCTAAATACATGGTTTGGCTTAGCAGTGCAGTTGAAAGCCTTCTCCTGTCTGGGGCTGCCAAGTCAATGACAGTCAGCTGTAAATTAAAGAATCATTAATTTGGCAAACTGAAGCTTGACTGCTTGCCCAGCTGGGGGGCTCTTCTCCCCTCCGAGGTGCGCTGGGCACCCGGAGGAGGTGGGAGTGTGGGAAGGAGAGCTGGGGACTGCAGGAAGGAGGAGGGGGCAGGGAGCTGGGAAGGGAAAGGAAATAACCTCTAGAATTGATGGGAATGGGAACAGAGATGGGAACAGCAACTTAGAATTCCAGTTGTGACTCAGTTTTAATCTAACTGATGGAGCAAGAGGAAGCAGAGAGCAGACGAGCAGTCACAGTTACAAAGCAGAATTAACCCCTGCCTCCCCACACGTACGCTTCTGGTGGCCGGCACCAACAAACCCCCGATCGCTGGCGCATGGGAGGCGGTTGGTAAGGATCCGCTCCCCGACCTCCTGCTGACGACAGCGCACAGCCCTGCCTTGCAGCGGTTTGAAACGCTGCCAACAGGGAAAGTTCACTTCTGAAACAAAGCCCAGCGCCGTGCGCTGCGGTCCGAACACGGCGCGGCGGTGCGCGACGAACAGCCCTGCAGCGACACGCTGCACGCACGGAAGGGGACCATTGGTGGTGGCAGCCCCAGAAGACGCTTTCCCACTTCTCCCACTGCTGACGGCTGCAGGACTGGGAGGGTCCCAAAGCTGCTAACTGTAAACCCCCACCTGCAGAGTGGTGCTTCTCTGCAGCGGCACGCTGCGTGGAACGAACATCCCAGCCCAACTCAGCAGCAAGCCGACCCAGGGAAGAGCCTGCCTGCGGCTTCACAGACCGTGGACGGGGTCTGAGCAGGGTGCGGGCAGCGAGGGCTGCAGGACCGTGCTTTGATCTTCCAGGCTGGACCTCAGGTGTGGTGGCAACACCCTCCTACGTAGTCCTGCAGCAGCGTCAGAAATGGCAGCCACATCCACATCTCCTGCCAACACAACTCACACACATGTACACAGATTAAACTCTTCTAAACCAAACCGTTACAGCCTTTTGTACTGTAACTCACTGATTTACTTGTTCCTCTTTGGGGACGTATGCTTGAACTCTGAGGTCAGAAGATGGCCCGGCCCAAGCTGCCCTTGTTCCCCACGTGTCAAGGGCATCATTACAGGCAGCTGCTATAAACTTCCAGGGCCAAAGAAAGTCAGAAATGTGAGCACAGCAGACCGCCTGAACAGGGGAATGAAGAGAGCCTTGTGATAAAACCAACCCAACCCACCAACCAAAGCTTGGATTGTACCTTCCAACTCTGGGAGGCTGATGGACCCATCAGGAACCTGGTCCCCTTCCAGTCGATGCAAAGAGGAACGTAAGGACTGGCTGAGCCATGTCCTGCTTTCTCCTTCGGCTGGGGGCAACACAGGGCAGCGGCAGCGCACCACAGCTCAGCGGGAAGCAGCAAGGCCCAGAGGCTTTGCGGCACACATCGCTATCAGTCAAGGGAGGACAGGTCTTTTATGAACACCACCAGCAACCGCCACATCTCACTTCTCAGAGCAGAACATGACAAGGAAGTCACATGCAAGAAAGATGCACTAAGGCAACACTGTGAGATAAGATTAAAACTAACATAAAAAAAAGTATTTCTGAGAGTTTCGTATTTCAGTCGGTCATGTGGTGACCTCTGCGTTTCGATGCTCGGGCATTAGAGCCTATCTACAAGCACAATGTTCCCTGGAGTCCTACAGCCTGCCACTGGTAGGTGGCATGGGGGGGTTCACAGGTAAGAGTTGCCCCAAACATCGCTCCTGCATTTTTGCAACCACAGGGCTTGGTCTGATAAGAGACTTGATGTCTCTAACCACATTGCTCTTTGCGAGTGCCAAGGTACTGCAAGGAGGAGGGGACAGCAAGAACCACAAGGACAGCAGGGCAAGTCAGTCATTTTCTCTCAGATGGTAAGGAAATAAAAGTGAAGCAGGAAGAAAGCGGTACCTCTGTCAAAGGTCTCGGTCTTCTCTCTACAACAAATTCTGTGTGGCAGAGCTCACAGTAACTTGTGTTGGAGGAGGACAACCATTTTTCCAGGCAGCTCTTGTGCACGGTGCCCAGTGTTCCTGTGCAGTCACACGGGGAAAGCAGTCCCTCCCCATTTCCACCTTCATGACAGATTCGACAGATGGGACCGTCACTAAAGAGGCAGACAAACAGAACGAAATCACGGTCAGCGCAGGCAGACGATACAGCCACATCGGCGAGCAGGCTCTGACCCCACCAAGCCCCAGGAGGGCACACGCACGGCAGGCAGCGCGTGCCAGGCACGCTGTGGCTGTCCAAAGCAGCCTGCTACAGCAAGAAACCAGTCTCAAGGGAGCACGGAGCTGCCCAGGACATTTTAGGTCAGCAAAAGTCTGGGAGCCGTGTAGATGAGCACCACAACACCCAAGAGAAGCTGGCACATCAGCCTGGCCAGCTCAGCTGGCCACAGAAGGGACCGCAGCACGTGTGTCCCACAGTCTCCAGCTCTGCTCACAGCAGGAGGAGAGGCTGACACCGGACCCAAAGCCAACCCCGAAGCGCTGATGCGAATCCAGATGTCCAGCGCGAAGCCGGATGGTCCACGCTAGTCACGGCGTGCCCCCAGCTACCTGGAGCCACGCAAGAGGCTTGCAACCACAGTCGCATTCACCAGACCGCCTGCTGCTCTCACCCCATCTCTGCTCTGCAGTAACTGCGTCGGGAACAGCGATACCTAAAGACCCAACCGCACCGACCCTGGAAGCTCAGCTCTCCAACGACACGACGTAATTCACGGCAGACAGCCGCCCAGACTAAACTCTCAGCATACAAACCCCTCGCCCACCACAGTGCAGCACCTCAGCCAGCATCCCACCCGCACACCGTCACGCAGAGTCGTTCTGCAGCGTCCGGGCCTTTACCTGGCTGCAGAAATGCCTCGGTGCTTCAACCACCACCACTTTTCACCCCCTCCTTGGCTAGAAGCTTCAAGTACAGAATCAAATCTCTTTGATCACGCTCAGGATCTGCTCTCTTGAGACCTCGCAGAACCCGAGATGCTTATCAAGGGAAGAACCGAACGCCTGCAGAGACACTTGCAACCTTCCCCACAGGCAGCCCACGCTGCTGACGGCACTCGAGCCACCCATCTGTCCCCATCTGTCCCCAGCGTGATCCCTCATGCCTCTAAGTGGTGCTGCTGGCTGTGGACTATCAGTGCTACGGCTCCAGCACCCAGCAACCATTAGCTCAGGTGAATCAGATGATGTCCACGCAACAAATTTCCACAACAGACTAAAGTAATTTTTTTTGTGCCTACATAAAGTCAGAGCACCCAGTGTCCTCCTGCAACAAGGACTTTCTCTAGCTGCAAAGAACCAAGTCCTTTTCACTTGAAACCTCTCATCTGCTTGTTTTGTGTACTGTCCCCTGATTCTCGTCCTGTAAGAGACAGTGTTTTCCACACCCCCAGGTTTACAGACCTCCACCACAGCCTGCTCAGTCACCTCTTTCACGAGCAGAAGAGCCCTAGCCTATTCCATCACGCCTTCGGCAGAAACACATCCACCTTCCTGACCGCCTTCGCTGCCCTTCCCTCTACCTCTTGCACTTCTAAAACATCCTGTTAGGGCTGCAGGGACCAGAGCTACAGTCTCAAGCTGCAGGCACACCAGCAATTTTTGCAGAGACCGTGTTCTGCTGTTCATTGCCTTCCTACACCTCAGCATCTTCCGTGCCTTTTGGTCACTGCCGCCCGTAACTGCCACATGCCCAAGACCTCCTTCCTCCAAACCCCAGAACACATACGTAAATCCTGGACTATTCTTCTTCATCTGCACCACTGCACACTGAACTGCAACCACTATTTTAGCCTGCAGTTGCTTCCAATCGCATCCAGTTCCCTAGACTCAGGCGTCTTGTGCCATTTCAGGTCCAAGGGCATCCCAGCTGGCAGCCAAAGGCACAGGTTTCCTCAAAGCCCTGTGCCACATCTGCTAGCCCCACAACGAGGAAGTCTTGGGCACCCTAGGAAACCTCAAATGGCTCTAGACACCAAAGTTCGCTACTCTCTTCAGTGTTTGCTGCTCATTGAGATCATGTAGCAATAAAATGCTGAGCAGCAGCGGCCCAGCGCAGGGCTACCCTCCCTGGACCATGAGAACGAGCCACTCGCTAGGATCTCACTTGCTTGCCACCCTCCAACCAGCCGTTTCTTTCACCATTCTCTTACATCCAGAGTTGCACAGATTTGGGGGTGGGAAAGGAATATCTTTATTTCAAAGACCCTATTGCAGGCCCTCTTGGAATCCAGGTGAGCTGTATCAGCAATCCCCTTTTTCCACATGTTGCTGCCAGGACGAAAGCCACCCTGATCCCATCTCACAGCTCACACTCCACTGCTATCCTGACTTCAAAAAAACCCACCTGGCTGCAGAAGGAGTTTGTGGGATTGTAACACAACAGTCAGAACAAGCAATTTGCAACCTTCAAAAGCAGCAGTGCCACTTCCAGTACTTTGCACAACCAGAAAAAACAGAAAGCAAGAGCAAGACATGGAAACACAAGGAAAAGGAGCGTACCGGGACAAAACAGTGGGACATGCAGGGAAGAGAAGAGCCAGCAAGAAAGTGCACATGAGCTCCCTAAAGGAGAAGCCGGACTCCTCTCCTGGTCCACCAGAAGAGATCTCTACCACTTCCAACTCAGTGTTTAGCAGGCTTCATCCCAACTGGGCTTTTAAATCAAACTCAGGGCTGTGAAGCGATGTACGCCCACTGCACCATCCCCTTCTCGCTGCCAAACATCACTGGTGAACCACTGACCTCTGTTCTCTCCTCACTTTCACGTGCCTTTTACTGAGGGGACATCTTCAGCCAGGACAAACCCTCCAACAGGAGCCTGGAGAGGTGGTGGAAACTCCCTCCCGAAACACCGAACACTGCGTCGGGCAAGGCTCTGAGCAGTCTGAGTCAGCTCTGGAGCTGGCCTTGCTCTGAAAGAAAGCTGGACCAGACGCCCTCCGGAATTCCCTTCCAGCCTGAATTATGTGATGGTTCTGCAACCTTCACTGCTACAAAGCTCGGTGCTGTAGCAGAAGAACAAAACTACAGTCCACTCACACGGCCTCAGGGACAGGGACAGACCAAAAGCACCCCAAGCCTCCAGCGCTCTCACGCATCTGCTCTTTCCTAAGAAAACCATCTGTAAGATATTTCACTGGTCCTCTTCCTGTCTGAGAAGTTTCATATTTCCAGCGCATTAATATAACCTTGGCTACCAATACACAATTCAGCAGCAAAAAATTTGCTGACAGTGCGAGAAAACAACAAAAAAAAATGCTTATCAGCCTCCATTTTCCTTCCTTCCTATCCGGAGGGGGCGGGGGCCTGGTCACACTCCCACACCCTCCAGCACAGTTTTCCAGTGGGCTGCAGAGGCCGCACCACCAGTTCAACTGCCCAGTACAGTCCCGCTGCTCCTGGCTTCGCTTTGCTAAGTGCTGGTGAGCAGGAAGAGACCGAAACCCACCGCCACCACGACGAACGAACTGGTGTCCCATGACGGCACTCCCATGAGGAATCCGGCTGGGTTTTCTTAACCTGTAAGCCCAAGCAGTCTCCCCTCCCGACTTTTACACCTCCCCAAGTTTTGAGGGGTTGCACAACTTCTCACCCAGCCTACCTGTTGTCAGAGCGCAAGCTCAGTTCCCCTCGCAGTTTTATTGACCTGCTCCGGTTTTGCTAGATACAGCAATCAGGAGCGTGGCCAGCAGGTCAGGGAGGGTCTCCTTCCCCTCTACACTGCCTTGGTAAGGCCCCATCTGCAGTACTGTGTCCAGTTCTGGGCTCCCCAGTTCAAGAGAGATGAGGAGCTACTGGAGAGAGTCCAGCACAGGGCTACGAGGATGAGGAGGGGACTGGAGCATCTCTCCTACGAGGAGA
>Ga0065711_1048862_pt1 | contig 11594 bp, 2 predicted proteins | sample Hoacrofraction12_FD_59098 | JGI IMG/M metagenome (GOLD analysis project Ga0065711, IMG submission 59098) | Hoatzin crop microbial communities from Cojedes, Venezuela - Epithelial fraction 12 v2 (version 2) | ecosystem: Host-associated > Birds > Digestive system > Esophagus > Crop | place... | reverse complement strand
GGTGAGGCTGACCGGCCTGTAGTTCCCTGGGTCCTCCTTCTTGCCCTTTTTCAAGATTGGAGTGACATTGGCCTTTCTCCAGTCCTCGGGCACCTCTCCTGTCCTCCAGGACCTCTCGAAGATGATGGAGAGTGGCTCAGCAATGACATCCTCCAGCTCTATCAGCACTCGTGGGTGCATTCCATCAGGGAATGTCAGAGGGATGTCAGAGGGATAGAGCTGGTGAATGGGATGCTGATTGAAAAGGCAAAGGAATGTTTGTCCCTCAGGCTTCATTCTTCAGTCAGCAATCCTCCTCTAAGCAGATGAGGTTTGGTAAGGAGTATTGCATGGGGTCACGTAAGTTGGAAGCAATTAATAGACAAGTGCTCTAAGCGAAGAAAAGATTTACTTGTAACTTGTTTGCCTAAATCTCCACTCGCAAGCAATTCTTCCTCCCTTCTAGTTTCTGAAGGTTTCTCAGCATTCAGGAGCTGACAGGAAAGAAGGATTTTCATTGTAAGATTTTCATTGTTCATTTTCATTGTTCAGAATATGGTTGGCTAATGTTGGAGCTAGGGCTATGAACAGGTAAATTAACTGACCAAAACTGTATGTTGGTTATCAATAACTGTTCTCGTATTTACATTCACACTACACTAATAAAGAAGCTGTCTAGATGCATGTACTGACAAGTCCTTCTAACAGGCATCAATCATATCATCAGCTAACTCGCCCCTGAGTACATCTTGTATAAGTACAGTGTGCTTATAGCTGTAGACAATGCATTTCAAAGACCAGTTATAGCTAAATCACGCTTGTTTTCATGCCGAGATATATCCTCAATTAAATATTTTTGAAATTAAAAAGGTTATATTGAGAAAGAAACTTCTTTCTTGCCATTATCTTAGTTCATACACCTTTTGCATACTATTAATGCAGAAACAGAGTGAAGTCTTTATTTTTATTTTTATGAGTATCTCTCAGTCTTTAATCATCCAAATACCTCACAAACTAATGGCCTATATATGGTTATAAAATTCTTGGGATAAAAGCTTTGCCCTGATCTGATGACTCCCTTTAATTACCTGCAAATAATCACATACTTATCAAGGTCATATAGTTCTTCATCAGTAATCCTTTTTATATTATGTTTATAGTCACCCTTTATTTCAAAGGATTTTACAATCTACAAAGCATGTGCAATAGTCATTTTCTTTATATGGTGCTTGAGGGCATTACACAACAAAGTACAAATAGCTTATCCTTCACCCACTGCTGAAATGTAGTCACCCCTGTAGTGAAAGGTGGCAGCTTTTTAATAGCAAAAGAAAGACACTATAATTAAACGGCAAGCTACATGCAGTTAGTGAAAATGTGGTAGTTCAAAAACTCAAATCTTCCATATGACTTATTCATTTTTCTGCTCTCCTTCCCCCTCTTCCCTTTACATGCCAGGACAGGAAAATGCCTTAATGTACGACCTGCTCTTTACTTAGACCTTTTAGTTATCCTCTGCTGTTTTGCAGGACTTTCAGAACTGTTTGAGCTTGATCCCTCTATGTTAGCCGTGAAAGAATCCAACAGCTGCTGCTTCATCTGAAGGATTTCTGTGGGGAAAAGAGGTTCTTTTAAACTAATTCCTCAGGCTGCTCACAACCTGGACTTTCCCTTTTAGATGTCCTCCGTGGCTTCCTAACACTTTTGGGACTCTTTGAGCTGCCTGAGCTGTCTTCCTTTCCCGATGGTGGCATTTTCTCTTCAAAGAACCATTTTTGTTCCCCCTCTATTCTGTGCAGGAAGAAAATGCCTTTGAAATCAATATGTTTCTGTAGCTAGGTAAGAAGCATTTAAAAATATATATCTACTTCTCATTTGTTTAAAATTTGCTAAATCCTATAGCAGTTAAACAGGTGTGAAGTGATTTTTCTTTCATGTTACTTCCTTCTGATAGACTGTGCAATGAAGCTGCATCAGTTTCAAAGGTTTCCCACTCCCTGCCTAGAATAGAGCTGTTATAGCAATAGCCCTTTGAAAAGGAAATGGCAAATGGCACCAGCAGGACAGGCTTAAGTCAGGTTCATGTAGCCCCAGAAGTGCCTGGATGCAGAAGAAGACATGTGAAAGAGAGCGGAGGGAAGTGAGTCCAAGCTCAGGAAACATCTGTTGAAAGAATTAATTGAAAAAGTCACTCCACCCCAAACAAAGCAACAGCAGTTGAAAGTGGAGGATAACAGCTGCAAGGACAGTAGCTGTAGCTGTAGAGGGCTCCTGCATTTGTGCAAATACTGAGATGTATTATTTAAAACAAAATTAAAAAAAAAGTGTTCAGACTGGAATCCTCTCCTTTCAAAGACACTATTATGTATATGTTTGGTTTGGTTTTCATAAGCATTTCTTATCTTTAGTATGACCACTCTATTATTAGTTCCTGGATGACCACGTTTATTAGCATGGCTCTCTCTAAGCAAAGAGCTTTCAGGATTTTTAAGGTCTTACTGCTGTGCCTCTACTGTCTGCGGCACACTGGTCCTGGCAGTGACATCTATACTTGTGAATAAAATAGATCAAAACATAATCTCCACACAAATGGCCAAACTTTCTTCCCCTCTGCAAGCCTGCTGGACCTATCACTACTGCCTATTGGGAACAGCTGCTGACACACAACAACTAGCCGAACCATGGCTGGGCAATACCTGGAAAAGAGCTACCTGGAGCAGAACAAAATAATTCCAGGAAATATCCCAGCATTAAACAGTATGGACACTCATTTACCACTGCTTCATCAATGGCCTGACCCTGCTCAGTTTACCACCATAAGCATGTTCAGATGTCCTCCAAATGATGCTGATCCCCCTACCCACTTCCACTGAGTAACAAGGACTGCAGTCCTTGCTGTGCAGTCCTGACAATCTGTGCATGCAGGAACACCCAGGCTTAGGAAACAAATAGAAAAGATGCAAGTAGAAGACAAGCTTTTCATGATTTTTTCAGTACACAACTGCCTAAAGACCATTCTTTCAGATAGGATGGTTATAGCCATTGATTTAAAACTAAACTTATATGTAAGTGTTTTGCTGAATGGACACATAGGCATTTTGTTAAATTCTGAGTAGCTCAGTTCTTGAACTTATGGAAGGATCATTAGATCAGGATATTGGATTACTTTGTTTTATACTTTTCAAAAGCTAGCATGGGAGGATTAGTGTCCATATAGAAAATTTTCCAAGAAAGTGAACATGAAGAGTAGTGGACTCTGCAATTAACTTAAAACACGTGGTAAATAATTAAATAATCATAAAAATTTCTATCACTTCTCTATTGCTCAGAAAAAATCTGAAGAAAGAGTTGTACAATTGACAAATAGTTTTACCTTCCATAGAATCCTTATTTTTACACTTTTTTGAACACAAAATGTGGAAAAACATAGTTCTTATTCCAGAAAATAATGTCAGTTTGTATAAAACCTGGGCAACGTTGCTTGATATAATTTTTATGTTTGATGATAGGGAAAAAATAATTTTTAGGAGGTTGTTTTGTGTTTGATTTATTTTTATTTGTTCACCTGTTTCAAGAAATGGCTGAATTTAAAACCACAGTAAACAGGCAAGCACTTAAGGATGCATGTGGGAATTAGGCAGAGATTTCTCTCTATTGTTAATAGGAGCTGTGCATCTAACACTTGCTCACTGTAGTGGAAATAGACTTGAGCCTTAATCTAAAGTGTATTGAGAGAAATTATTTTTCCATCAGAGACTATTGTGAATGATGCAGCTGTAGTGGACAAAGCACATCTAAAGGCGAGTGAAGTAAACTGAAAGACCACCATTGGCTCATGGGTCATCGGACCAGGGACCACAGGCAGAAACAGATGCTTCTTAACCTATCATCTTATTAATAATTTAGCAGCACTGATCTCTCATAAAGGACTGAAATGTATTAGTTTTTCCTTTGAGACTACATCTATCTCTTTTTTTCCTCCCTGCCTTAAATTCTGTTTTACATAGACTTTCAGCAAACTAAAGACCTTACCCAGAGTTAGTGGAACTATTGTGTAGAAGTGAACATGACTCTTTATCGAGGTCTCCTGTAAGCTTGTATACCAATTGTGCAAGCAACCAATCTCTGCAATGTTTTGTACTGTTCCTTTAGTCTTTCTTATTTTGTTGCTTCACTGGAAAAGTTATTAAAGTGATTGAAACACTAGTGTGAGACACATGCTATGGAGGTGTTTTCTGAATGTCTGATTACTAATTTTCCACTATTGTGCACTAGTTTGCTCTTTTCTCCTAAGTGCAAATATTCACATGTGAATAGCTACCATGAGACACCTGTTTGTTATCAAACTTTGGGGTGCTGATTCCTAAGACATAGCTCAGCAGCTTCAAAATTCCTAAGTTATTTACTGAATAAGGATAGCTGTTAATAGTAGATTCAGGAAATGTCTTTAAGCACTCAGGTGTCAATGTGTCGGCCTCTTCTTATTTCATCTCTCTGATATCTCTTCTGGAGACTGAAGAGGAGCTAAGTGTGACATACTTTAACATCATCACCTCAGCAGGTCTTCTTCCTCCTCCTTGGCCTACTGATCAACAAGAAGTAACTAACGACTCCTGATTCTAAGTTCCTACAGGTTCTCAGACTCTCTCTTAAGCCTTCCTCTGGTCTATTGCTTAAAATGTATGTTAAAAGAAGTCGCAGAAACTTTTAAATATTAGTTGTACTCTGCAATTCACACAGAAAATCCATGTTCACAATAAAATGGGCAATACTTAACAAGTATTACCTTATGAACATATTAACGAAGAAGCTGGAGTTGGTGAGCTGCCTCTCCTTTAACTGCCTGTTATGAGTCAGCCCTGGTAGAGAGCTAAACCCACAGAGATGTTTGCTTGCTCTCCTGCAGTGCAATGAGTGGGAGAATTGGAAGGGTAAAAGCAAGAAAACCTGTGGGTTGAGATAAAGATGGTTTACCAGATGAAGCAGATCTGTGCATGCAAGTAAAGCAAAATCAGGAATTCATAGACTACTTCTCATCGGCAGGCTGTTGTTTAGCCATTTCCTGAAAGCAGGGCTTCTTCACATGTACTGGTTAATTAGGAAAACAGATGCCATGGCTCTGAAAGTCCCCGTTTCCTGCTTCTTCCCCCAGGTTTTATTGCTGAGAACAATGGTATCCCATATGGTGTAGTATATCCCTTTGGTCAGTTGGGATCAGCTGTCCCAGCTGTGTCCCCTCCCAACTTCTTGTGCACCCCCATCCTACTCACCAGCAGGGCAGCATGAAGAAACAGAGGTGGCCTTGATGTCGTGTAAGCACTGTTCAGCAACAGCTAAAACATCCCTGTTTTATCAACACCGTTTTGGTCACCAACTTCAAACAATACCATACAGATAATTAACTTCATCCCAGCCAAAACCAGTGCACTGTTTCACCTTGCCACCCATATTTGGATTTCACTTAATCAGGTCGGGGATTGCAAGGAGGTAACCCATTTTTGGGATTGTTTTAAGAAGTATCTCAGAGTAAGTTAGGGAGTCTTGGACAACACCATAGTTTCTACCAGGTATGTAAACATGCCATGGGGGAAGTCACTACAGTGAGATAAAGTAAATATAGTGCATTATGAGATAAAACCTCTGGGTCGAGGCAGAATGCTGAGAGGAGAGCAGACAATCAAAAATAAAATGAATCAGTAAGTTACCAGTGAAGGACAAAAGTCTAGAGGGGTTAAAGGAAAACAAAAAAGAATACATTAGCATAATAAAACGTGTGAAATTAGAAGAATCATGAAACTTAAGAGAAAAAATATCTTTCAGACCTCGTGGTTGAAGAAAATGGCTTGAGTAACATGAAAAAGTATCTCGTGGAGATTCAGAGAGTATGAAAGTTCATCTCAGGAAATTTTGGTGATATAGATCAGAAAGCAAGGCATTTTCCTGGAATTACCTAATGCAGGTTTTCTAGCATGAAGTATATTAAGAGACAAATAAGAAGATCAAAACTATCTAAATTCTTGCTGAGTTCCCATACCAAATGTGCTTAATTATTCAGGCCAAGATATCAACTCATCCTGAACTTTTGCTGTCATGAATTGGGTTAATTTTTCTTATCTGAGAGGATAAGGCATTTTTTCCTTCACAATTTAAATTCCAAGGGTTTCTGAAAGATAATGAGAGCAAATGACACTATGGTGGTGGATGCACAAATATATGACACAAAATATTATTTTGAGAGAATCAACAAATATCGCAGAAATGATAAAGTTTCCTTGCAGGTATGAAATTCGACATATTGATCAATTAGAAACTAAAATGAGATAAAAAGATCTCATTCTTCTCACACTTGTTCAATATTCCTTTGATGTAAGTGGAATTTATTCCAGCATACACTGATGTCAGACAAAATTTAAATCTAAAGAATGTACATCCTATTATCTTCTAATTTTGATTGCACTATCATGTAGAATAATTTTGTAAACATGAATTATTGGCTTTGAAGTTTGTGAAGGTTTTGTTAGCATATTGTTTTGAAACAAAAGGAATAGCTCTTGCAAGACTGTGCATCCTCTGATTATACAAGGTCGGCAAAATCCAAAGTGATTAACTCTGGTAAAATAAGAATCATGTCAGTGAACAAAAAGTATGAATCACAGCTCAGTTTTTGTCCAGCAAACTTCATATGCTGCTCTCAGTTACACCTTAAATTTTTCTTAAACAATTGTTTCACTGTATTAATTCTTTAAACTGCAATTAAAACTGATAAATGTTAGTGAATGTAGTTCAACATATTGGACAATGTACAACCCTTAGGGTCAGGATAGCACACTCTACTTTCATGCATGTAAACCTTGACTGGTAGCTCTCATGTTCTGCAGCTGACTGTTTCCAATTCATAACTGCTCAGTACTAATGAAGAATGAACAAAGTTTTAAGGTAAAATACTTATCCAGCTCTTTTTGCTGACTCTCACCATTCTGTTTTGCTCAGCATTAAACCTGAAAGTGTGTTACAAGTAATTAATTAACCGTGGTATATGATACTTACTTATGCATCATAAGAGCTTTAGAATATTAGCAAAATACAAGCTATCCACTTTGACTTGTCAGCAACAGCTAAGTATCCACTTTAAAGGGTCATGTACAAAATATAGACTGATGCCTGGTGGGAATAATGATTCCTTAAATGCAGATTGAAATATCCAATAGATAGCAGCCAATACAGAAGGCAAAATACCAAAACAACTGGCAAATGAGACTGCTGGTATCGTTAGTTCAATAACTGAACTAATGGAGGGTGATTTGGCACATCCTCAAGATCTACTCTGCTTACATTTACTGTCTATCTGTAATATGTTGATTATCATGTTTAGAATATTTAGACCAAGATTTACAATTTGTTTAAAACACATCTGTAAATAATTGCACAAAGTAGGTAGACTAGCATCAATCAAAAGAGAAACAAGTTCCACTTGAATGATAAAAAGGATGCAGAAAAGGTTTGTGATCCATAAAATCTTTACACTTAGAAAAATATTGTTCTGTCTCTTTGAATTACTAGAATTAATTTGCTCTCTTTCATTCTACTCACTTAAGACAATTTAGAGTATGGCTTTAAAAAGAAAGGCTCATGCTTAAAAAAAAAGGGGAACAGTTACATTCTTGATCCTTGCACTAGCATATATTAAATGATTAAAAGCTATATTTTAAAGTAAGAATTACCAAAATATAAGTTCACTGTACTGATTGTCATTCTAGTTATTGTATGCTCAATAGAGTAAATAGTTGAAATGGGAAGCATAGTAAATCCAAAAATAAATTTTGATTAATGTGATGTAAATTTCTAGTGTTTATTAAAGTTCATAAGTGTAGCATAGTGTTTCTGTAAATTTTCAGGATTGAACCAGGAAAGATTCTGTGCAAAAATCCCACAAAAAGGCAGAAAAGACAGTTTAGGATTAGTAGACCTTTCTTTACACTGTTGAAGTTTCATGTCTTATGCTAAATATTTACATCCTGTCATTGATTGCCATGATCATGTGAAAGAATTCACTATGCATGTTTGTATACTTTAACCATGAAGTCAGTTCTTCAAACACTCCATTTTCTGGAAAACAGTCTGATTTTAATTACCTTTCCATGAAAACAAGCTCCATTTTAATCAATTCACATTTTCTTAAGAAATCTGTTTAGTCTCCCTAATACTCTGTATGGTAGAGGCACGTATTGCTTCGCATTTGCATGTCCTTATAGGACGCAATGTCATAAATGTTGTAGTAAAATAAGTGTATCCATGTGTCCTATAGATATTCAACCTTAAAATTTAGGGAAGAAATAATGTACATTAAAGGATGAACTAAGCTGTTACTACCAGAGACATATTACATTCATAACTTAGTTAATCAGTTTTTACTATTCTGTCCTGGGTACTGACAACATATAGTTCATTGGAATATAACTATTGTTACGTTGACATGTGGAAATAATGTATGAATACTTTTGTATCATCTACTTTGATCTAATTTTGTCAAGACAGCAGTGGAGGGAGGCTTTTTTGTTTTCTGATTTTACAAAAGTGAGAACCATGAAACATAAATCTCTATCCTTCATGTCTCTTCTAGGCCTGTGCTTCCCATTTGTTTCTATTGCTTTAATCTTGATGTGAACCTTTGCTATGGCCGCAGCTCCTGGATCTGAAAAGCCTTCTCTCACCACATTGCAGCCCTCCTTATCTCTGCCAGGTTCCGCTCTCTGTCTGGTCTGGCACTCCCAACCTGTCATGTCTCCTGCGGGGTGCCCTCCTCCAGCCCGGACTTCCCCAGAGTAGCATCCCAGACCCTGGTGCCCCTGGAAATGTCCCCTGCTCCTATGTTACACACAGTGATGCACAGCGACATGTCTCATATCCCCTGCTTAACTAATTTCATTGCTGTTTAGTAGGCATCTGGGGCCTACCTTTATCTTCAGAATACCATCCCTGTTGTGTCCCTTACACTGGCCACTTCTGTCTCTTCTGTGTCGATACTGTCAGGGCTAGAACCCCCTCTATAACAGCAAGCATCTGGATTAATCTTCAATATTTATCCCTCCTCACACACTATCTGGTTTTCAGAGTCAACTAAGAACATACCTCTCTTCCTTGCCTTAGTTCCTCTATGTTAATGTATTTGTTTCTTACTCAACTCTCTGTATTTTTAATTAAACCTATAAAATAGTCATATAGTTCCTTTAAATACTCTATACAAAACAAAACTAAGTTGTATTTATGCATTGATAATTTACACTCCACAGATTTTATAAGCCTATTCCTTTACTATTCATGAGAATACCTACTGTTTATTTAATAACTATCATATTATAAAGTGCATATGCTATCTATCAGCTACAGAAGTCTTAAAAACCACACAACCACACACTAATTTTGCATATAAAACTTTGATTTTTTAAGAGCGATTTCACAGAGCATGTGTAATAACTAAACCACATGCTTTTCGATGTTCCGATTTCCAGTTATTATTGTTGTTATTTGTTGTTTTCAAACTTTTAATGTTGTGTTTGATACTGAGAGAAAAAGTTGGTTTAGTTGACAAGAGGAAACTGATGACTAATTTTTTTGTGCCTTTTTTTTTTCTCATTATGGAAAACTAGCAGAAAATACTTCTAAGCAAACAACACAGATGTTACCACATGTAAAGTCAAATTCTTGCTTGGTGTGGGGAATGACCAGTTTGTTTTAAGCACAAGCAGATGTTTCCATCTGACCATCTGGTCTTTATTTTCTTTATCCAAAATCCTATGCTCCCTCATATACACAGGGAGGAGAAAGGTGGTAATGATGATTTTTTTGTGTTGGTTGTGATAGTAAATCATAATTGCGCTATTTCTTGGTAGCGATAAAAAGGAAGCATGAAAATAAAACCTTGCAAGTAAAAAAAAGATCTTTTAAGTAGGGTATGAGAAAAAGATTTCTCCATTCAGCAAATCAGTACATTTGACAGTTGTGATCTGAAATATCATGAGCTCGTCTCATCTCTATTCTGCACAGAAGCTGTCACTGAATGTCTATGTGCAGCTGACCTGTAGGGATAGCTTGACTGAATCTTCAGCTATATGCAAGCCTGTATACACAGTCTGCAAAAGGATATTATTTTTTCCTCAGTGACTAGTTTTCATCACCTGTATAATATTTTAATCTATTCAGCCAGCATTCTTTTTATCATTATAAAGCTTGACAAGTTGGAAATACTAGGGCAGAGAAAGTAAAATTCAAGTAAACACAAACCTGCTTGATTTGGCTTAAAAACTCCAGGATACTTCCTTGTACTTAAATTTTCATTGCCTCTGCAAAGCTATTAATAGTTGTAAATTGAGCTTAAATTCTGTTAAAAAGTGGTGTTAATATCAACTGATCCTTAAACTTATTTTTATGAAATTCATAAGTTTCAAGAACTGACACCTTTTCTCACTCTTTACACTGCAGACTAAGCAAATGAAGGTCTGTTTTTTTAATCATAATTCCAAGAAGAAGGACTGAATACTGCCTAAAGAGACAAGCTTCAAGCCATCCAAAAACACCTTTTCAGATGTGAATCCAAGAAAAACCGTTGATAAATGGAGTTAAAATATTATAACCTAAATTTTCTGTTGTGAGATCCAAATAATTCTGCCTCTCCTTTACAAGCTGAAAGAAAATGAGCTTTGTGCTGGCGATACCTTTGTGAGAGCAAGTGTCAGTGAAGCAAAGCTACAGATTCTCCTGTAGCCCATTGAGTGAAGTTAGCCAAGTAGGTACTTTCACTGCAATTACAAATTTCTTCCCTTATAAATATGTTACATTAAAAAAAGTTTGGTCAATTTTTTTTAATATTAGCTTGCTTTAGAAATTACACTTGTTTACTGGAAACCCTTTTGTTCTCATATGAATGTTAAAATTTCCACTCTTCTGAAACACAAAAATCAGCAATCTGACACAAAAACTTCTGTAGCAAGCAAATACTTGAAAGTCTTGTTTTCTATATTTACTGCAGCACATAAAGCTTTCACAACATCTAGGAGTTGTGTTGTACACTTCACAGAATAACAGAATGGTAGGGGTTGGAAGAGACCTCTGGGGATCATCTAGTCCAACCACCCCAACGAAGCAGGGTCACCTACAGTAGGCTGCACAGGACCTTGTCCAGGCGGGTCTTGAATATCTCCAGAGAAGGAGAATCCACAACACCTCTGGGCAATGTGTTCCACCACTCTGTGACCCTCAAAGCGAAGAAGTGCTTCCTCATGTTCAGATGGAACTTCCTATGCTTCAGTTTCTGCCTGTTGCCCTTGTCCTGTCGCTGGGCACCACTGAAAAGACGTCCTGACACCCACCCTTAAGACATTTATAAGCATTTTTAAGATCCCCTCTCAGCCTTCTCTTTTTCAGGCTAAACAAGCCCAGCTCCCTCAGCCTTTCCTCATAGGACAGATGCTCCAGTCCCATAATCACCTTCATAGCCCTCTGCTGGACTCTCTCCAGTAGCTCTTCATCTTTCTTGAACTGGGGAGCCCAGAACTGGACACAGTACTCCAGATGGGGCCTCACTAGGGCAGTGTAGAGGGGAAGGAGAACCTCCCTCG
>Ga0065711_1048861_pt1 | contig 11594 bp, 4 predicted proteins | sample Hoacrofraction12_FD_59098 | JGI IMG/M metagenome (GOLD analysis project Ga0065711, IMG submission 59098) | Hoatzin crop microbial communities from Cojedes, Venezuela - Epithelial fraction 12 v2 (version 2) | ecosystem: Host-associated > Birds > Digestive system > Esophagus > Crop | place... | reverse complement strand
TCTGTATACCCCCCCCCCCCCAGCTGAGTATGTTTTGAGGACAAACATGATCAATGAGCAACCCTCTGCATTATCAGTGGATGCTTCACAGAATTTCTTGAATAGAAGCTAAATATTTTCTGGCACCCTGAAACAGGTCTCTGAAAATCCTGCTGCAGAACAAGAGAATTACTCTGTTTAACATTTGTGAAGAAATTATACTGGGCCAGCAAGACAATTTATGACACTATATAAATATCATGGCTTCCATTTTGATATTTATGTTAAAGGAAATATCATCAGATGTCAGCTTTACTCTTTTCTCAACCACAGCATTTCTTAACAAATCAGACTTTAAAGAAAAAACCCAAAATGAGATTGTGAAGAAGCCAGTATACAGCATCTAGATAAGTCATATATGTCACTGATGCAATGTATTCCAAGAATGGATTTATATGAAATAGCTAGGTAAGGATTTTGAGTGCAACTAGAATTGAAGTGTGGTGACAAAAATCAAAGTCCAAGACGTAAAATCTATAGAAACAACCAATGACTAACCACAAAAACCCACTGGGGACACTGAAGTTGTTTAGAAAACTGCAAACATCTCACAATTTGTGAGATCTGCTGCTGTATGGATGACACAAAGGCTATAGCTTCTTTAATGACATATATGAGGTGTATTGTCTTTTACGTATCAGTATTCTATGGTAACTCCTCTTTACTTTTATTTTTTGGTCATGGGTCTCTTAAGAGGAGGAAAACTAAACAGAAACTAAACATTTCTGAGAGTTTAACTATTATCTTTTAGCCGCAGAAGCCTCTGCAATGGGTTTTCTTCGAAAGGTATAAAAATAATACTTACATACTTGAATTCAAGGGAAAACAGTAACTAAAGTTAACTTTAAGCTGTTGAGGGTTGGCATGAAACCTAATTTGACCAAGTTACCACCGTAACCTTTTAAGGCAGCCTTTGCTTCAGATCCAGTCGGCTATTGGTAAATCAAGGGACTAAGCTAACGGAGCGGAGCTCCAGCCTGACCCAGCACCGCGACCATCCAGGTAAAGACTAAGTGACTGATGCCTTGAGTTTTCCCTGGATTATCAAGTGCTATCTGGACACGAAGGTCTATCTACTATTTTCCAAAAGGATTTCTAGAAAAGGAAATAGTTGTGCACAGAACAACACATACAACACTGTAAAGTATTTTCAAAATGCTGGAATAAGTAGTAATTTTTCTGTGCATAAATTACATTAAAAGCCTATACAATATTTTTCAAAAGTAATACAAAAATTCCTATTGAAAGCTACTGTGTAATTACTATTATTTTGCATTAAGCTATGCGCAAACCTGAAAAATTTGCTTCGAAATGTGAATTTAAACTACTACCACTTTGCAAACACCAAATATTCACACTGTCAACTTCCAGGACATTTGTACCTGAAGGAGTACTGGGGAATAACAGAGATATTTCTTTTCAAAGATAACGGTAAGCAGCAGGATACAGGGAGTTTGTGTAAAAATTTATTCTGTCAGCATTTCTATTGACTCTCAACTAGAAGACTCTACCAAGCTTCCCATAGGTTATAAGAAGGTGCCAGTTAATAACGTGTGATGAAAAGCGTTAAGAAATAGATTTTATTATTATGAACACTGCAGGAAAATACTGTCATCTGATAACCTGGAAGAAGGAACACCTTCACAACAACACACTACCATCTCTATAATGTCTAATGTATGCTCCAGTGCTCAGCATTTTAGAATGGCCAGTGCTGCAACCTGTGGATGACAATTTTCCAATTCCGTATGAAGGTTTCAATGCAGCAGCCTACTGACCAGTAAGGACTTCGATGGTATCAAGAACAGCATTGGTGAAATGATAACAATTCTATTTTTTCACTCTCCACCTTTAATGTATATGTAGTATTGTGGAACATGCTTTCAGAAATCAGATATCTAACACTAATAAATTATGCACCGATTATAGATGACCTTTGGAGTTGCTAAAGGTACAGTCACAATCATGCGCTTAAAAAAATTCTGCTTTTCACTGTAATGTGTGAATGTATGAAATTAAATGAGGCTTGCAATATAATCAGTGTGGTTGGCTGCTTTAATATATTCTATTTCAATTTAAAATCACCACAAGCGAAGAGTGACGAATCTAATTTGATCAGTTGTTCACAAAAACACTGAAGAGAGATGTAAGCAGACCTATCAACAGCTGGTAACATGGACTGCTTTCAAAAGCAACTGATCGGTTTTTACACACCCAGAAATTCTTAAAATATTCGAAAACAGTTAAAGCGCTGCAGTATTAAGAAAAGGGTAATGGAAAGGAATTCTCGTAAAAGCATCTTATACATCAAGATACTGCTTAAAACCACAAAAGCCAGAAAATTCAAATAGAAAGGTCAAATCTCTAATAAAAAGGTGCAGTCGGGTGGTGCGCTAAAAGCAATAACCCACTGTAACTCAACTTCATAGGTCTGACTGCTCTTTATGAGGTGTTTCAATTGTATTTCATATTTAAACGGATTTTATCAGTTCTTGCACATATTAAATATGTATATTTGACTGCAATCAAGTAAGTCCACAGATTACTAATAACTTAGTATAAAGCCTGTCATATGCAAAGAATATGCATTTTCAAAAGCAGAACTAGCTCCCATGTAATTCACATCATTAAAAATACACAGATATCATTATTTCCCACTCAAAAAATATTGAAAGCAATGCTGTCTTATCTATCGTATCTGCCATGCTCACCATACCTTAACTTTGTGGATTTTGGTCTTGGAGGCTGCACGTTTTTCTCTGCCTGAGAAAATTCTCCCGGAAGCTACTGAAACTGATTCTGATTAACGAGACTGAAACTAACTTACAAATGGAACAGCACCTTACCAGACTGCACCCATTCAGTCAGTTGCTAATTAGCATCTGCACGAGAGGAAATTTTTGAAAGCGTTTCAAATCAAGCAGAAGTATCCAAAACGTATCTTAGATTGTAACAGGAGATGACTGGTAGACAAGCCTTTTCTGCAGAACGATGATCTGGTGTAGCAGCACATCAGCGCTGTTGGAAGACTTGGAATTCAATTGCCATTTACTTCCTCATATCATTACCATTGCCGATTTGAGAAAATGACTTTCCCACAACATCAGGCATAAGGACAGAATACGCAAAAGTAAAACAAGACACCTGAAAGCAAATTGTTCTGTCAAAAACAGCCACTAAAACAGGAGAGATGACAACAGACTAAAGCATCTACTGCTGCAAGAACATCAACTATAAACAAAATAAAAATGCCATTTGTGATCTAGTTTTGGATGAAGCATGTGGCCAGAATGAAATATCATTGCTTTATTTTGCTTATGGCAAAACCACAAAGCCCACACCCTTGGACAAAGAACAACCACCACATGAGGTATTTCATCCAAAAAGGCTTGAAATACGAACAGATAAATCTATATTTAATAAACACTTGGCACAACTTACTCCTGACTTTTTGTTCAAGTATTTGATAACAGCTAGCTTTATCCTAAGTTAAGCTGTAGACTGTTAGCTACACATCAACATTATAGCAACACATTTTTAAAATTTGAGCTTTTGTGACAGTCTCAAAAGTCTGAGATCTAACTGTCATTTTCAACCTTACACACCTTCACCTACTTCCTACACAATATTTTACACATTAGGAGGCAAAACCAAAGCACCAGAAAAAAAAAAGGTAAGATGAAAAAGCAGTGTATCTCCTTTCTGCCTGGAAAAGGAACATGCTATAGTCCCAAAATAAAAACATTTCATAAACCCCTGTCCACCTTAAATGAAATGTTTATCTGACTGTGAGAGCAAGACAAATGTATAATTCTTCGTGATATACATGATTCCAGAAAAAAAATCCCAGAGAACCTGACTGCATAGATAAATTTCTGGAATGGCTGCCCAACACAGGATTCTTTCAGACCATATGCAGAGGGGTTTTACTTCATCCTCTAGAAGAACAACATCAAAATATTGCAGCACTTGCTTGCAGGGGACCCATATCTATAGGTACATACAGGTATGTACATCTGTAGGTACATAGCAGCTGTCTATGCACCTTCAGGCTATCTATTAAAACAGAAGGAACTACCAACACACTGCTCTTCCTTGATACACTCATGTGCTTTACCAATACAGAATTTAAGAAATTTTTTTTTTCCCTTTTTAAACTTTCCCCTTTTTTTCTCCTGTCAGACTAGCCATTAAGAAGTACTTATCCCCCCTTAGCAGACTTCTGCACATTATAGAGTCAAACTTCCTCAGAAAACAGCTGCCTTCATGAACTGTTGGTGCTACAGTCACCTCATGTTCATTACCACTAGTATCTGGGACCAGGAATGTCCACTTCCCTGGTATCCACTGGTTTACAGAAGTTGGTTTACAGACTCTGTATGTTCATAGATTCGTAGAATGGTTTGGGTTGGAAGGGACCTTAAAGATCACCTAGTTCCAACCCCCCTGCCATGAGCAGGGACATCTTCCACTAGGCCAGGCTGCTCAGAGCTCCATCCAACCTGATGTTGAACACTGACAGGGAGGGGGCAGCCACAGCTTCTCTTGGCAAACAGTGCAAACGATATGCAAGAACCGTCCCAGCACACACTGAAAGAGGGATATCTTTTCCTCTGTCACATGACAGAGTGACGAGAGTTGAAATACTCCACCGTTACGATCCCTTGTTGTTGTCCTGCAGGCTAACTGCAAAGGAACACTTTCATTAGAGTCATCTTCACAGGTATGAGCTTAACTGGGGGCAAAAAAGAAGCCATTGCTGGCAAATTTGTGTTACTTGTTCCTAATTTAGACTTTACCAAAGACGAAGGAATCCAAGAAATAATTAGTCATACTTCATAACATGCACACAGAAAGCCACCAAGTAACTGCTGTCCACTCCTGGTGAAGCTTATACCTTCTTCAGGAAAGCAACTTGGGCAAACACCCTGAAAAGCAAGCTTTTCACAAAGCAAATGTGACAAACTACTCCCTGCCAACTTAAACTTGCAAAACTGGGGTAAATGCAGTTGAGAAGATGAAGAATCACCAGGGTTCAGGACTCGGGAACATCGCTCCTGCTCTCACCTAGCATGCAGTCACATTAAGAAATGCATTATTCTGTTTTAACACATTGGCCAATTTCAAAAGAAAATGAAAACCAAACATTTAACGTTTTTTTTAAACAGCTTCTCTTTTCTTGTTTCTTCCTGCGTGCTCCTCCTGAATCCTCCTAATTCATCACAAGACACTACAGAAGTGGCTAAAACACACACCTGGAGATATTTGGCACAGGGGTCAAAAGACCCCCACCCATATGATCTACAAGAGCTTGCACCCTCTATTCTGCCCTTCAACAGAACATAAGACCGGCCATTCTGAAACAGCGAGAGATCACAGGCTCAGCCGGCAATAATACATCAGGGACACAACAATATACTCTGTCCCACTGATGCAACCAGCCCCACTACCAGGATGTCAATACACTTCTTGTCTTTCCTCCCAAGGAAGCATGTCTGCTGATCATCTCCAATTTGTGAAAAGTCAGCAATTTTGAACGGGGAATACAGGAGATCTGTATTCAGCAGAACAATGGACGTGAAACAGGGAAGCAGGTTACTTGGGTACCACAACATTAAGTACTTGCTGACAAAGACTGCATTAGCAGATGACAGGAGACTGAACACATAGCAAACAAAATGCTTTGCAGATTTTCCTGTCCTTGATGTTGCAGCTGATTTGGAAGAGAATGCGCAAAGTCCCTCATGCAGAGATAGCCTTTGATCTTAGCGTACTAACTTGATGCACTTGCAAATCTGTGCGTGCCTTTTGTCTTCCACCCTCCTTAAAGAGGGTCTACAAGTAAAATAATGGATTATCTGAGGCTGCTCTGTTATAAGGAAATATATTTTAAACGGCCTTTTTAGATTAACTTTGTAAAGGTATTTTTTTCTTTTTCATGCTTGACATTCAAGCAGAAAGAAAGATTACGTGCTATGATCTGTAGAATATTAAACTCCTTGGGATAACTTCGTCTGGAGTTATCAAAATTCCTGTATTTACTGAATATGGAAAAGCAAGAGGTTGATGGAGTTGGCTTTTAACTGCTAAAATCTTTTGCGGGCAAAGAATAGCTATTAATAGATAATAGCTACTCACTCTGAAGATTGTAAATTAATTTCCAAACGACCCCGTACAAGAAGTTTACTCTCTAGCTTTGTCCCTTTGAAAAACAGTAGGGGCTGAGAAGAATTACACCCTCTGCTTCTCTACAAATAACCACAAAACAATAGCCTGCTCCCGTGACAGAAGTCACAACTCTGTTCTGAAAGTGATTTCTAACAGGCTGGTTTGCAGACCTCACGACAGACTTTCCTGAAGGAGTGGTGGGAGTTATGGCATTCTGCCTCCTCAAGGTTTCCGTTTATGACTAGATGCCTTTCCCCAAGTCTTTACAATTAGCTACGTATATTTTAGAAATCGGTTATTCTGGGAAGCAGAATTGGTTTATTTCAGAGCAACATGTACTTCTCACTTTGTTTTAGTCAACAGAGGTTGTAACTGGAGAAGGATAAAGGAAAATACTTCGATGTGTTTTTTTATTCTTTGATGAAAAACCTTGAAGCGACTGGAGTGCTACTAGTAACTGTTTTCCACATTTGGCATCTAACATGGTAAATTCATAGACTACATCTCTGGCATAACTTTTCCAGTAACACTGCTTTCTAGATCTGAATTAGTCACCCTGGATCTCCTTTAGAACCAATGAAGCAAAGAGGAGGAGTTTCTCAGGTGTGTTCTATACCAGCCTAGTGTAGATGAGATGAGCCATTCCCTGGAGCTGCCTCATTCTCCTCACTATACAAAGGAGCACAGGCTGATGAATTCATATACAAACCCTTGAACTTTGAGACCTCAAAGCCAGTGGAGAAGTAGACCATTCCTTTGCAGGGAGTTTTCTCCACTACTGATATTTGGTGTGGAATGCCTGCTTTGCTTTACGCAGGAAGAAGGAGAACAGTGGAGCTCCTGTTCACACAGTACTTACATACTCAAGTATCAATGTAACAAGCTAAGCAGTATGTAACAACCTGAACATGAACCAGTAAGGAGCCCTCGCAGCAAAGGCAGCCAGCAGCACCCTGGGCTGCGTTAGCCAGAGCATCACCAGCAGGTTGAGGGAGGTAGCTACCCTTCTCCTCTGCCTAGTGAGACACATCTGGAGTCCTGGGTCCAGTGCTGGCTCCCCAGTACAAGAGACACATGGACTTACTGGAGTCAGTCCAACAAAGGGCTGCAAAGACAGTTACTGGGACTCGAGCATCCATCATATAATGAGAGGCTGAGAAAGCTGGGACTGCTCAGCCTGGAGAAGGGAAGGCTTAAGGCAGGGGATTTCATCAATTTGTATAAATACCTGATAAGGGCAGTAAAGATGGAGTCAGGCTCCCCTCTGTGGTGCCCGATGACAAAACGAGAGGCAATTAGCACAAACTTAAATACAAAGAATTCCAAGTAAACACAGTACCTTCCTTTTTTACTGTGAGGGTGGTCAAATGGTAGAGAACAGGTTGCTCAGAGAAGTTGTGCGAGTCTCCATCCACAGAAATACTCAAATCCCAAGAGCACATGGCCCTGAGCAACCTGCTGTAGCTGAGTCTGCTCTGAGCAGGGACTTGGACTAGATGGTCCCCAGAGGTGCCTCCTTGCCTCAGTCATTCTGTGATTCTCTTGCCAAGACTGAGTTGGTCTCTTCTTTGCAGAAGTGGATCTCACCTCTCTTGTGTTCACATAAAATGTCATTTCTTATAGTTTTGGCACCAGAAAAACCTAGTGAAGCATATCATCATTGTCAGCAGAAAGGCGAGATGTATGCAGTCTCTTGGTCACTTCACTGAATCATGACTCTTTGGCTTTTTGAGCTATTTCATACTTTAGCAATATTCATCGCTCATCTCTACTATGACCTCACTGTTGCGCATGTAGCACGAGTGACAAATTTTGTCTCAAATATCACCATATACACTCCACTTTGGGAGGCATATCCAGAGGCGGATCATCTATGGCTGAGTAGAAAATACTACCCATGGAAAGATAAAGGATCTTCTGCTCATTTCTCTCCCTGCTTTGCATCTATCAAAGCAAAGCATCAGATGGATTTCCTCTAAAGGGAGGAAAACCTTTATGTGTACCCCCACTCATTCCTGAGCTTGCCTACCATAGCCCATTTCCTAACTCATCACTCACTCTCTTTTTTAAAGGCAATGTATATCAGCTGAAAAGATACGAGTGGCTTCTTACTATACAGAAAGTCTGTCATTGGGGTGATTTATATTATCTTTATAATTGGAATATATTGCACAGAGAGCTTTGCTTTATAATGAAAAGTTTGTTTGACCTTCAAGGCAGTCCTTGGGCCTCTCTTAGCTAGGCTCAGTTGGTGACACAGAGCACCCACAATGTTGCAAAGTCTTAAATGTAAAAATTTCTGTTTAAGTTCAACAGTATTTTTTTTCCTAAGCACCATTTGTAGTTCACAGTCTGCAAAAGAACTCCGTTTTTAAAACCGAAGTATATAGACCAATTTGAATTATGCTAAGAACATGGTTTATCATAATAACGGCCTTCAAAAATGTACTATTCAACAGAAATACTGGCCTACTCCAGACATTTCAAAAACATCAGCTTGCAACTGCTGAAGAAACTTCCCAAGAAGGGTGTACTCCATCTGTAAAACTGCTGATTTCGGCAAAGAGAGACTTCCTCCCAAATCGTGTTTTATGTTCAGAGGAAGATAAAAAAAAATTCTTTACCACATACTTTTCCAGAGTTTTTCCCTTCCCCACTTTACACATTCAGAACAAGATGATACAAAATGACCTGTTTTCAAACTAATCCAACTCTAGAATTCTTTCAGAGATGACTAATGCCAATGTAAGGCTCTGCCTAAGATCATGCAACAGTTTTCAATAATACATGCATTCAGATGTTATTTAACCCTTCCCCAATCAAGAAAAACTTCTCACAGGCTAACAAGCACAACTGTAATGAAATAAAAAATTCAGGGAGCTGGAAAATGCAGGACTTAATTTTAACCTCTTTGAGTTCAAACAACCCATAATAACAAAGGCTACGTTTTGCAATGAACTATTTCACTGTCAAGCTGTACTGCAAATTAGTTTCATCTATTCTTGCCTCTGCAAATCCTTCAACATTTCTATTTCTCAGGACTCTCTCCTGCATTTTATGCATTGTGAATTTTAGGATTGTTTTTTGTCAAATTCACTTCATACATCTGTTCTTTTATGTCTTTATTCTTCTTTTGCACTAATGCTCTTTCCTCATGTAATTCAGAACAGGCATTTCTTCTTTCCTTTATGAAACAAAACCTGTTCAACAAAAAACCCCAGATGAGTCCCTACTGCAGCCAAATAAGAAGTTACCTTAGAACAAATACTTTGTTGGGCCGTTGATTACGGTACCAACATAGCGCCACAGATTTTGATGTGACAGCTGGAAGTTCTCTACCTGTCTCTTAAGCAGCAAAGACCAAACAAATAAATAAAACCCGCAACCCTTGAAAGGTTTACTCTATAATTGCTATGTTACAAAAAAATTCTCAGCAACTCAAATACTCTCAAAGTGCAACATAATTTTTGAAGCGTAATGCTGAACGACTAATATTGTTTCTACAGCCAGGGTAGAGGCACACAGAGAAGTAACTGAAAGGCATCCTAATGTGTGACTGTGCAATGTAAGGCTTTACCATGGTAATTATCTGGTTATCTTACCCTGTGTTAATCTGTGGTTATCTCTTACCCTTCTTTTATTTATCCACATAAAACCTTTGTAAAGTCTGAGTGTACTGTTACTCTCCTTTCACATCTATTTTTTGGTGATGTAACCCAACGGCAAGCCTAGGGCTTTCATGACAAGAAAGTGTCAGCACCTCAATCCCTGGAAGGACATGGGTCTAAAACAGACAGCAGGTGACGCCGGATGCTGAAGGAAGCAGAAAACTGAAAGCTATTTCCAAAGGATCTCTAAACAGTAAGACTATTAAAAATAAAAAAAAACAGGGAGGGTGAGAACAAGGGCTCCTGAAAGCCCAGCATGCCTATCATTTCTCAAAAAACAAAACAAAACAAAAAACCTGTCCTGATCATTGTATGTCCTCCCTAAAAAGCAGTTAACAGAACTGAAAGAAGGCAAATAGAATGCACTGATGCACTGGGACTGCAGGTGATGAGCTGTTGCCATCAAACCTGCTCTCTTATACTACACATAACACTACTATACCAGAGTTTAAGAAACGTTTTACAGTGGCTGCTATAACTTGAACTGCTTCTTCCTTTTCACTGAGGAATATCTTCACTTTCTGAAACGTATCTTCATGTTGGAAGAGCTGAGCAAACCCAGGATCTACGTGAGTGAGAGCGGGCACTTTTTGGCTGGGCAGCAGAGGTACCTGGAGACGGAGAAGCAATGCGAGCCGCAACTGGCCACGGCGCAGGTGCCTCGAAACCCACAGGTACCACGGGCGAAAGCGGGTGCTGGAGGGACACCTTAAAACAAGGTGCATTTGGTTATCTACACCCCGTGGGGGTCAGTGCAGCATCGGTATTCGCTGGTAGGACAGAGAATATGTGTATGTATCAAAAATCACAAGTGTCAAATGCCATAACAGAACAAAAAGGATCCTTTTCATTACAGATTAGAAAACACAGGCACGCTTCTGTGTTAATAGACTAAATACTGAAACAAAATGCATGTTTTGTCTAAATAGGAACTCCTGACTGAATACTTCTCATGGTTAAAATTTGCCACAGCAATACAATAAAACCAAAACAAAGCAGAGACTGCGGATTGTATTCAAAAGTTCAAAAAGGCATGGACACTTCACTGTCATTTCTGAATAATAATCACAGTTTCCCTTTTCTGGAAACACTAAGTAAATATTTTTTTGCTGTGTCCTTATAACCAGGTCGCCTTTATGGCTGCTTGCATCACTGTGGTATCTGAAGTATGGCTTAAACTGGGAAACAGTTGATAAATCTTTGGAGAACAGAAATGGAAAACCAGAAACACTGTTTTTAAACTTGTATCCAGATTTTCAGAAACTGAATCTTCAGATAAGAACTCATTTTTCTTTCTTTGTCTCTAAATGCAACTACTAGAAGAATTGCAGCAGTTGTGCTTCATTGAATGCACACATTTTATGTTGAAACATCTGCTGCTTTTTCAAAAATGCGGACATACTTGTTTCCAACCAAGAAGCTACACTTTTGACTTCCTAAATTAAGTAATACTTGAAACCATTGCACTATGTGTCTAGTTATCATGGAATTGCATGCAGGATAACCAATTTCAAATCCATTGACTCCTGTACAATACAAAATTTGGAGTATGAAATAATAAAAATTTTCCACATCAAGGTCTTGATTACTATAGTTTACTATTACTGTTCAAAAACACAGCAGCTAATGCTCTTAGTACGTATCTTCCTATATTTGTTTTAGTCACTCACCACTAACTACCTTTCAAGAAGGATGGTTTCAATGACAGGCTTAGCTCTA
>Ga0065711_1048860_pt1 | contig 11594 bp, 7 predicted proteins | sample Hoacrofraction12_FD_59098 | JGI IMG/M metagenome (GOLD analysis project Ga0065711, IMG submission 59098) | Hoatzin crop microbial communities from Cojedes, Venezuela - Epithelial fraction 12 v2 (version 2) | ecosystem: Host-associated > Birds > Digestive system > Esophagus > Crop | place... | reverse complement strand
GGAGAAGAGAAGGCTTCTGGGTGACCTTATAGCAGCCTTCCAGTACCTGAAGGGGGCCTACAGGAAGGATGGAGAGGGACTTTTCACAAGGGTGTGTAGTGATAGGACAAGGGGGAATGGCTGTAAACTAAAACAGGGCAGACTTAGGTTAGATATTAGGAAGAAATTCTTCACCATGAGGGTGGTGAAACACTGGAACAGGTTGCCCAGAGAAGCTGTGAATGCCCCATCCCTGGAAGTGTTCAAGGCCAGGTTGGATGGAGCTCTGAGCAACCTGGTCTAGTGGAAAATGTCCCTGTTCATGGCAGGGGGGTTGGAATCAGATGATCTTTAAGGTCCCTTCCAACCCTTACCAGTCTATGATTCTATGCTCCTCACCTTACCTTTTCTCTTGCCTTACCTCTGTATGTCTTCCAGAGGTTCAAACGGCATTTTTCCATTCAGGGTATTGAAACATTTGTCACAAACTCATTTCAACATCAAGAAAGCAAACTTTGGGGCATTCAACCAGAAGTCTTGCATTGGGGGGGAGAGAAAAAGAAACAAGAGCAGCTCCCATCTCCACAGACACCTCCATAGGAAGCAGCACGCTTCCAGGAAAGCAGCCCCTTGAGCCAACATGCTGCACCGCTTCCCCTTCCCCATCCTTGCAAAGGGTGAGAAGCTCTGTGGTTACTCCCTTGGCCCCTTCTGCCGGGCAGGGAAGTGCAGGGAAGGGAAGGAAGGGGCCCGGTGGGGACGGCGGCAGCTGGGCTACCCGTGCCGATGGCGGGCAGAAGTGCGGGGCACTGGGCATTACGGGGCAGCCCCTGCCCTCTGCCTGTGCCGTGGCCAGGCTCGGGGGGGCCAGGGGAGCTGCAGCTGCTCCTCGCTGCTCAGGACCAAGCTCCGCACGTAGCTGGTTTAACCAAGAGTCACCCAAAGGTCACCAAATGACTCGGTCTGCAATAAAACTTGAAAGCCCTGATGCCATAAATCTGCCACTTGCTATAACCACTAAATCACATATAGAAATCAACATCTGTAATACGTCTTCAGTTTCACAAAGCATGACTGCACTTTAAATTTGGGATCTGGAATGCAAGAGACAATTTTCCAGCTACTTCAAGAGGAAAAATTAACTCAGACTTAAGCCCGCTGTTTGTTTTGGATAACGTTTTCATTTTAACTTAATCTTTATGCAGCTCCCTCCCCCCAGACGTATTTTCTTAAAGTTTGAGCTGCTATTCATTTGCCTGCACCACTGAACTATGCTTTCCAACCAACTTCCACGTGCGATCACATTAATGAAAAAAACATTGTCTGTTCTAACTCATTACAAGGAATTGGACCAAGTGACTGAATACAGGGGGAAAAAAAACACTTAAAAAAAATTTGGAAAACCATGGTAATTGAATGACCAAATGTTAAAGTTTCTGCAAACATGGAAGTACTCCTTCGGTTCCTCCTGACATTTCCAACTACTGTTTTCCTTCTTGGGTCAGTGCCTGCATCGTATGGAACCTTTTCTTGAGAAGACACCATAACTAGGAAAATAACATAAGATGGCTTGAAAGCTCGATAGCTTTAAGAAGTGAATGAACCAACTGTTCCCCCTAAACTCACCCTCCTTTCAGAAGTGGTTGGGGCCTAAAATAACTGGGGAAGTTGAGGCTACCATCTGTATAATCCCTTTCTAAGCATCACCACAGTCTGACTGTATACTCACAATGAGAAACAAGCTGCTGTTGTCAAAGTGTGTGTCACAGGGTTTGGCTGAGAGATACAGACAAGCTGATGGGCACTGAGAAACAAACACGGGAAAGAGGGGCTTCTTCCACTTGCTCCTGCTCACAAACATAAAATTAGAGCACTAACACACAAGGTGGGAAAACAGATTCCTCAAAAAAATCCACTTATTTCTTTCATCTCCACAGTCATCTCAGAACCCTAATCTCTCTCTAGTTTTCATATATATCGTCTCCACGGTGTGTATCACCTCCTCTCACCTTCAGCGCCCAGACAACTCTAGTTCCAACACTCCTACAAATCTGTGCTCTCCAAAAATGAGTGCAAAAGCCCCCACCTTGCCTGAACACCCACCACCCCCGGCTTCAGAAACATCAGCTCAGCAAGCAGAAAGCTGTCTACAGCTCTATTGCTACCTAATCTCATGTGGGAGATCAATTTTTCCTCTGTGTAACTTTCTCAGCTTTTCATTCTCCACTGTGCGCCCCTTCTGCTGCCTTCTTATCTCAACAAAAAGGCAGAGCTCCTCTGAGGGTGGCCATACTGCACACAAAATATACATGGGATGCCGAAGGTCCATCTTCTGCAGAAGTCACTTGTGGCTGGATCATACTATGATGCTAACTCACTGCCAGCCCTCTTCAAGATTATCTGGAATGGGCCTAACTAGAATTAACAACTCTGGAAGGACAAAGGAGAGAGAAAGAAAAGAAAGAAGAAAACAAAAAAAGAAAGAAAAAAATGGCATAGTGTTTGCCAACAAACAAACCATAAAAGTGTCGTTGAACTTCTCCTTTCTGTGCTCCTCAGATGGTTCTGTTTTTCAGATGGAAAGGGGAACTGTAACAATAAAGACTTTTCTCATCCTCTTTCCAAACTGGCATGATGAACATCCAGGGTTTGAGGTTGTTGCTAGGGGTTTTGGTTGGTTTGGTTTTTTTTGAAGGCTGAATGCTTATTCAAACTTTGAGCTTCACCGTCACATCATCCTACCACTAACTGTGACTCCCCTCGGCAACAACCTGTTCATTACTGTTTAAAACCCAGCACAGAGATTTTGTTACAGTCCCAGTTCTGATGACGTCTATGAACAGACCATTTCCCCTGGCTGCAGCAGAGCAGAAGAGACGTCCATCACTAACTGTCCATGCCACGCCCTGCTCAGAGTTAACACTTCCTCAGATCTGCTGACTTGTTCAGTCTGGTTATCCCTCCGTTAGCCATTTCTATCAAAATGCCCTTGGTTTAGTTATACAATCATAATTGTAAATCTTTGCAAGGCTAATCTGAGAGGTGGAAATCTCATGAGGCATTTGCTACAGCTAGATATTTTGCATCCACAGCCTTTCGGGGACAATCCACTCAACTGCCTCAGTCTTACCTGTAAAATCTCTGTTCCAGAACCACTGGTTAGTTTAATATAGCTAAATTGTGCATTGTCAAAAGAAAGCAGGTAACATGTTCTAGTCCCCTGACAAGAGGGAGGGAGTATGGAATAAAATCCTGGATATGCTTACCTTCCTATCCCTCCCTCTCAAGGGTTTCAGGTCCAAGCAGAATGCCTCTTGGAACCCCCTCTACCCTGCTGCACGAGGGCTTAAGATAGTAATTAGAGCCCAGCTTCCAACAAGGGCAGATCTGCCTGAGCCTGTTAAATTAAAGAGGGAAAAAAGTAAGAGATCATTCTATTGATTATCACAGCTGGTTTTTGCTGATAATACTGTAATCCAGTTAATAAAGTTGCAATTGAAGTTAACTTGGCTCCATGTCCTTTAATGTAAATATTCTGCTGCTGGCATTAAACATGTTAGCATTTGAGCGTATCATAGAATCATAGAATCATTAAGGTTGGAAAAGACCTCTAAGATCATCAAGTCCAAACGTCAACCCAACACCACGATGCCTTCAAAACCATGTGCTCAAGTGCCACATCTACATGGTTTTTGACACCTCCATGGACAGTGACACCACTTTCCTGGCCAGTCTGTTTCAACGCTTCACAACTCTTTCAGTAATGAAATTTTTCCTAATATCCAATCTAAACCTCTCCCGATGCAACTTGAGGCCATGTGCTTTTAATAATGCTTTTCCATCTCTTGGCACCTTTGTGACACTGCCAGGTGTATCCTGCTGGTGGGATGGGGCCTCACCATGGCAGGATCTCTGTTCCTGCTGTGCTGGTATGAGTGCAGTTCTTGGAAGGAGATGTTTCTCAATGGTGATGAAGGGGGTGCAGGATGCTCGTTCCTCCTGTGTCTGCCTCAGCTGTGCCTCCAGTTCTTGGAGCCACTTGTCTGTGCAGGCTCATGAAGATCTGCTCAGCAGCAAGCTGCAAAAACCCAAGGGTCTACAGCTATCTTTCCCTCTTTTAGTTTCTCCTTCTCAGCAATATATTTTTGAGAATTGTACACTTACTATTTTTACCTATATTTCTGCTTCTCTTAAACCAACTTTTGCCCTGCCAGGCTTCCGTTCACAGCTCCCCGTGGCGTGGCAGAAGAGGAGCAGCAAGCGGCAAGGTCTCAGTAAAGTCAAAAGCCGCATGGATGCACTCCCTTCTTCTCAGTGACAGCCATCCACACTCACAGGGTTTCTACAGACAACAGCGAGCACAGAACCTGCTGAAGGGGCTCAAGCCTTGGAGAGGGAACAGGTTTGTCAGGACAGCCTTTGGACAGTCATAAAAGCGAGTCACTGTGTAACACAGTTCTGGTCTCGACTATAAGGGTCGAAAACTCGGCTTGTTCTTGCCGAGTTTCTGCCAGCAGTAATCTCCAGTTCAGGCAAGCAGACTGGAATCTGGTTTATCACCGTTGGAAAACTCCTGGTTTCTGAAGTAGTGTGATCATTTTCAGATGTAAAAAGCTTCGGAGTAAGACAGACAAGAGCAGCTCGCATCTCGTTCTGCTATGGTTTGGTTTGGGGATTTGGTTGGTTTTTTTTTTGGTGGGTTGTTGTGGTTTGGGATTTTTTTTTTTCCCCTTACACACTCACCTGCTACAGGAATGAGACAGGGGAAAAACAAGGGGTAGGCTAAAAGCTGATCAAACATGAGCCCACCTTTGCTCTCAGTGCAGAAGCAGACTTCAGATAAGCACGAGGAGGCACTGCACCGCATACGGGGACGTGGTCTCCCTGCCCTGAAGTAGGTTACATGTGGCTGGCTTCACACCCGAGAGGCAGACGCGCTCACCTCGGTACCGGGTGCGTCCTCCTTAGGATGCTCATTCTGGATTTTTCCACCGTGCCTAACACACTCTTATACTGAAACAAACATCATCAGCTTGAATAAAAAGCCAAACACACGGAGTCCTACACCAGAATTTCGTATTAATGGAAAACTATTCATATAGTTAGCTACTGGGACTGTATGAATAGTTCAACTTAAATGGCTACACAAATACTTTCAGTCACTCTGCCAAAGGAATTGCCTCTAGTTTACGCTTTCATCAATGTGACAAGATTGGAAGTAAGCAGACAGACGAGCCCTCAGTAGCTCTGCATTAGATGCAGAAGTTTCTTCACGTAATAAAGGATTTTAACCTCCTACCCCTGGCACCAGCTGTCAGGTGACAGTTCTCTGTCAATGCTGCGAAAGTGTTTCACAGTAACATCATGTAGGTCAGTAATCTCCAAGTGCCAGCGCAAAGGGTTTGTGGAAACAAGTCAAGCGATGCTAGCCCAGCTCCTGGAAGGCTGAAACTCTTCACAATTCAGTTGCACATTAGAGAAATACGTGTTGGCTGGTGTCCTCCATGTGTACATGGAAGCTCTAGGATTCAACTGGCAAAAGGACACGATAGATAGGTTTTAGTCCAGGGAAAAGCACGTCCTCAAGATGAGTCACACCTCGTTTACTTTCACCTCCTTCATAAATACAAGGCTTCCTTTGCTGGGCCTCAGCAACATGCGGTATGTAGACCACCGAGACCTTAAGATACAACAGCATGGATCTAACGTCCCAATATCCTACATTTTTGCTATTTAGGGTATGCTAAATTTATCACTTAAACCTTAATCCTGCTTACATGGCTGTTTTGTGTTACAAACAGCCATTATCGCTCCGTACAATATAGAACTGTTTGTCAAACAATAACACCGCGATATAGCAGTACAGAGGTTGAAGGGTCAGAGCAAGTCTCTGTAGAGTTCACCTCAACATACCAGCCACCGTCCCCCAGTAACCCACCAATGCTCATTGCTCCTCAAGTTCTCTCAACAGCAGAACAGGAATAGCATTGAAGTCTTCTCCTATCTCTTGCCTGTCTTTTCTACTTAGACTGTTAGCTCTTTGAGGTGCTACGTACATTTCGATGTGCCTACTACAGTGCTCTCTGACCATGACTACAACAAATTCTAATGCATGAAGAAAATCGTTAGGGCTGCAAAATAAGAGGTTTTTTTGTTATTCATATTCTGAAAAACACCCTCTTTAAAATCAGAAAAAAAAGCTTCCTAACTGCTACACAGAATGAGCATTTCATTTTTATGGATACTTTGTATCATTTGATGGGTGAGAAGACTTCAGTGCAACACTGTTTCAAAGTTAAGAACTTGAAAATAGGTGTTTTTAAATAGGAAAATTTACAATTTGAACATTCAGAAAGCAAAAAACAATTATTACAGAACAGAACTGGAAATGAGTCAGCTGCTGCTATTCACTATGCAACTAATCATGATAAAGAAACAATTTTTGCTACACTTGTTTTAATAAACCTGTATTTAGATAGGGATTGGGCTTTTAAGTTAAAAGCAAAAAATATCCCAAAGTTTTAAGAGCTGGTGTGCCTATGTTCATTAACTGCTACAGTTTGCTTGGTCCCTTCCCTCCCCCCGCCCCCATATTTCTCCCTTCTCTGGAAAAATAACTTTTGTTTTTATATGAGATCACCAGATCACACATTCAGTGAAAAATTTCACACGCTGTGCAACTTGCCTACATTACACTTTCAGGCAGACCATAAGCATGTTGGTATGATTCAGATTAGCTATACTATGTGTATAATGAAGAGCTTGCACGTCACAGAAACATCATTATGGCGTTTTCGAGAATTGTGTCACTTCTTCCAAGAAGTGTGAATTGAAAAGACATCTAGGGCTAATTTGCATTTCAATTGGAGGTCCCACAAACCATTCCAGCTCAAAATAAAGAGTTATGCGAATCAGAGAGCTACGTTTACAAAGCAGGTTATCATAATCAGGGAATCATTACACTTGTAATGAGTTATAGGTAACAGAGATGTTCTGATGACACTTCTGGTCCACAGAAACATGAACCTCAAATCTCTTCTCGTATTTGGATAGGAGATGCCATTTCCCTTCCCCTCATTCTCTTCTTGTTCTCCAAGTTAGTTGCACAACAAGCTGTAGCTTTCTTTTCATACGCACTTCACAACGACCCTCGCTCAGCAGCCCTGCTCTCACCCCGACTCCTCCTCTCTCGCAGGGTTGCTCTTCCACACACACAGAGCTATAGGAACTTTGACAGATTCCAAAACTCCTCTTGTCTGAACAGCTTTGTGCTGCCAGCCCATAGGGTCAGAGAGATATCTGTTAGTCATAATGTTTCCCTGATGTTTACAGTTTTTAAGCAACCAATGCCCACAACATTACTGTAACCTAAACGGATACTGTCCCTACTTATAGGCACAGAGAGAGATTTATGTGGTTTGTCCAAGTCAGAAAATTCCCCAAGTAAAGGCCTAGGAATTCCTAAATTCTTGATTCCCAAATTACCACATACAAGGAATAAATAATCCAGTTAAAGCAAGGCAATAACGAGGCAAGAAGTAAATTTCAGTGAACAGCTGTCAGGAATTTTGTCCTCACCTGACTGCACCTTCCCTCTCATCCCAGGTCTCCAGGGAGAGCAGGCTGCCAAATGACGCTCAGCTAGACATGCTTTTTTATTGTACAGCAGGAACCAGCAGGATGTTTTCACTTTGACTCTTAAACCAGCTGTGTTCCCAGGCCTCCTATGATTTAGAGTTCAAATGCTCAGAGCTCCCAGGTGGTCACGAGTTACACTTTGAAATGGGCTTTTCTGCACTCCAGAAACTCCATGCATAGGCCATCGGGGGACTTAAAGACCTGCTTAGGAATTGAGCCTAGCCTCCTGCAGAACTCACAAGGACAAAGATGCCAATTTACACCTTGAACTTTCACCACCTTGATGCTCTTTTCAGTCTTCAGATAATTACGCCATCAGGCAACCCTTGGGCAGATCGGTCTGAGCAGTAAAGCCTGCATCCTCAGTCTAGTCCCTCAGAAAGCCTGCTGCTATAGCTAACCCTCTCACGGTAAACAAAGCTGAAGGTACCCTACGCTCTCCTAGACAGTGGAAGGAGTTCCCCTCTCTGTGCTGGGGAAGTGTCAGGTCTCTGTTTGGTAGAAATCAGATCACTCACAGAAGAAACCTTTCGACCCATTTTACAGGTAGCATAAAGAGCACGCGGTCTGCCCAAGCCCACAAGGTACACTATGGAAAAGGAAAATTTATGTTAATTCTTTGTATTTTGACCTAGGGCTCTTGACACTAGGTAGAAGTTTACTCTTCAGCATATTTAAAATGTGAAATACAAAATGCTTAAGAAAAATGCCAAACCTGTAGCTGGCATAATAGCAGCAGACAGCAGTCAGATACACGGAGTAGACAAACCAGTTTCCTAACATTCCAATACCCCTGTTCTGATATACGCACTAATAAATGAGCATAAAGCTACTAACAGCCACAAAGCCCAGCTGTTTCAGTGACTACACTTGGTCTTCACCCCGAAAGAGCTTACAGGACCACCCAGTGATCTATCAGCACTGAAGACTGCACACAAAACCAGATCTTCAGTTTGAAAAAAAACACCTTAATTTCCAGGCAAGTATTAATGCATACACAGAAGAAAACCACCGAACACATAAATTTGCATATGTGGTGTAACACCTGGGTAATGCAAGTATTACTCTTCCAAACGTAATAAACAAAAAAGATAGTATTTAACTTGGTGACATCTGTGGAGAATCTAGGACCTTTCTGAGGATGTTCTAAGGGAAAAAGCTAACGGGCAGCAGTGTTCTGGAACATAAGATATATTCTTCATGCACAGAATAGCGCAATTCTTTTTGGCTTCTGCATTTCCCCTTAGAAAAGGCTACCCTTTTTTGACCCTTACAGTAGACCAAATCATTGACAAAAATCTTACTTCTGACTTAGCATACTGAATCAGTGATAAGTTACAACTGGATCAATCTCACCAGGTCAAGAATGAAAGAAGACATGCAGCAGAATCTGAAATCTGCCCATAGCCCCAGAACACTTAAAAGCTTCTGCCACAATAATTAGCAATTAATTAATTAGCCAAAGCTGACAAATAATCACAAAGTTACAATCCACTGCAGCGAGCTTGGCTTTTCTTGGTCTACCCTCTAGACCCCACCTGTCGATTTGGGAACAGAGCAGTGCCTACATCCAGCACCCAGCTGCGAGGAACCAAAGACTGCGTCTGGACCACTCAGTCAACACTGTGGAGCACCCAGCCCAGCTCTGCACAACCCAAAAGACTCCCAGAAAGCCAACGTAGCAATAAATACAATTGCTGCTTTCCATTGTTTCCCTCACGCTCAGGAGACCAAAGATTAAAGTACTACTTCCAGGCACTTAGGGGGTGTAAGTCCAGCTTCCGTGTGATAGGCAAATGTTCTTCTGCCTTGGCAAATGCATCCTAGTGACCCCTCCAGTTGCACAAAATCAGCGTAGTTACGTATTGCTGCAATATGGTTTTAAAGCATTTCACTCCTATTTAATGTTCTATTCATTACTTTTCTCTGCCTGAACCTCCTAGGTCTTCCATTCTTTCTGTTCTCTTCCAGCTAACTTGTCACATCTTTGTTCTCTAAATCCCAGATTTCTTGTCCTCAAGGGGTGGAACCCAGGTTATCAAGCCTGGTAAAGAAATCACCTTAAGCTTTACAGCAAGGGCAGAAAAAAAAAAAATATTTGCACCCTACTGACTTAATGTTGAGTTTGCCTTTTAACTGGATTAAAATTGAACTACAACCCATTAAAAAGATTCAATCCCAGTAAAAGCAGAGAGAAGCACGAAAGAATACTTCGGTCAGTTTAGGATTGCTTCATTCCACAGCTCTCAAGTGTTAATACCAGTGGCAACCACAGGCAAGTTACAGTAAGGCATTCTCCTTGCGTAACATCTAGGAACAGTTCTCCCAAACACACTTCAGAATTACTTTCTGTTCTTTTGGGGGGTTTCAGAGGATGTCTGTTGTTACTAACAGCATGAAAAGAACATCCTAACAGTGACAATAGCATACTATTTTCACAATCCTTTTATTTTCACACTTTAAAGAATAATGAATGTTATTTCCACATAAGTAAAATTTAAACCCCCTTTTTGACTGGGGCGACTGAAGTGTGGACCCCTTGTCAGTAAAAGGTACTATTTTGAGCAGCAGCTAACGATTTACATATGCAAAAAGAACACTCACCATCACAATGGGGGGGGGAGAAGTAACCTCTCCTTTCTCTCCAAAACAGACTAAAAGAGGAAATCAAGATGCAAAGCTATGCTCGAAAGAAATATATGCATATGTGTGTTATATATTCAACACAGAAAATATGGTTAAGATGGATTTATTTCTTAGGGAGGGGGGTCGCAGTGGGGTGATAGGTATTTATTTATCTTCAAGACATCTTTCAGAGAGATACTAATATCAGATATGAAAAAGTTCTTTTCATAAAACTACCAAGAAGTGGACACTGCTACAGTAAGCTTCCCACTACAACAGAACCAATTTTAAATACAATGTAGGCATATAAATACAGACAAACAGAAGACCTAGCCTGCGAAAAAAAAGAAAAAACAAAAAAGTGTGTTTATTGCAAAATTTGTTTTTCTGGAGATCTGAAAAAAATATTCTAGTTTCTCTGTCCCATCCCCCTAATCCTCTTATTCGCAGACATTCTCTCCACGGCTATTTCATTATGCTTCAGTTCTGAAATTCACGTCAGTAGCATCCAGTACATTTTAGTAGAAAGGCTGCACGTAACCATACATCTTTTTATCCCACTGGGGAAAAACTTTTAGAAAATGTACATAGACACATGTTGAAAGTAGCCTGAAGACAAGGGGGTCATCTGTTTACATACTCTACATTTAAGAAATATTTTAGCATTTTCAACCTTATGATAGTACTGGGCATTCCTAACCACTTGAATTTTCAGCTTTCTCAAGTAACTATTTGCTATTTTCTTGCACAAATTCCAATCTGTTCTAGAAATTTATTTCTCCTGCTGAATTCCTAACCACATGCCATCAGTACAGTTATAAATTAAAAAACACTACTAAAATTATTTGAAGTAAAAATGAAGTAATTTCTGACCTACTCTGGATAGTTCAGCATGGGTATGTTTGTAATCAATATTTCTTTTTCATATGCCTACAACTTCTCATTCCACGTCTAAAAAAAAAAAAAAAATCCAAAAAAAAAGGACAGCAGTGACCACCGTATAGGGAAGATAATTTGATGTTACACAGTGCCCTTCATCCTCCAGCTGTCCCTAAGCACTTCACAAAACTGTAAGCCTCCTAGATGTACCACCACACGGGCAAATACAGCAGCTGTTCTCCACTCCACAAGAGCTCACCTCCAGCCAGAGTGATCTCATACTGAGAGGCTGCACATGAACCCAAGACACTAGGGAAACATTTACTCTATTTAAAACAAAAGACTATTGTATCTGTAGGTATAATGCTGCATGTACTTAGAATTCTAAAGTGTAAAAAATAAAGTATGGAAAATCAGTACTGTAAATGTATGTTTGATGTAACGTATCTCTTGACTAAAAAAAAAAAAAAAAA
>Ga0065711_1048859_pt1 | contig 11596 bp, 6 predicted proteins | sample Hoacrofraction12_FD_59098 | JGI IMG/M metagenome (GOLD analysis project Ga0065711, IMG submission 59098) | Hoatzin crop microbial communities from Cojedes, Venezuela - Epithelial fraction 12 v2 (version 2) | ecosystem: Host-associated > Birds > Digestive system > Esophagus > Crop | place... | reverse complement strand
GTCCCCTTGCAGCCTTCTCTTCTTCAGGCTGAACAAGCCCAGCTCCCTCAGCCTCTCCTTGTAGGAGAGATGCTCCAGTCCCCTCACCATCCTCGTAGCCCTCCGCTGGACACTATTGCAGCAGAAGTATACCCACATACCCACACCACATCAACAAAAGCGGCAGCGTGAAGCTCGTGTCTCGGCGGAGCGCTGCGGAGTGCAAAATGTACCATGTGGGCAGGTAGAGCCTGTCGTGCCAAAGGTGCGGACACCGGCACGCCTGCTGCGAGCAAAGGAGCGTGAGAGGAGCTGCAGGCAGAGTGCTGCTTCTGTCACCGTGTCACCGACACGGGCACACCAGGTTTCCGTGGTGTGGCGAGCCTTACCGAACCTCTGCATGGGAGATAATACAGGATCAGTAATAACCCTGTGTCAGATCTTCTTCAGGGACTGCAGGGATGATGTCAGCTGAAGTTTCTAGCCTTGGGAGTTTCTTCTCTCATCTCAGATTGCCATCTTCCCTCCCAGGAACCCACCGCTGCTCCGTCTTGCGTTTCACGCTCCCAAGTTTGTGTCTACTTGGCGAATTAGTGATGATGATGTTTTTTCACGGATCGGACACTGGAGGGTGCTAACGCAATGAGAGCTGAAATTGTTCTCGCAAATTAAAGGGCTCCCCGTTGTCAGTTGTGAAATAGTTTTCTTCTTTGTTGCAGCGTTTAAATGACAGACATGAATCGCGGTCCGTAGCAGTAGCGGATCCTGCTCGGCGTGTGTAGGGCTATAACCAAGAATATCAATAAAGTGTTAAGTCTGTGAGAGATTTCTTTCCTCAACCTCTATAAAAAAAAAAAAATCACTCATTTTATGTTCTTCACATTTTTAAGTGTATCTTTTGAGATTATGGCCTCGGGGTGAAATTTATTTGAAAGTGTGACTTTCTAGTGATAAAAACACTTCATCTGGCAGAACTGTTGAGCTGTATCTGCAGAATCTGCGGTTCTGCAAGGTCACTTTGGTTCACCTAAGCTAATGTTAACCTGATAGCGGCTCATGTTGGGGAGGAGGGGGGCACCTTGAACACCGCTAATCGAGTCCCCAGCATTGCAATCCTGGGCCTGATGGAGCCTCAGCTTACCTTGCAGCCACCGGCACTGAGCTACACACGAGGGAGGGAGGTGCAGGATGGGGCCTTTCGTCTGCCGTCGCTGGTAGGTCAGGCGAATCATGTTATGGAGCTGAGCCTTAGCTCTGGCGTTTCAAGTTCACTCAAACATTTTTGGCAGGTTAAAGTTACGCTGGCACATCTTTATTACCTGTCCACGCTGCTCCAGGTTTCTGCTGAACTGGGTCTCCACTCTCCTCTGCCCTCGGCAGAAAGACACAGGACCGACAACAGCTCCCTGTTGTGCACTCTGGCATCTCCATCCTCTGCGTTAAGGACTGTGAAACTACTGCCTCAGACAGCTCTCATTCTGGCAGCAGTAGAGGTACGATGCTGGCTAATTAATGCTAATGAGAAGCAGGGTGCAAAGCCGAGCATGTCCAGCTAATCACTGCTGGCACCCCAACCAGTCTGCTTAAAGCTAACGCGGTTCTGGACAGTCCTGCCCAGTCCTGTGCCTGTCTTTACGGACCCATTAGCCACGTGAAAGCCAGTATTCATAAAATGTGTGAGCAAACTAGAACTGGGTATGAATACACTTTCCTTAGAAGGCTTTCTTGTTTGGTATAAGTGGTAAATGAGGTCCTCCTCTGTCTTGTTCCCCTTTGCAAAAGAACAGGGCTGTCCCCTCCTGGAAAACATTGTTACTGTGCTCTATTGGTCAGGTTTTGTTCTTCCCAGATGTTGCAGTTTGCTTACCTACAGCTGGTTAAGTTTTTCTTTCTTTTGAAAATGCACATTATTGTTCTCCGAATTCCCCCTCGAATAGAAGATGCGGATGAGCGTGGACAGGGACCCCGTGGATGAGGAAACCAGAACCCGTCGCTGTCCTGTTCTGGCATTGGCTGAGATCCACTGCCCACCTCGCAAACAGATGCACAGCCAGTTTCAGGGCAAAGCTGCTTGGCACTTTCTTGGAAGCAGCAGAAACGTAGCCAGCCAGAAGTTTACACTTCTGCAAAAAGAGTTTTAGTAGCTTACCAGAATAGAGTCATAAGGGGATGTGAACAGAAAAGCTTTTAAAATCATGGTGATAACTAGCGGTACTGAAGACAGCCTGCTTGAGAGGAGATAATTTAGTCTAAGCACAAGAAAAAAGATCTGGTTGACCGTGTGTTCGTCTCGTGTACCAGCTTTTAAGAGACGACCGCTTCTTCCATCACACCTCCGTGCTTATGAGCAGGGAGCCAGGTTACGCCTCCTGGCGTCATTTCAAGAACCGACATGCTAGCTGTGGTGCCAAAAGGATTTGCAGTTGTGCATTTTATGTAGGCGGTGTCCTAATTTATCCCGGGAGACCTTTCTCTGGGAGAGAGGCTTAACGGACCTTCCACCAAACCTGCTTGATCGCGTTGAGTTTGAATGCCGCCAACTGCGGGATGCTGTCTTCGACGCCCCAGGCCACCCTTGCTCCGTGGCCCTGCATGGGGAAGGAGCTTGTTCCCTTGGGAAATGCTCGGTGCCTTCCAGCGCTGAGCCTTCACGCGCATGTGCGGTGTTTCTTGGCTACTGGTAAAGGCTGGGTGAGTGGGGTCTCGGGAGTTTTCATGCCTTTTGGGGAGGTCGGGCTGCTGTGCTTGAAGTATTTTCTCTTAAGAGTCATTCTGGCAGGTAAAAGCCCCTTGATGCTAAGAGCTTTGTAGGGTTTCTGCTGATGACCCGCAGCATGGTATTTGCTCCTGTCCTCGGCACATCGGGTGCTCTCCCGGTAGCAGTCTCTCCCAGACCCCTTTCTTATGCCTCCCTGAGCTCTGAGCCTCATCGTTTGCAAAGGGGAAATCCTCGATTTGCCCTTCTTATTTTGTCAGCCAGGCTGCGCACGGAGGTGTTTCTCCGTCCGCTGCCCTTTTCACGCCTCCGTCGCCCGCCCTGCGGGCCGTGGAGCACAGCAGGTCTGCAGAACTTCGACTGCAAGTGGGTCTGGAGGTCAGCTGCGCGGTGACTGAGCCCCCCAGGTGTTGGACAAGTCCCCTTTGTAATTTTTCCCTTATTTTCTCATTGGTGCTATATATACTTGTCAAGGCTCCGTGTGCCCGTTAAATCTCCTACCGTCACTGGCGTAAATAGGATTTGCCCATCCCTGTGAAACGGGCATCGGGGCGGCTGCCTCCCTTGCCTTCTCCAGCCCTTTGCAGGCTGGGGTTGAGCAGTTGTCATGGGCTGAGCGGCCGAACCCGCTTTCTTCTCTGCCATTTTAATTAAAAATGGTTGGCATCAGGGGCTCTGCAGCGATGAAAGGGAAATGATGAAACTGAAGAATTCGGGGCATAAAGTTGATCTCTAAATTTTAACGTACTCATTGCACTTAAACAGTTGATACATTTTATTATTGAGCTTTCAGGTGACCTAATTTCCCTTAGTACTGTACATTTAGCTTTATACATCTGCACCTAATTTGTAAAAAAGGACTTAATGAGAAACTTCAAACAGTTTAAATGTCAATTACAAAGAAAGCGAGGTTTTAAAGTTCCAGTAATCTGTCCATATTGGTCATCGAAACATGATCCCAGGTGGACGTTAATTCGAGACAGATGGCATTCCAAAGGCACAATTACAAAGAGCTTATATATTTTCAACACTAACAAGCTGTCACACTGTGTTGTAGCTACACTTCCACTACTGTATAACCACAATTGCCGCTTTATCTGCTGCGGACTCGGTAATAAAGGGGTTTGATTCCCCACTCTTGATATTGTCAGTGGGATTTTGGGGGGAGTGAACTGGAGAGCAGGGCTAGTTAGAGTGAATATCTTTCATTCACTTAATCTGTTGGGTGGGGGGGTTGTGTTTGGTTTTATGTTTTTTATTTATAAGTTGGTGAAATGCTCTTCAAAGAAAGGAGGGGAGTTATTGAAAGTGGATATAACAAGGCTAGATCGTCGCAGACATATTTCTAATTCCTGGCAACGTTAATTGACTTTAGTCTTATCAGCTGCTGGGCAATAGCTATGATGATTTGTTAAAACGCCCAACATCCTAGATGTTTTCAGTTAAAAAGTCATCTGAAAGCCTGTGGAGTAGCGCGCGTGTTGCTTGGAAGACTGAAGTCCAGGGGATTGATAGTGACTTGACTTGAGGTGGTGCAAATGGGCAGCAGCTCAGCTGCAGCCAGGCAGGAGTGCTACATCCCGTGCGAAAGGCGGTTTGAATTATTTATAGGTTTCTGTAAGTATCCCTAGGCCCAGAGGCAGAGGTGGAGGGGCTGAACAAAGCAGGGTCAAGGTAGGATTTCCGTTAGACTGAAGCATCAACATGTGATGTAGCTGATCTAGTTGAAGATGCCCCTGCTTATTGCAGGGGGGTTGGACTAGACGACCTTTAAAAGTCCCTTGTAACCCAAACTGTCCTGTCATTCTGTGTGGGAGATGGCAAGGTTTGTTGTAGAAGGATGATGTTTGGTATCCACTTAGTAGTTGAGGTGGGCGGTGATCTACATAATTGAATGATGAAAGCTAACTGGGCATAATTTCCACTGAATTTTTTGTGTTTGTTTCTTGAAACCAGGTCATGTAAAAGCAAGATTTGCACCGCTATGACTAGACAGTGGTTTAATAGGCTTTAAAAATTCTGCGCTGTTAGAAGCGAGATTAATAATGCTCGCCAGGAAGGTTTTTTAAGCTCCTATGAGCACATGTATCCTCTAAAGAGGTACTGAGAATGAAGAGCTGGTATTTCTGCTAAGTTATCTACCTTGCACTGGAAAGTGGAGAAGAAAGCAGAAAGCCTAAGACGCTTCATCCTTGGAAGGCAGGAATTAAAAGGTAAGGCTGTGCTCTTTAATTTTTGTTTTTCATTAATGGATGTTGTAAATGTGTCTTTTGAAAGCGTCTTACCCAGCTTCCTTTTTGGAGGAGACACGAGTGCTATTTGAAATATGCAGCTTGCCAACAAGCAAATTGGACTCCTGAGCCACGCTTGAAACAAAATGCCAATTTTACCTACAGTTTTACTAGGTTTCCTGGTTTATGCAGTGGCATTTGAATGGCCTCTAGTAATTGTTTTTAGCAGAAAAAAAAATTCAAACAAAAATGAAAAGCACAACCCAAAGCTCATTAGCACTGTATTTGGCGTGCCATGAATCGTTAAATCTTTATATAAATGAAAAAGTAATTTGTAACAAACAAAATCCTTTATTTTTTTGGAAAGACTTTCTTTTGAATTTTTGTTCGGGCTGCGGAGGTACAGTATGCTTTCCAAACGTTGAATGTTATTACCAGAATAGGGGAGGAACCAATTCATGTTTTAATTAAATATTACGTAACCAATTCATGTTTTAATTAAATATTACGTATAATTCTTGAGTGTCAGATATACTTAGTGGTGCTAAGTGAATAAAATTAGGCGGAAAACAAAAGACAATAAATAAATGCTTAGATAGGGTTTTTTAACCTGAATTTTTGTAACCTAAATTTGATGGTAGTGTGTGTTGATCTCAAGTGGTTTCCCCTTGGATTTTCCCAGTGCTTATCGGGGTAACATACTGCAGCCTTTTTATTTAGATCAGGCTTCGCTCTGAGAGTTAACTAATTGTTCGAGCCCAAGTGGGAAACTTTCTTGCACCTGGAAAAATTAGGAGAGCAAAAGCAAGAGACATGTCCGCATCCTTTCCCTGGTGGTTCTTCACCTGCGAATTTGAACTGCAGCAGTAATAAAAGTTTTGTGGACCTCATTTTATGTGAGATCATTAAGCGACAGGAGAATTCAGGACTAGCTGCCCTTCATAATTCAGGACACTGAAAGGTGCCATTTATAAGCTCAAAGTGCCTGCAGGAAGGCAAAACAGGCTTGTAAAACCCGCACTCCAAACCCTGGAAGGGAACCGGTTTGTATTGCTGGCTGCAGCCTTCGAGTGGCAAAATCGCAAAGGTGGTGGGGACTGGGTTTAAAAAAATGGGAAAACACCTGCCTCTAAAAGCCGATATAATATCCTGGGTTTTCACACTTCTTGTGTTGATCTGTCTTTTGTCCAAAAAACTCCCACAACCTCCCGGGCAATGATCCCAGTAAAAGCCTTATCAGTTGCAGTGCCCAGCTGTTGGGCTCATCATCTCTCCTGCTATAGCCCACTGTTTTGCTGAGCTGCCAATTTGGCTGTAAAATAAATTTCTCCTGACTTTTTAATAATATTGTGCAACCGGTGTCCTTTGCCCGTTATGTGGGCTGGGCGTTTTGTAGGGAGAGCTCTCGCCGCCATATCGCTTGAGAAGCAGCAGCAGCGTGCACAGCGCTTGAAACGAGGAGAGGTCTTCAGCAAAGTGGGTGATAGGCAAGCATACCCAGTCTTCATAAAGCTGATTGTTACGGCTCTAAACAGGCAACGTAGTCTGCAAAATGCAGAATACGCTGCAGGACCTAGAGAGCCTGAAAGGCACTGCGGCGGCAGCCCAAGGAAACGTGGAGTCCAGTGTTTATTCTCCGCGCAGGTCCTGCTTTCACTACGTGCTCCCCTGTCACTCCTCAAATGAGAGTCGGAGCAATTGCTTTTAAGTTTATGACGAAAATGTGGGAATTGTTACCTAGAAATGAGGCATCCGTATCTGTAATCTTGAATGGCTGGGGATGAACTTTTCTACTCCAGCCGATGTAAGCCAACTATTCACGGTCTCATTAACATCCCATGACTGAAGTTCCTTGTGTGACAGTTTGCACCATCGGAGGCTATATTCCCATGAAGACAAGGGCCGGCTGCATGTCAAGTCTTCCTGCAGCGTCTTTGCTTTATTAATCCGTGCTAGTTCAATATCTGCGTGTTTATGCACACTGATGTCGGCAGCCGCGGGCTATATGGTGTGGTATCCAAACTGTCGTCCCTCCGTACGTCGATCACGCAGGAGCCAGAGAAGCAGCTGCGCTTCAGAAGTGGATTGGTATTATTCCATTTTCTGACGCTGATTTTGTTGCCTAGATTGACGTGCTCGGGGCCCCAAACACTGCGCTGAGTTTAGTATGGCCCCAGGGCCCTTGCAGAGTCGACCGCAGGACTCAAACCTTTATATCCACTATTAAAAGGCCGTTATGTGACTGTTTATGTTAGAGCCAGGTGCTTTGTGGCCTGTGGACCTGTTGTTACTTGACAAATTAATTTTTTTCTTTCTTTATGGTCAAAATGGGATAAGCATACTTACCCGAGTACCTTGCTCTTCGCCAGTGGTCTGGCTGCCATCAGCAACCACTTGGGTTTCTGCGAGAGGACGGGAGTCGGGGTTTTCCAGCTCTCTGTAGGGATGTGTCCAGGGCAGCATTCCTGTTACTTCTATATTTTCTTTGCGAGGGACATATGACTCCTAGATGTCATGTCATCAGTATATTTTTAATGAAATTTTCTGTGGTATTTTTCATTTACATTCCCTAGTTTGTAGTGCGTTTCTGGTTTTTGTGGGTTCATTTATTTAGGCTTTATTAATAAATGCATCCTTTGCAAGCTTATTGCATTAAACTTTCACTTATTTTTCGTTAAATCTGTAGCAGTACTAAAGCACTGAAGGTGCTTTGGGTTGGGTCAGTACCAAATAGTGACTTCAGCATACTGGGAGTATAAAATTTGTTTTCTTATGAACTGTTTCTTTGGGAAGTTGATAGATGTGAAAGCCATTTAACAGCTGGGTTTTCTCCTTTCCCATTAAACTAAGCTACTGAGGAAATCTTCCTACTGCTACACGCTGCAATATGTCAGAAACACCGTTATGTTATAGTTGCATCATTATCTAAAGGAAAAATTGAGTGTGGGTTTGAAGTCGACAAGTGATGAAAGTAGCCCTGAGGTTGTCAATTAGAAAGCCAAGGCCTGGAATTGATAAGTTAATGGCCAGTTCCCTTCTCACCCCCTTGCTTTGCTGCCGGCTCCCGCCTCGCCCCGCAGCAGCTTTACTGCTCGGAACGTAAAGAAAAGGCTTGCTTTGGTTTGCATCCCTGAATTTGCCTCACTAATATGATTCACTTAAGTTCTTGGCTGGTTGCAATGTTCTTAGTATAGACAGATAGTTAAACAAGGAGAAATGAGATGCAGCAGATAGAAAATTTAATCTCAGAATTATGCCCCCTTTTTGCCTTTTTTTTTGTTTGTTTATTTTTTGTTTAAATGTTGAACCATTAACACCGTTGTTTCAGACCATCCTGCCGCAGCACACAGGCACTGCTGCTAAACTTGCCATAATTTAACTTCTACCGTATGTTTGTTTGCAGTTTTTAAAACCTGAAATTTAATGGCAGCCAGTTGGAACCCATGTGTTCCAGTTAAAGGGGGAGGGCAGCACATGCGGTTTTTCCTGAAGGGAGATACTGGTTACCAAAGTTTATGATCTAAAGTAATATAATACATAGTGTTTCTATTTTGCTTGGGCAGGACGGAACTAACATGTTGCCATTTCTCCCGAGGAACACATGGGTTTAGATAAATAGGTAAATTATGGAAAATAACAAGCAGGATTTATTCAGATTTTAATCACTCTTGGTATGCTGTGTTGTGAGAACAGTAGCCTTGTGAAAAGAGCTTTAAAGTAGTATTAGAAGTAGAATATAACTCAAACAGGCATTATGCAAAGCAAATCATGTAATTCGTCTTCATTTTTTGAAAGCCTTCTGTACAGTGTGAGGTTCTGGGGGCTTGTAAGAGGTTGCAGATGGGCACCCCCTCCGCAGCCTGAGGTTTTCTGCTCGTGGCACAGCTGCTTCAGTGACAATGGAAGTTCAAGATTTTTTCCACATAGCCCTGTCTCAGGCTAGAACAGATGAATAATAATCATGGGTATGAGAAGGCAGTTTAATTTGTAAGCATATTCAGTTTTTTGACCTTTCTGGTGGTTTCACTGTAACCAGAAAACATCTGTTGAATAATAAAAAAAAAAAGTCAGTTGCTACTTACCTGCCAAAATCAAATGGAACAGGGAGCTCTGAGCATGGACTGCTGCTCTGGAGTCCCTCTCTCCTCCGGCCAGATTTCAAAATATGAAATAAACCTTATTCTAGCTTAATTCATAGGAAAAGAGATGCGACATCGTATTAAACAGTTCAACGTTGGATGGTGCTTCCTCTGCCCGACGTGCTAGCTTTGCCCAACACACACGTGGCAGAGCTTTTGCAGTGCTTCAGGCAGAGGTTTGGTGCAGGAGAGGTAGTACGTGATTTTCCAAAAGTACATGTTCCTTCTGTGCCGTACTTTGACTTACTTCTTGAGATAGAAGATTTATGTCTCATAGTACCCATAAATAATGAAAATACACAGTGACACTGAAAATAGACAATGACATTTTTGATGAGAGGTTTTGTTTTCTTGCGTGTTGTGACTCTGGTGTTTCTAGTGCTACAGCAATAAGCTCCTGTGGTGGCCTGTTTCAAGAGAGGTTATCTCGAGATGAAGAAAGAACACTCTTATTTAGTTTAGCCTGATCTGTTCAGGTATCACACCTACCAGCATAATTCTGGGGTTTCCTGCTAAGTTGGTCCTTTCCTTGGATTGCCGTTTTGTCTTTGGAGGAATATTCTGTAGTTATTTTCCGAATGAGGTTCTGAAAGTTAATGGTGTTGGGTCAGCAAAGCTTGTCTTCTGGGGGATAGTAATCTCTTTCTGGACTTCCCTTCTCTTAATCTCTTTCATTTGCTTTTATATACCTGTCAGCCCAGCAGGGTTGTGAGGTACATTCACATGCTGTATGGAAGCCAGTCAGCCACATTTCGGTGGAGCCAGTCACAGCTCTGCAAAAGGTAGACCGATGCCAAAAATCTCCATCTTTTTCAGTGGGTTGCTGCAGGATGTTGGTCTCTGCTCTTGTGGCTGTTTTTTTCCCCCTCCCCTTTTGTTTTTGCTGCTGGTTAACTGTCTTTTCTCACCTATGGTACCTTTTCAGTCTGAGAATCCCTTCCTTGCCATGTGTTTCTTTACTTTTGTAATGCCTTGAGTACATCCATGTCTTTCAGCGTGGATGAAAATTTGACTTGTGTGCTGTCTGCTCACCAGTTCACACTAGTGACTTCCCTACATCCACAGCACATGAAGCACAGGGGTGGTAAACAGTGCCCATCTTACAGTGAAAGCTATGGTGCTCTACAGAGATGTTACCAGTAGAATTGGTTTTTTCCCCTCTTCCCTATCTAAGGAGGAACAGTGCCATTTTAGGAGGAAAAGGTTCTTTCTTCCCAGGAAGGCTGGGTCCACATGAACCCTTCAGCTTTCTAGAAGTTTGGTTGCATTGGATCACTTTTGTCTGAAGGTACAAAACCAGAGTCAGAGCTTTTGATGCTGTAGAGCTTTCTAGGGCTAAAAATCAAAGGTGCTTCTCCCCACCCACATACTTTACCTTATCTGACAAATACAGCCTGAGCAGTACTCCTTCCTCCCCACTTGAGCATTCTTGAGCGCGGGGCTCCTGCCCTGCTTCATTTTCATCCATACTCAGAGGAATGCTGGAAAGAAATGAAAATTACTTATCAAAAAGTGGTGTGGCATTTCCTGATTTTTTTTCATTCCGATATGGAATCTTGAAATAGGGAAAAACTTGTCTAGATTCAGTAATTTGAAACATTTGGAATGGATAAGAACCTGTGCTATACAGCAGAAATTTTTTTTTTAAAAAAAAAAGGAAACACAGTGCTTGCACAAAGGCATGTTTCAGAGCGAGAGAGCTGACTTGGCATTTCCAGATTTTTAATTTCTGAACCAAAATTGAAGTCCATTGTTGCCTTTATGCAGTCAAGATAGATTTCCTTTGAGTATATCTGAAATGATACAGAGTTCAGTTAAGTCAACTTTGTCTTTAAGGTCAATATCATCGTCTAAGACACTTGATATTAGCAGGTTGTCGTCCCACAGGAGCTCAGCACCAATGTTCCTGAGCAAGATAAACCGGAAAATGAATTTGCTGTCAAAGGGATGCATTGCTTTGGGCAGCTGTGGGGGTTTTTAATCAGTTTCTTTGACCATTTTTGCCTGGAATATGATCTATTAACTTCAAAACACAACCAACAAATGGAAGTATCTAAAAAAGAAGAATGAAAGCATGATGGTTCAGGTTTGTTGTTGTAATCTGTGACTGTATAGAACCGCATATTCGTTGTACAATGGCAATGGCAGAATTCAATGGTTTCAAACCAAATGTAAACTTTTTGGGGGAAATCAGCAACACTTTGGGCCTTTCTGGTACTGTAGACCTCAAAGATGTTTGGAGGCCTTGACTTCAGAGACTGAAATATTCACCACCTCCCCGAATCGTCTGTTGCAATGCATGGCAGGGTCTGCTGTGTGGAGAGGGCTGCAGGATGTCTTTGCTCCACAACCATGAAGGGATTTAGTTTAGAAGAGAAAGATATTGAAGCTTTTTAATCACAGAATCACAGAATCACAGAATAGTAGAGGTTGGAAGGGACCTCTGTGGGTCATCTAGTCCAACCCCCCTGCCGAAGCAGGGTCACCTACAGCAGGCTGCACAGGACCTTGTCCAAGTGGGTCTTGAATAT
>Ga0065711_1048858_pt1 | contig 11596 bp, 6 predicted proteins | sample Hoacrofraction12_FD_59098 | JGI IMG/M metagenome (GOLD analysis project Ga0065711, IMG submission 59098) | Hoatzin crop microbial communities from Cojedes, Venezuela - Epithelial fraction 12 v2 (version 2) | ecosystem: Host-associated > Birds > Digestive system > Esophagus > Crop | place... | reverse complement strand
ATGTGGAATAAAGGATATTCCAAAGCAAAACCAGACTACAGAAACATTATGATAATTAAGTACCTTGAAGATCACAAACTTCATTACTCACAAGCTGGCAGGTCATAAGAAAGGCGCAAGTACGTTTTTATGGCAGGAAATACGTCCATTAGATTACACCATTAAGTCATAGACACCAGTCATTGTATCCTCTTGCTTATGGGTTTCGTATTGACTTTACCTTCTATTCAGTGCTGTAGACAAGAGGGTAGCATTAAAGACAGGCAGATAAAACCGCTTTTACCTGATGGTTAAGTCATGTTTTTTGTTCAGGCAGACATACATCGCTGAAGTATGAAATGGTGAAACTGCAAAAAAGCCACTCGGAGTGTAAGCTGTCCCTTGCAAAAGCCTGAAAATGAGAGCTGTATGATAAAACACCTTTTTCCATTTTTTTCCCAGTTCCTTCATTATACCCGCTAATGTTTGGCTTTCCTCCTCTTTTTGAAATCTTAACATTTTTCTTCACTGTTCCTGGTGGCACTTTGCCTTTGTGCAGTGATTAAATCTCCTCAAATAGAAGAGTGGCTAATTTGCTAATTAATGCAGCTGACACCTTACTCAGCTGCTGTTCTCATTCTCCACATCCCTTTCTGCAGTTTGTGGCTGGATGTATCTTCATCACATGGCCAAAACATAGTGGCTTCCCATGATGGATGTCATTCTGTGATAGGAGTATGTGTGTGCTGGGTGATGCAACCACGGGTTTCTAGTGCATTCCTCATACTTCTGGATGACAGAAGGATGACAGAGCATGACACTTCGTGTCAGGTGACCAGAATTTGGGCCCTCCCATCGCCCCCACCCTCGCTCACTCCCACAATCTGTGTGTGCCATTGCTGTTCCTAAAGCGTGCCTGTCCCAAGCCTTCAGTCTGGTTGGAATGTTCGTTGTTCTCTCGAAGAGTGAGAAGCAGCAAGGCCATTGTCTGAAAAGCAAGGTGCAGTCCAAAGGTAGAGCACCATTGCTCGTAATACTCCAACCCATTTTAGAGAAATCAGTGTGCCTCATTGCCTTTTCTTAACTTCAGGATGAGACCTTCTTGGCTGTTACGTCATCTAGGCTGTTGGTACTTAAAACCCTGTTAATTCTTAACTCCGTTCCCTGCCGCCTTCCGTTTCAGCTCGTGTCACGTATTAGAAGCAGCGCGTTCTGCTGCTTCTGCCAAATCCAACATACTGCCGCTTATTTTTCTGTTCCTGCTTCCCTTGTTCCCCTTACGGGCTGGAGTCCCAGTGCAACACAGCAGTTAAACATATGTTCATCTCCAACTGATGAAGTGTTTTGCTGAGTCAGGACCTTTGCATTCAGCACGGCCTGTCTGAGTGCGAGTAGCCTTTGAAGTCTGAAAGGCACAAGGAGAGTTCCTCGGCGGCACAGAGAGGACCAGTTAATTCTTTCTTTTATTAGTGTCTTTGATTCTTCAGTATAGTTGCTCCTAGATTCCCATTTTTTACTTTCTCTGCCTTATTGTACCATCTGCCTTTTGGCTTCACATCACTCTGTTCTTTCATTTACCACTCGTCTTCCCTAGAGTTGGGAAGCGTAATTCTGCTTTCTACCTCATAACATTTGCTGTACGGTACAATCAGTTTAACTGAGTTGGCAGTTCATACTGGCTGGTCCGTGACCTCCTGCTGGTACCACCAGGCAGGTGACCGAGAATGCCACTCCCATGCCACGAGACCTGTCCCAGGACACTAGCTCACCTCCATTTGCCCTGACAGGATAAAAATATCTGTGCTGGGCTAAATGTGTGCTTAATACAAGAGTGTTACTGTGTTTTGTATGGGAACAGTGGGTGCACGCAGCTGCTTCAGAAAGAAAAGGCTTGAAAATTCGGAGAAAAGTGGAATGGAGGCTGCTAATTAGATCCTTCTCTCAATCTCTGAGCCCAGAGCTTTCCCAGAGCTTTGGTGACTTAGCACTGACTCAGACAGACATGAGTCCTTTTGATGTCTTTGCATATTTTCTTTTTTAAACCCACTGCAGCTTCGCTTTGAATTCAGAAGTTTTGCTGGCGTTGCACTCCCGGGTCACTCCGCTATCGCAGGCAGGCCGCCACGTGCTTGCTTTCCTGAGTGTGCCAAGCTCCATATTCCCACCTCCCAAGCAGCTAACCCCTGCTGCATCTTCTGGAAAGCTGTTCCAGAGCCATGCTCTTCTGCTCCTTGAAAATCTTTTCTTTTGCAAGCTTCCTCTACAAGTGTGTTAATTCTAGTGATACGTGTCTAAATTCACCCTGCATACGCCATTTTGATTATAACACTGTGAAATAGCTTTTTTTGATCCCTTCTTAAGCGATGGTGTTTCCAGACTGGGGTTATTTTGGGGAGCTGCTGTGTGGCAGAGTGTATGTCCATGCATGTATCACAGCATTCCTGTTCAGTACATTTGTTAACTGTGTAGGCTGAAGGGCAGCTCTTGATCTCAGAGTGTAACTCATGTTTAATCCGTAGGGTACATGGTTCGCTTACACCAAGAGACAGAATTCAGTCCGGCTGCGTGGGGAAGCATCTTTCTGTGTTACTTCACCGCGCTGTCGGCCAGCTCTGTTGACAGTTGCACGTATGTCTGAAATGACTGTGATGGACTGTGACACTTGGAAAAAAAATTGACCCCATGAGCGTATGTCTTAATGAAAACTGTATTAATAAGTTGTTTAGTGGTTGTGGATGCTTTTGATGTTGAGTATTTTGCAAGCCATATAGCGGCATACAGTCACTTCCTTCACACTGCTGCGAAACGGTGTAAAGCTTAGATCAGTAACAGGTCGTGACACAGCAGCAGTACGTAACGCCTCAAGGCACACTTTGCAAAACGTGATGTTTGCAGATTGTCCTGTCAGAGTAGCTCAGACTGTCGCTGCCTCTCTGTTTCTGCTGCCAGAGGCATTTCCGTGGATATGAGCCCTTCTGGCTTGCAGGTGCCGTCGCCATTTCGCAGAGCCGCGACGGACGCCCGGCCCTGTGAAAGAGCGTGAACTTACCAGAGCGCGCAGCGCGGCGGAGGGCACCTGAAGGTTGGCTGCGCTGTGGTGTTCCCGGTTGTGTTTAACTGCTGTCAGATGTGATTATCACAGCAGGGGAGAGCCTTCTGCCAGGCTTCCTCGCGTTTCCGAGAGGAGGGAGCCGAGCGTCTCTTCAAATAGTCGAGCGAGCCTCAAAGCTGTTACCTTAGGCAAAACTAGAATGGAAGGGTAACATTTTAATTGTCTGACAAGCAGTGGATTTGGGCTTTTATTCAGCAAAGCACATGAAGTCTGTTGACTTCATTGGGAGCGTGATATTTAAATCTAAGCATGTGTTTAAGTTAATTCCTGTGGTTTCCAAGCGAGGCCCTCGGGGAGAGCACTTCTCGCTTCCCCTGCTTGGGAGGGGAAAGGCCTTGGGCACTGTGCCTAAAAAAGTCAGGGCACCAGGGCAAAGGGGTGTCTCTTCTGCACAGCTCTACAGGAATAAGCAATGTCCCATCTCTTGGGAAAGGGGAGGAAGCGACTGGGTCCTCGATCTGCGCTCCCTCACCTCTCCGTGGGGTTTCTCTGTCCTTCGTCCTGGCCATGCAGGCAGATGAGCAAGGATTTCATGCACTTGCAAGGGGCATTACTGCTGATTCATCAATAACTGGCTCTTCTCCAGACCCCAAACAGCTCCTGAGGCAGAAGAGGTCAAATCTAGCTCAACATTTTACCTAATGTAGCGTGTGCACGCGTTTTTATCGGGCGATGGCTTCTGCATCCTCAGCACAGCTGCCTTCAGATAAAGCGACTTTCATCATTTTATGGAACCTGTAAGAGCCACAGCATATTTTTGTAACGACAGTTTAATTTTCAGGTTTTTTTAGTTTTCTGACTCATATTCCTTTTCTCCAGAAACATAAAATGATTCATATACCCAAGCACTTAACTCCTTTTACATTTGTAAATGGCACTTCATGCATGCTTAACGAGGGTATTCCAAACCGCTAAAACCATAATTTGCTTATGGTACATAGTAAGGTTTGAATCCTGCAAAGACTTACATTAATGCTTTCAAGTTCATGGTAGGTTTTTGCAAAGACTTACGTTAATACTTTCAAGTTCATGGTAGGTTTTTGCAAATGGGGAGTTAGAGCCAGAATGTCCACTGGCTTAGACTCAGTGAGTGTTTGTGGTCCTCATAAGCTCTGACACAGCACCTGGGAAGAGAAAATAAGAGAGAAAAGTGGAATTGGTGCTATAAATCGTATGCAGAAAAGAATGCAGAAGAGGCTCTTTTATTGCTTTCACAAGGGTAAGAGTTGAATATTAAAGTACATTAGAAACAGGGGATGGAAAGAGAAGATGAAAAATTTTTTTTTCTTTCACTGTGCTCCAGAATTTCTAAAATTAAACTCTGTGTCTTATTATTTTTATTGGAAGATACGAGGGAAAAATCCTTATGCTGGATAATTCAAAGCCCAGATAGATTTATTTAGACTCAAAATATACAGTACTAGCTAGCACTGCCTTTTTAAAAAACTATTACACTGTTACTCAGGCAATGCATGCAATTTTTTATTTTCTTTTTAAAATGGAATCAAGTAAGTTATAATGTGGAGTTTTTAATCTCTTAATCCAGACTTTTTCTCCCAGATCTTCCAGGAATCACTTCAGATAATTCAGTGTCCAAAAATGTCCTACGTCTTTTTCATTTGTCTGTATAACAGACAGAATTCTAAAACCAGTAAAATCTTCCAATGTGAGTTGAAATTTAGTAAATCATAAATGCATTTTGGGGCTCCAGTTTATGTTCTGAGAATCAGATTTCTGAAAAAGTCAAAAACCTTTTTTTCAGGTCATTGAATTAGTGTTGATTGCAGGTATCTGTTCATTTTCAGATATTTTATTACTTTGTCGTGTTCTATGTTATTTTAACTTTGTTGCTGTTTTTTGGTTACAATCTTCCTCCTTTTTGTTGCATAAAAAGGCAAAATTCTCTCCTTCTTCCTCCCTCAATCTCCAAGAAGGAAAAAAAAAAGGAAGAGTTAATAAGCTTCTGCTCTGGCAGTGATTTATAGCTCACTAATATTGGCGAAGGAGTACAAGTGAAATAACACTATTAGTTAGGAAAGGACCATGAATTGCATATCATAGAATCGGTAAGGTTGGAAAAGACCTCTAAGATCATCAGGTCCAACCGTCAACCCAACACCACCATGCCTACTAAACCATGTCCTGAAGTGCCACATCTACCTGTTTTTTCAACACCTCCAGGGATGGGGACTCCACCGCTTCACTTGGTAGCCTGGTCCAATGCCTGAACACTCTCTCAGTAAAGAAATTTTTTGTAATATCCAACCTAAACCTCCCCTGGCTCGACTTGAGGCCATTTCCCCTTGTCCTACTGCTAGTTACTTGGGAGAAGAGACCAACACCTGCCTCACTGCAAGCTCCTTTCAGGTAGTGGTAGAGAGCAATAAGGCTTCCCCTCATCCTCCTCTTCATCACGTGTCATGTGCATTGAGCTTTGCAGGACCTGGAAGGGGTTTGGCTTTTTGCCATCAAAGCTGTTTTCCAGTTGCAGATGTAGTCACCAGGTGACTGGCACCAGCCCTGACACTGCTTCAGTAAGTGGGTCCTGGTGCTCCCACCCTCGCGGTGCTGGTGTCCACACAACGTTCCATTTAAAGGCTCGGGAGCATTGCTGGACTTTCCAGAAGGTGCAGGGGATAGCCAAAGCCTCCAATTTGTTCATACTTTTCAGATGCTTTTCCAGTGCTGTTGTGGATAAATGCGGTTTGCACTCCTGGCGCTGCTGCCATCAGGTGTCTGCTGATCAGTCCCAAGACAGTACTTACTTCAGAGAGGGGCAATGTATGGAGAAACAGTGTGTTCCTGAAAAGAAGTTACTCTGGGTGATCTGAGGTCCCGTGCAACTGTTAAATAGGTGATGAGGACATATCCTAGGATGCCAGAGTAAGATCTGTGATCCCCCTTGAGGGAGAGTGATGGACTCCTGAAAAATGGGCTGGATGAGGAGGGAGCATTTCAGGGTTGAGGGTCTCAGTGATGCTCTTCCTGTTCAGTTCACACAAGAAAGAACTGCAATCGGTTTTGTAACATCTGGTCTGTGGCATTTGCTTGGTGGCTTCTCCCTCTGCGCTCTGTGGTCTTTGTTCCTCTGAAGGCTCTTATTTGGCTTGCGCTGTCTCTGTCGGGAGCTGATAGTGCACTTCTTTGCGATGATTCACCAAGCATTTATTTAGGGGCTGTGCTGCATCTCGGCAGAAATCTTTCAATATTAAAAATATGTCTTAGCAATTTACATCAGCTACTAGATTGGCACCTAGGTTACTTTTGTCTTCAGAGCTGACCACCAAGAAGGAAAAAAATGTTTCGCTGGCCTCAACTTTTCCATAATTGGGAAAGAGATCTTGAGTTGTCAACACGCAGTTTTATGTGAAGCGTGCACTAAATGCAAGATACCAATTTGGGGCTTTTGCCTCTGTTAGAGTGTTGTGAGACAGAATGCTTCTCTGGGAGCCCCTGAGGGGAACCTAGAAAGTCCAGGGTTGCAGCCTAGAAGAGCCACGTTTACGTAATGCAAACAGGTTTCTCATTAGCAAACCAAACAGTAACCTTGTCTTAGAGTTATATTCAGTGGCATTTTGCTTCTCAAAGACAACCCTGTCCTGTACAGGATTTAACTGGCAGGGAAATAACATGTTTTTACCTTGATCCACTCAGTCATTGCATTTCAGCCAGAGATACACGGTCAGTTGATTTTGATATGAGTTTGTGCCGCCACAGGGAGCGGGCAGGAGAGGTCTTCGCCAGCGCTGCGCTCCTGAGCCACCCGGCCCTGGTCTCTGCTGTGCCGGTGGGAGCACTTCTGCGAAATGCCTGGAGGGTGCCTTGCCCAGGTGTCAGGTCCCAGCTCTCACCAGCTGAGGAAGGTCACCCTGATGCCCGTTTTCCTTCACCCTGCCGCCCAAATGGAACGCGGAGAGGAGAGGGCTGCTACTATGTTTTCATCATTTTTTATTTTCTTATTTTTCAGAAACTTCAGTAAGAAGGTGTGGTTGTTATGTTAAGGGGTGGAGGGCTTTATGCCAACAACCAGTTCGTTCTCTGTGATTGGTTTCTTTGTTCCAGCTAATGAAGTGTGGCAGCGGAGGGTGGTGGTTAGCTCACAGCTCAGCCAGCAACTGCAGCTGGTGCCCCAGTGCTCGGGTGGTGGCTGGATGGCACACACAAGGCTGCTGGGAAGGAGACAGTCTGACGTGGAGAAAATTAAATTCACTAAGGGCCAGCCTTCACCGTGCACAACTTTGCAAGAGCAGTTGATTGGAACGGGCAGGGCGGTGGGAAACTAGGAAGATGGACATTGTGGCCAGCAGCAAGAAAGCGAAGGGAGGACACAGAAGATGCCCTGGAGTACGGCAGAGCTCTCCTTTGGTTTCCGTATCTAGCATTTACTGCTCTGTTCAGCCCGTTGCCTTGGAACTCATGAGGAACTGCTCTTTTTAATCACAGCCATCGCGGTTCTTTCTGTTTTAACATTAATTAATCTGTGGATCACCTCCATCCTGCCTTGGTGCTCCTCTGCCTCGCGAAGCAAGAGTTCAGAGCCCCGTCTTTTGGCCCTTTCCCTTAGTGCCTGCTGGCTTGTTTCGCTGACCAAACACCAGCCAGCCCTATGCAGGCTGTTCCCTGGCACATCAAAATCACATCGCGCGCGGCTGGCTTCGGGGTTTGTTACAGGCGCAAGGCAGGCAGCAGTGTGCCAGAAGGTGCTGAACTATCAGCCATGCTGGCAAGCGTGACTCTACAGGCTTGGCTTCAGGCCAGGTGAAAATATACTCTAGATGCAGGCCAGGGCGGAAGTGGGCAGGTCTGGCTGTCGATAGCTCAGAGATTTCAGGATCTGACAGGCAGGAGGTCCAGAAACTGCAACAGCAAGTCAGCCCGCTACAGCAAGAGCTTCCCGGGAGGGGAGCTGCGGGATTCTCCTGCGCTGAGCTCATGGAGCGTGCAAAGCCAAGCGTTTGCAGAAGCCGGTATAAATAAAATCTCTGTCAGAAAGAGTATGTGAAGTATTACCAGAAAGATAATATTTCTGAGATTCTCAGAAGCGTTTATACCCCGTAACGCAGCTACCGAAAATGAACTGTTACTGGGGTTACTTACTTTGTGGTCTTCTTGGAAGCCCACTCCATCGTCCTGGCCTCACGTGCTTGGATGCTTAAAGGGCAGAAAGCTGCGCAGCAGTGTCAGCCTCTCCCATTGTTGATTCAGAAAGAGTCTTAAATGGCAGGCTCAGCCAGCAATGCAAACTGCAGGCATAAAAAGGGCAAAAGTCCCTAAATTACAGCAAAGGCTACACTAGGTACAATTGTGCCGTGGTTTTCTATGTACGTCAGCGTCAGGTTGGGCCTTGGATTCGTGAGCACAATGAGGAATGTTTTGGGAAGTGGAAATTGCATTACGGCTTCGGTTTCCTTTCCACGGAAGCTTGTGAAGCACATTGCAGAGGGTGGGAGGGTCATGACTGCAGGGAACAGCACTGGATGTCTGAGTGGGAAAGGTGGGGCGAGAGGAGCTGCGGCAAAACAAGGGCAGAGAAGCAGCAGGAGGGCATGAAGGTGAAAAGCGGTAACTGGAAACCTTGCAGGATCTTAATCAGAATTCCTTCACATAAAAGGTCAAAAAAAAAAGCTTCCCCTTGCCCCCACAATTACCCCTGTGTTTCTGACTTTTTTAATCTTTTGTTTTAATTTAACTATGCATTGTTCGGGGTGTTTTCACATCCTGGCAGCGTTCTGAAATTTTTGAACTGCCAGACAGATAGACTCAGTGTTTTCAAACCCAGCATCTGCATGTGTGCACGTATTAGCCTGATGAAAATGCTGGACAGGCTGGGACTGATCAAAATGTGTTTGCTTAGCCATGATCAGTTAATAACACCACTGTGTATTCAGCATTGTGCTGGCTATATTGCGGCATGCGCCTCCCAGCTACATTTCATGCATCATTCCCTCCGTCCATGCCGCTATTTCTGAGCCAGCCCTGCGCTGAGCGTTAGGCAGGGTGGGAGCTGTGCCATCCCTCCCTCCACCCCCTCTGTCTAGGGCAGCGGGAAGATCTCAGGCCTGTCGGACGCAGGCAGGGGAAGCAGTTTGGGAACCAGCTAGAAGAAGAGCCTGCTTTCTCTACTCTCCCTTTACTGTAGCAGCTACGTTGGCCTTTCCAGGATCACTGATTTGAAGCACTTTGCAGCACTGCTGGCCGAGCAGCACCTCCAGCAGCGTGCTGGAGAGAAAAGCGCATGGTTTGGCATAAAGGAAGTAAGCATGAAATGTCTACATGTTTCTCAAAAGGCAAATTACCTGAAAAGTCTGTCTGATGATAACCCAAACCAGAGCAAACTGTAATTACATATCCTTTTGGGTTGCAGTTTGTATGGTTTTCTCTCTGGTTTGGATGTGTGCCACAGTTGCACTTCAGTGGCTCAGTAGCCTTTAAACAAGCTGTAGAAGGTGCCCTGTTGCTCAGACACTGGCAATACTAAAAGATGGAACGTACTATCCATTAACCCGTTGCAAGGTTATGTAGCTTAACAATATGGAGCAGTCCCAAAGTGATGACCTGTCCACAAGGAACTGGGAGGAGGGAGGTCAGGAATTGGCGTGATTACCCACTACCTTTTCATTATACAGCTGCTACTCAGGATATTTTGGTGCTTGAGTTAATAGTCTTGCAAATATAGCAAGAGAGAGAGGGAACGGCACAGAGAAGCTATTTGGAAGGAATTAAACAGTAACAACACACCTTAAATACAACTGAGTAGGAGCAAAAGAAGGCAAATACTGTCCCAGTACAGTCTGTACCCAGTTTTAACAGGCAGGCGGGATTTGTTTACAGAAGCAGACAATCACCTCCTTCCTCCCTGTGATAAAACATGTATTTAAAGGAAGTGCTAGTAGGAGTTTTGTCGAAGTATGACTTGCAAAAGTAGAGCCTCAAAGACAAGCCTGGTCCATTTGAGTTACTACTCTGTAAACTAATTATTTAATTTAAAACAGGAAGCAGCAGCTAGCTGACTGGTTAACTGATTCCCAAACTGGATGGCTGTTCTGTCCATACCGCCCTGGTCTCTGTGTTCCAGGACTGTAAAACTCCGTGGTGCGAAGGCTGCTGGCTGAGCCATGGGGTGCGCCGGCTGATTCAGTTGGTCCTCCATCAGCTTTCGCCATGGGGTTCTCACGGTACCCCAGCCGTAAAGCCAAAATGCCCTGGACAGCAAAGCCAGTCTCTTAGACAATCGCTCACTACGTGGTTTTGTCCTTACGAAAATTAAGGGACAGCTGTGAAGAGGAGCAAACCCCCCAGGACGGGGAGCAGGAGAAAACGGTGCGCAACCCTACTGCACGTCTGCGATCGGTCCAAGTAACCTGGGGTCTGCCGACCAAATTGGATAAACAGCCCAACACCCCCTCCCTCCAAGTAACATCATGGCTGATTAAGAGTCTAAAGAGTACATTTTTCAAAATGTCAGTGGCTGGATCAGAAGATCAAAGATCATTGATTTTTTTTAAATTTTATTTTATCTCACAGAATGAGTTTTAAAAAATCCCTTATCAGCTTCTTTTTGAATGCCTGAAAGGGGAAGAAATTAAAGGATGTTTATTAGTATTAGCAGCAGTATTCCAAAATGTATGGCATGCATTATTATTAATATTATTCTAGAGATGCAGCGCCAGCAAATCACAGATATAAAGAGATGGCAATAAATTAATTGGAGAACTAAAAAAGTACTGGAAATTAGGAAGGATGATGAGATGGAAGAGATCAGCTGAGCAAAGTGAAGACTGAGAGTGGCACGTCTTGCTTGCACTAATATGGTAATGAAATATAGCAAAGGCAGAGTGGGAATACTGATCTTCACATGCTTCTAACAACGTCTTGCCATACTCAGCCAAATTTTTGTAAAATTGCTAACGTGAGCTGTTACAGGATGAAAAGACCTTTGCGCCAGTATAAACGCACCTTTGGCGTGGAGCTCTGTCACTTCTGCAGTGATCGTTTCTAAATAGATACGGTGTTACAGAGTGAGCTGGGCTTTGGGAAAGCTGGTGGCTTTAGTTCACCTGTGGTAGCTGTAGCCGGTGTCCTCTGCTAGAGGACACGAGTCCAGGCAGAAGATCCAGGGCCCGTAAACACTACGTAATGCATACAGGGAAAAACAGCCCAAACTCCCACAGGAATTGATGGGCTCTGGGCTGACATTACTTCTCAGAAAGGAGGCTTGATGCTGTGGTAAATACTGCCATAAAGTCTGTTTGACAGTCGAGAAAAACAGGTCTAATACCGTGGATTATTTAAGAAGAAAATTGAGAACAACAATATTTACCATGTGCCATGCGTGCTTCTGCTGTGGCTCTCAGAAAACAGCAGAACAGGATGAGAGGGGTGCAAGGAGGGGTGGCCAGGGTGACCAGAGGCGTGAAGCAGCCCCTCTCCATGGAACAGCCAAGTCGGATGCGGCTCCGGCAGGATGGCCAAGAGTTGGCTGCTAGGCACGTTGCCAGAGGTCTG
>Ga0065711_1048857_pt1 | contig 11596 bp, 9 predicted proteins | sample Hoacrofraction12_FD_59098 | JGI IMG/M metagenome (GOLD analysis project Ga0065711, IMG submission 59098) | Hoatzin crop microbial communities from Cojedes, Venezuela - Epithelial fraction 12 v2 (version 2) | ecosystem: Host-associated > Birds > Digestive system > Esophagus > Crop | place... | reverse complement strand
GAACATTTGTGTGTCCAGTCACAAAACTTCCCCTCTGGACGGGGCAGACATTAACACACCATCCATATTACGGCTTAGCATATATCAGGCATCTAACGAGGCAGGTGTTTAGGGGGAAGCACAGCGGCAGCCGCACCCGCCCGGCTCCTTGCCGCGGCTCCCACGCGTGCCAACGGGGAAAGCAGGCGAACCTCGCCTCAGGCCGGCTGTTTACCTCACGCCCTGCCCCCGAGCCAGAGCAAACGCCGCTGCGGAGTCACCCGTCTCCCCCGCCCTCCTTTCGTCCGTGCCCTAACCCCGAACGGACGGACGGACAGACAGACAGACAGACAGACAGACAGACAGAGGCAGCGCCCGGAAAGCCAAGGCGAGGGCACAGGGCAGCGCGGGCCGTGAGCACCTCAGCGCGCGGGGGCTGCGCGCGGCCGTTGGGCGCGAGGCGCTAGGTCCTTCCTCCGAGCTGCCGCGGGCGAGGGTTGTTTGGTTTTTGTTTTTTGGGTTTGTTTTCTTTTTGCCGTTTTTTTGCAGTTTCGGGTTTGTGCAGCTGAGGGCAGCCGGGCTCACCGGCAAGCTCCCCGAAAGCAGCGCGGTGGCTTCCACCCTTTTCCGCGTGAGCGGGAAAGTGAATCCGCGCGTGGAGGCTGAGGCGATGGCGGGCGCGGCCCTCCCTCCGCCACCCGCAGACAGCGCGTGAGAGCACTCGCTCGCCTCAGCAGGCTGTGGACAGGTTGTGTTCGTTAATTTTTGTGTGACTCACACGGTTACTAAATTGATGGAGCTACATGAAAGCCTACCAGTGAACAAAAATAAACAAGAACATTTTTTTCTCCACGGCTCACCATCTGCCACCAGCTCGTGATACCTTCAGAACAGTTCAGGTAGTTAAGGCATATTTCCATAGCCTAGCCTCACTGTTTCCATGACTTTTCCTCAGAAAGTGCAAGCAATTAGCATTCCGTTCATACAGCCTTGGGGAACCATCCTGCATTTGGCCCAGTTAACCATTTCTGTGGGGTTTTTTGATCCCATTCAAAGAAGTCACCAATTCAACAGGTCCATGGACTTGCTAACAAATGCTACTTAGATTTGAGTACCACTAGTAGGTATTTCCTGAGTTGGTACTTGGTGTGCACAGCATAGCTAAGTGAAGTCAGACCAAACCCAGGACTGACTCCAGCAAAGACCAAGAGCAGACATCTCGGGAGCAGCAGCAGAACAAAGCAAGCCCATATGCTGCTCCTCAACAGCGCTTCTCCACCCTCCAGGCACTTTCAGCCCAGGGACTACATTTATGTTTGTAGTTTATATTTAATATGTTTCTCATCCACGAACTCGACCAATCCCTCTATAAATCCACATAGACTTTTAGCACCAAAATCACCTCTAACTCAACAGCTCTGATACCCACTGCACAAAAAGTCACCTTTTGTGTTTGGAAGCAAATTCCTATATGTTTCTTTTCATGTCCTTAGTTTTTGTACACAAGTGATAGGTACTTCTATAGCGTCTCCATGCTGCTCATGATTTTGAAGCTGTATTATTTAGTCATTTCCAGTATGTAGTTCTTCCATACATTGTTCTTTCTTGTTGCCCTTCTTCAGATCTCTGCTATTGCATCCTTTCTGAGATGGGGGAAGGAGGGGAATGCCTCACAGGATTAGAGATACAAGCATACCATGGATGTACACGATGTCAGAGACAACATTACTAAAAATTCCTAGTGTTTGATTTGCTCTTTTTATTGATAAGAGCACTGATCAGACATTGTCTTGGAACCCTCTGTCATAACTCCTAGATCTTGCTCCTGAAAGGCAAAGGTTTGCTCAGAGGCCATCACTATGTAAGTGAAATTAGAAACTTTTTCCCTGTGAATCAATTTGTATTTATTTCCATTGAGTTTTATCTGATATACCTACTAAATAGTTCTAGTAAGTGCAAGAAAATCAAGCTAACCACAGTTCTGAAACCTAGATACCTAAGTTAATATAAAAACAGTTTGTAGAAATAGCTGTGAAAATGTTGGTGCCACGTTCTCTTACTTCTGAAGTGCTGTAACACTCCATCATTGAGGTGCTTTCTCCAGGCTAACTATTCTTCCTGACACAAAAGGAATATACAGTGTCCTGATTGATACTGGTTTCCTAACTAAGCTATTTTATTTGTAGCTACAGGAAAAATTGTGCCACCTATGTATTTCATGTAAGAAATGAGACTTCACTCATGCAACAGCAAATACCGGACTTTTATTTGAAGTCTGGAGAATTTTTTGTAGCTGCATAAACCCACTATCAGTAGAGTATAAAAATAAAAGCAACACTTTCACAAATTTTCATTTGATTTAAATGCAAATAAACCACATCTGGCCTAGATTCCCCAAGCTTGTCACGCTGGAGCATGTGTGAGCAACATTACAAGAGATAAGGCTCAACAATTATATAGTCTAGTGTTGGGAAATACACTGTTGATGAGCTGACCAGTAAAAAAACAAATGAAGTTACAAACTGCCAAAGAAATGTGAATTCCCAGCTGTCTGTAACCTCCATGTTGTTGATTAGATTTGTTCTGACATAAATAAACAGGTTGCATCATTTTTCTGTAATATTAACCAAGATTTTAAATTGTTTTTTTTTTAAATATTTACTCTGTTGTATAGAAGTAGATTTGCGGAGGATTACCAGTTTGTGTGAATCAAATACTTAGTATTTTCACATTTTGTCTTTTATTCCTTCTTCCTTTGCAATAGATCAATAATACATTTGGCCCAGACCTATCTACTTTATTGCACCTTTTTCATTATAGCCTTTTCAGCTGTCATGTTCCTTGTTCTTATGAGTTTTAACATGGCAGTCCATTTTGTGGCAGCTTCCCTTTTAGCAGTCAGTTACAGTAAATGAGGCAGCTAATCTTTTAGAATTATAGTTGCTTTAAGCCAAATGTTTTCTTCCAATCCTATTATATCAGCAGTTAAGAAGTTATTGCTTATTGTGCAGTTTTCCTGCATATTGAAAGTATTTGCATATTTATAAAAAAAATGAACAAGAAAAAAACTATATAAAAATATTTAACATTATTACAAAAATGGCTCCTTTTTTCACTTTTTAAAAGTACTATCCAGTGAAATAGATTGTTGAATAGTTGAACGAAGATTGTAATTTTTTTATGGATTCCCATATTAAATAAATGATGAAAGATGTCATTCAGTGTTTCCGATGCCTATGTCTAGGTGTATCTCAGCAGAACCTGACACAGTTTGTCCTACCTTTACAGTACTATCACCCATATTTATAAATTGGATTGCTGGGTTATGTGAGATACACAGTCTATGTTGCTAGCTGATAGTGGCTTTGGCACGCCGTTTAAAATTAGCATTTGCACTGGTGCCACTTGCTGGATTGTGGCCAAGGTAGTGCCAAGGTTCAAAACTACACAGGACTGGGAGTTTGGTTCACTGCTGGCCTTCAGGAGCTGGCAGAAAAATGACGTGACCTGAACAAACAGCTTCTGATTAGCTACAGGCTGCTACAATTCGGGGTAAATTGCATTTGGGCTAAATCCATGCCTAGGCATTGGACTGCAACTAATATAAGGGTTAACATAAGGATTCAAAACAGAACAGGACAAGGAGCTTGCTTTAGTTGTGGTTCCTGAAAAGCCTACGATCGCAGGATAGTGTATGTTATCAAATGATTTAAGGTTAGTTTCCAAATAGTTAGAAAGTTCTCAGTGGGCAATTTGGATCCTGCAACAGAAAAAGGCTAACTTGAGGAGTAGTGCTAGCATTGTCATGTGCTAGCAGCAGTAATTCATAGCTAGGCTTCACTTCATAGGATGCCCTGAAAAAACAAGGAGTCTACCCCTTTTTGCCATACCTAACCCCATCTGCAGTCATCATCCTAAGAATGGCTCGGGTGGACATGGCAACCTGTTTGGCCAAGTAACTTCTTGCTATTTCTGAAGTAATGCTGAGCTGCCGTTCAAGTTGAGTTTAGACTAGACTTGAGATTAGTAGAAAGACAATAAAGATTCAGTTTATGATTAGGTGAACAAAGACAACAAAGATGAGGGCTGATACCCACTTGGGCAACTTTTCATGGATATTTCTGAAGCAGATACGGGATACTCGGCTACAGCTTGATGAGAGGTTAGCAGCTTCTAGCTGAGCTGAGCTAATAGCTAGTTTGAGTAACAGGCAGTGAGGGGCAAAACTGCTGTTGCATCTTGCAGTAATTCTGAGGCAAGATGTAGACTGCAGAAGTACAGGGATGTGGCTCATGTTTTGTTAAAGTTAGGACTGGGTTAATTTAGGCCTCAGTTTTCATAGATGCATATACTCATGGACCCCTTGAGAGGACCATTATTTACGTGTTCTACAACCTACTCAACAACCCTTGGGTGTTCTGCAGAATCCATTAGAAGAGAAAGCCATTTGGTCCCTACTGTTGTGAATACCAACTCAAACCCTACACCGCAACTTAGTCTATGTGCTGGTCCAGTAACACATATTCGCTCTGCAACTAAACATAAAAAACGCTGGCTGTTTTTTGCTAATCCTTATCCCACTGATGGGTATTTCTCATGACCTGTCAGTTAACCTAAAACTTCACTCACTGCTACTTCCATCTGTAACTGAACACTTGCCATGAGACCCAGCTGTAAACATAGTCCCCAGATTTGGTTTGTACCTTACTGTGCTATTGGTAGGGAATTTACCCATTCTGTCACTGGTCCTAAACTTAGTTGTGTAGGTTTGCTGGAACCTGGAACAAAATGCTAGCACAAAGTTCGGGCAAACCCTTTCCCTTCACCAAAACGCAGCAATAGGTAGCTCTCACAGGATACTGGTACATTGCTGGCAACAGCTGACAATCTAGCTCAGTGAGCCTTGAAGAAACCTCAAAACAATTTTTACAAATTGCATTAAGCACATCCCAGACTAGAAGTAGCACAAACTTCCATGCCTGTCTGATCAATAACTACCCACTGATTTCTCAGCACCATGCTTTTGGCCTGGAGGAGCTGGTAGGTTCTCCAGTCTAATCCTTACTCTACCTTATTCCATCTCGGCCTGCCTTAGACATAGCGTTACCTCAGAACAGAAAGCTTTTGCCCATGCAGTTACAGTACCATTTCTCATTGTTTTCCTATGTGTCTTGCAGGGTTTAATGACTAGCCTTAACCTTATCTTCAAAATTAATCAGGAAGCAATTGTCTTGCTGGCTTCAGCATCTTTATCTCTTGCAGTATTCAGCCATAATCATAAATTCTTCAGTGGCCGCTGTTCTAAACCCCAACCCTTAGCTTTGGCCATAACCTACTATACCATATACCTGTCCTGTGCAGACACAATGAACTGCTGGAGAACGACCATCCTTTCAAAGAACATTTAACCTTTAATTCCTTGTTCAGCTCATGCTGTAAGAAGCATGTGCTCCTTAGGTTGTCTTACAGCAGAAATCTGGGCTAGAACAAAGTGCTGTCATCAGATTTAAGTGCTGTCATCCTGAGTACTACAGCCTCTAACTAGGATATATTTACACTCTGTACAGGACAGTTCAAGGCAGTATTATGTAGAAATACTAGCTCTGGGTGAACTCATATTTGCAGTCTTAGACCCTGCAACTTCAGGCCATGAAAAAGTTACTTCTACATTACCTAAATCTAAGGCATGAGACAGTGCCTCCAAGCACATGACTGTGAAGCCATGATCTCACTTCCAGACTTCAGGACTGTCAGATCATTTGCACAGAAATGAGTCTCCTGAACACAGCAGCAAAATAAGTCAGAGTTTATAGTAGCTTAGTAGCAGGAGCTAAATTATTTTCTGGCTGTCCGGCAGATCTTCTCCAAAGCATACGAACAATGAAGCTATGTGGATTTCTGCAGTGGGGAGCACCAAGACTCACTAGTGAAGCTGCTCTGGTTTTTAAAACTAATTGAATAACCACTTGGAAAACACAGTGGATATGGCTTTGCAAATGTGTGCTTAGGATTAGATTAATTGAGCAAAGAAGAGACACCTGAGCCTCCAGTCCCTGCTCTAAAGACTGTTCATGCATTTCATCTACAGCTTTTTTCATATATAACCTGCTGGGACAAATACCAGGACTCATCTTCCACTCATCAAGAAGAGTGTGAGGTTAGAGGGACATGCACAAATTACTTCCTCCTACACTTAAAAGAAGCCAGTGCACAACTTTCTTTACTAACAACAGTGCTATTGCTAGTTCTCCAAAATAGTGGTAGATTTTCAATGAAATCCACCATGCAGAATTGGTCAAACAAGCTAATTAGCTCTCATAACAGTCACCAAAAGAGAAAGAGTAGGTAATCTGTCTTTATGCTGTGTATAGGGAATACAGAATACAGTGAAACTGAGTGATCTGTTCAGTCACAGACAGAATCCAGTTCACAACTAGGACTTTCATTAAGCACAAGCAGTTAATTTATGTAAGTGATCCTGGAAAATTCTAGTAAGGGTGGGGAGGAGGACGGGTATAGTTTAGGATCCAAAGTGAATTACAAGCCTCACTGGGGCCAGTGAATGCCGCAAGCACTTTCACAGAATCAGAATCACAGAATCACAGAATGGTACAGGTTGGAAGGGACCTCTGTGGGTCATCTAGTGCAACCCCCCTGCTGAAGCAGGGTCACCTACAGCAGACTGAACAGGACCTTGTCCAGGCGGGTCTTGAATATCTCCAGAGAAGGAGACTCCACAACCTCCCTGGTCAGCCTGTTCCAGTGCTCTGTCACCCTCAGAGGGAAGAAGTTCTTCCTCATGTTCAGACGGAAATTCTTCCTCATGTTCTGGCTCAGCTGGAGCAATCCAGTCCCATTCTGCAGTAATAACTACATATGGGAGCTACAGCCCAAACCCACTGGGCTGCATAACCAGTGTAGAGGAGAAGCACCTATGTCAGTAGGGGGTGTAATGATTGCCACTGCAGGGGTTCTGCATCACTGGTTGCAGCCTGTGCAGCTTGAAGGAGAAAGCCAGCAGCAGAAATTGCAAGCAGGATTAATTGAGAGCATGGACACAACTTGTAGGGGTCAGGGTATGACAGATGTGAGGATTTTGAAATAAAGCAGTTGCCCACTGTGTTTAAAGAAACATGACTTTATGCAAGTAAACAAGATTAGACCAGAGATTATGCCAGACTTTAGAGTCTGCCTTTTAGTTCTACTGGAACAACTGAAGTCAATGGGTTTGAATCATATGCTAAAAGCAGGTAGCATATGCAAGTATTTTCCAGATTTATGATTTCTTCTTTTTTAATGAGAAGCCAAATCAGCCAAAGCACTGAAAGAACCGAGGAAAGAAGAAAATCATTGACTGCCCACCTGCCTCCATTTCTTGCCCATCAATAGCAGTTCTGAAACTTGTGGTCTAGATACTACAAACATTATACTCAGGCTTAGGCTTATGCACATTAGTTATACTGAAGACAATGGAATTTTGTCTGAGTAGTTCCTGTACTGTTTAAGAGACCAGTGTGTAAAAATGACTGCAATACCACAGTCATGGAAAGCCATTTATTTTCATACTTCTGTTTCTTCCTCCGCAAAGAAAAGCAAAATACATAAGGCAGATTAGAATTTAACTCAGGAAAACAGGGTTTTCAGTCTTTGCAGTGAAATAGCTGAAATAATTATGGCAAGTTCCATGTTGCTAATGCAGACATTCAAAAGCAAAAGATATTATTGTGCTCCTGATGTCAGGTTAAAAATAACTAGTATAAGCTTTGAGTGAGTACAAATGCATTTCTCTCAGCAATGGTTTTCCATAAGATTAACATGGAGACTTTGATTCTACAAGGACCTGTATTTTTTTTTATTTATGAGAACAAGCAGTTAGTAAATCTACTGAAATGAGATGTAGTATTTGCTTAGAACTTTGCCTTGTTTGATAGGAGACTTGATATAATGATCATAAAGAGTTTTAAATCAAAGGAATGTGAAGATATATTTTAACCAGGAACATAGCAAAACGAACAAGATTATGAGATAAAGAGATCATGGGTTTCCTATCGGTGAGTGAGGTTATGTGAGTAATGAATACAAAAATGGTTTATCAGCACTAGATGACAAAAATCTGTCCGTTATATCCTAATGACTTGCAAAGGAACAGGCAACTTATTACATCTGTTTGTACTGTTCTTCCATCAATAGAATAAGTGACTTAAATTGGGTTTCTGTTATTTCAGAACTGAAAGGAAGAAGAATCAGTCTGTCTAGCTTTTACGATATTGCATTTGATAAAAAAAGATTCAGATGTGCATACTGGGAGAAGTTAATACAAGTCACACTATGAATTTAGAAGATTGTCTTCAAAAATTGTGCTCAGTTAAAACATATCCCATCAAAGTGATAACGAAGGTGTCACAACTAATCATATAGGGAATAAAACCACTTTACTGGACAACACACAATAACATCCTAAGCAACCAGGATTCTGCTGGTTAATTTGGATATGAGACTTAAAAAAGATCCTGATGCTACAGAACATTTCTAGTCCGTTTCCACTATTAAGTTGAAAGAAAAAATAGCGGATATTCTGTCTCGGCTAGGCAAGTGGAATTCTGTAAAACTCATGCCTTTGATACAAAGCAATATCCACTGAGATCATGATGAAAAGACCAGTCTCTTCCCAGTTTGTGACCCATGTTGAGAGGCATACAGACCCAGAAGATAGACAGCAAAGCAGGGATGTTGCAAACTTGAATTCTGTTCCAAACTCTCACATAAATCTTCTGTATGACTTTGGACAACTCACACCACATGCCTTTCATTCCCTTAGGAACGTTTTGCCTGTTGTGTGTACTTACATAGCAGTCCCTGTGAGACAAAGGCTTTTATTGTGTGCTTGTACAGCACACAGTGCAACAATGTCAGGGCTTAATTTAAAGTCTGTAGGTACGATAAATAAACGTGGGTATGTTCAGCCGAAATAAGATAAACAACAAATGAGATTGTACATGACAGTGTAATCAAGCAAAGAAAATGGACTGTTTGGATTTGACACTATCCAGGTGTTCAATGTAACACTGAGTAGGGGTACACAGCATAATTTTGATTCTTGCTATTGACACCGCAATGAAGCTAGAGGGCAAGTTCAGGATTTTTGTAAGACAAGTTCTGCCTTTCAAAACATAATTGAATCTGTTGTAGCAATTACTTTTAAATGGAGAGTCACAATTTTCCCTTTGATAATTATGTTACAAGGTTTGAAAGAGATTTGAATAACAATGCACCTAATTGTCCTTTCACACAAAGTTCCCAGTAAAGTTGATAGAATTATAGGAGTGAAAACTGAAAACTCAGGCCATGTGAGATATGGCAGTTGCAGCAGTTAGTTATTAGCTGCTACTCCTCCTCTTAGACTTGCCTGGTTTATTACAATGCCCTTTTCAAAACACTGGGCAGATCACTCCTCACACAGCACAAGGAGAATAAGCTTTAGCTTTTTAACATACAGCTTTATTGCATCAGAGGAGTAAAATTCTTAGTTTTGTTTTTCATCATTGCTAGTTGATCTGTCAGATTTCCTGGGCCCTAGTTAGCAAGCACTTGGAGATAAGAATCTGACCTTGGGTGCATTCTTTCCTCTGGGAGAGAAGTCTGTCAATGAACAACAGATCTGGAGTGTGGTAAGTGGTGTTGCTGAAGAGAAAAAGCACACCATGCTGCAACAGGTGGATTTTTCCGGAGCTGTTTTGGTTTGGCCTGGATAAATGCCAGGTGCCCACCAAAACCGCTCTGTCACTCCCCCTCGTCAGCTGGACAGGGAAGGGGAAATATGATGAAAGGCTCAAGAGTCGAGACAAGGACAGGGAGAGATCACTCACCAAGGGAGTTTAATTTATCACCAATCAGATCGGAGTGGCATAGTGAGAAATAAATCCAGATCTTAAAACACCTTCCCCCCACCCCTCCTTTCTTCCCGGGCTCAGCTTCAGTCCCGTTTCTCTCTCTCCTCCTCCCAAGCGGAACAGGATGGGGAATGGGGGCTGTGGTCAGTTCATCACACGCTGTCTCTGCCACTCTTTGTCCCTCAGGGGGAGGACTCCTCACACTGTGCCCCTGCTCGAGCATGAAGGTTCCTCTCATGGGAGACAGTGCTACACAAACGTGAGTCCTTCCCACGGGCTGCAGCTCTTAACAAACTGCCCCAGCGTGGGTCCCTTCCACGGGGTGCAGGCCTTCAGGAACAGGCTGCTCCAGCATGGGTCTCCATGGGGTCACAAGCCCTGCCAGCAAACCTGCTCCGGCGTGGGCTCCTATCTCCACGGGTCCGCAGGTCCTGGCAGGAGCCTGCTCCAGCGAGGGGCTCCCCACGGGGTCACAGCTTGCTTCAGGCATCCACCTGCTCCAGCATGGGGTCCCTTCCACGGGCTACAGGTGGAGATCTGCTCCACCGTGGACCTCCATGGGCTGCAGGGCACAGCCTGCCTCACCATGGTCTTCATCACGAGTTGCAAGGGAAGGCTCTCTGCTCTGACATTTCAGGCACCTCCTCCTCCCTCCTTCTTCACTGACCTTGGTGTCTGCAGAGTTGTTCCTCTCACATAGTCCCACTCCTCTCTCTCTACCCTGTCATTTCGCTGCAGGGTTTTTTCTTCCCTTTCTTAAATATGTTCTCACAGAGGCACTACCACCATCACTGATTGGCTTGGCCTTGGCCAGCGGTGGGTCTGTCTCAGAGCCAGCTGGCACTGGCTTTATTAAACATGGGGGAAGCTTCTCGCAGCTTCTCGCAGAAGCCACCCCTATAGCACCCCTGCTACCAAAATCTTGCCCCACAAACTCATAACAGGAGGTCTTAAGGTTTCTTGCTCATTTATTAGGTCTTGTTATACCTCAGAAGATGTAACAAAAACAAGAATAACTGAAGCCAGGTTATTCCTTCAGGGTGAGAAAAGTCTTCTAGCCCACAAGAATTCCCAGGAAGTGTTACTCACCACTGCTCAGGGTTCTGGATGCTTGCAGGGACTCTCATTAAGTCAAAGATGAATTGTTCAAGTGTGGGTGTAAACCTTTAACCAAAGCAGACTACATTGTGGCTTCTCCGGTCATCATCTCTCTTTTGCTCAGATTGGCAATAAGACATTTATCCTATAAAAACAGACCTTTTTCAAGCACAGAGTCAACCCAGTAAAGGCAATGTGTATATGTGTGGTTTAAAACAGGAAGCATAGCAGTGAAACATTTGCTTATTGATGATATTCAAGATTGTGTCACTTATTTCATTTACTGGAAGCATGTAGATGTTGCCTAGGACGAGGAGACAAGCGATCATTGTGAGATTTCTCAGTGAAAATGTATGTTAGCAAAGAATCAGTTTCTTACTATTATTCTTCAGATGTGCAGATCCAGGAAAGATTCAAATCATTTAGAGGCACTATATATTTTTGTTATTGCTAAGAAATCCTTTACGAGGAGAGTGGTGAGGCACTGGCACTGGTTGCCCAGAGAAGCTGTGGCTGCCCCCTCCCTGGCAGTGTTCAAGGCCAGGTTGGATGGAGCTCTGAGCAACCTGGTCTGGTGGAAGGTGTCCCTGCCCATGGCAGGGGGGTTGGAAGTGGATGATCTTTAAGGC